>WNFB01001669.1_pt1 | contig 19411 bp, 21 predicted proteins | sample 5400501 | NCBI WGS metagenome assembly WNFB01 (sample SAMN13153341, study PRJNA577476) | soil metagenome | isolation source: 200 cm saprolite under Douglas fir tree site 2 hole 1 | place: USA:California | collected 2015-04-18 | reverse complement strand
AAGCACTGGCAGAGAATCTTTTTGGACCGCTGGATATAACGGGAGAGAACATCGAGCTATATTTCGCGCCTAACAAGCGGGGTGCTACCTAAATTGAGCGGACCGTTCAACAGCGCCGGCCGAGGAGTAGTGGCTGTAGCCCGGATGGAGTGAAAGGAAATCCGAGAAGACGTCCTTGCTCGATTTAAGTCTTTCCGGCGCTGGTGTATGTTTAGCCGATCTGTCAGTGAGGCACATGCGTGGTGGAGGCGCCGCCCGATGAGGCAATAAATCGAGTCTTACCCTAAATTTCTTTTGAAAAATGACTGAACCCTTAAGCTGGCAAAGACAACGCTGACAAATAGCTAAGTAATTATGCCGTGCTCCCGCGCCCACGTGAGCCAGTCAACTTCTTCGGTACTGAGTACCTGAAGATCATTGCTGTCGAGCCGATGATGATCGGTGAAGAGCATCAAATTTTCGCAGTTCCACCGTGCCGATGGTGCGATGAGACCGTCGCACCCGAGAAACGCAACTGCGGCCCCAATCTGTTGGGTCCGCTCGTTGTTAATTTCGCTATAACGGGTCCAATCCACACCCAAAGACTCGAGGTCGGCCCGCAGCAGTCGCAGGGTTTTTCCGGTCTTTAAAGCAATCCGATGTAAGCTAGCTGGTTTAGATGGTAACGGGTCTAACTGCCCCCAGTGAAATGCAAGCTCCGCCAGCGCTCCATCCTTTTCGCAGCTCGTGTAAAGAATAGAAATTCCTTCTTCTTTTGGAGCCCAACGCCCACCGATGACAGAGGGGGCGAGGGGATCCAGACTCTTCCGCGTAGCCCGAAAAACTTGCCCATCAAACGGCAATGGAGAAAACGCACTCAGGCGATCAACCAACTCTAGATCGTGGATCACGTCTCACCCCCCCTGCGTAAGGCGTTTACAGGTATGATCCGTCGCGTAGCTGGTCGATCACAGCAATCACGTCCTCGGTTTTGCCCTGTTGGATAAGTTCCGCTGGAGTTGTGCCGCTAAGCTGTTTCTGCCGAGAAAAGAGCCAAAGTCTCGCCTCATGGGGTTCGTAGAAATCTGACAGTTGATCTACGATATACTCAAGCTCAAGCAAAAGCTTTTGTGCATCTGGACGCGGGAAAGCCTTCCCTTGATTCCAGCGGGAAACCGTTTCTGGACGCGTTCCCAAAAGATTGGCCACATCCACAGAGCGCATTGCTCCCTTGCGCTCGATGGATTCTAGCCTTCGAGCAATTGCATTTACATTCATAATAATTATCTCCCGCCATTCAGTTGTGTATTCGAGCCGACTACAAATCGCGACTACATGTACGCCTCGCGCGATACGCGCGTCTTGGGCAAATGTGCCGGAGACTGTTTCTGGCGTTTGAGTTCGTAATTACCCAGAGCAATGCGCAACGCATCAAGCCGTTTGCGTTGCTCATGGGTCCTCTTTGCCATAGCCTCATCGTGCCAATTAATGTTGGCCGCTACCAACGCAAGATTCGTCGTGGGTAATAGGTGCTGATCGAGGAACCGTTGCACTCGAAGCTGTTCTGGGATCTGGCTTAATGTAGCGACTTCCCGAATTCGCTGATACAAGAAGTGCCGGGCGGGATTCTCAAGCGTATCGATTATGCCGCGCCGACAACACTTGGTGTCACGGCAACCAAACAGCCCTTTTGTGCGCGGTGAAGCGTCGAAAAAAATTTCTGCATCAGCAGGCTTAAGAAGCATGTCGATTTGAGACAGATAAATCCGGGGATGTGAACCGAAGCCGCTGCCTGAGCGGGGATGGCGCCAGCTTCTAGTATTGAATTTTTCTTCTTGTGTTACTCCGTGAGCCAGTCCACCTGTAGCGGGTGTCGCTGAGGGTTGAGTTTTAGGGTCCAAAATTGCATCTAAGCGGTGGTTAAGTACCTGATCGAGCAGTTCTTTATGTCGATCTAAATAAGTTGGGTCGAATACCCCTCCAAAGCAGGTGAAATCTCCTGCTGCGGTCATATTTAGAACCTGGCGGTGATCGTTTTGGCCAATATGGAATAGTGCTAAGGGGTCCGGCGCTGGACGGATGGCACGTGGGTAAGGGGAAAAATCGTTAGCCATGACATTATCCTTGATAATATTGTTGACTATAGCATTGACGCTTATGTTGCGCAACCTATTTTTTCTAAGAAGCGTTCAGCAGCCGGCGTCGCTGGGTTGGTTCGCGAGATTTCGCCGCATAGCTAACAGTCTCAGGGGCCGGCCCTCGTTCGACGACCCTCAGTTCAACTCGTCTTAAAGGTAGTGCCATTCGACTCCGACCCCTTAAATTGCGGATTCCTTTAGCTTGTACAAGGCTAATTATTGAGTTTTTAACTTAAGTACTGTATATATATACAGTATAGATTCAGTAAATCATAAAAGCGTAGAACATATTATTTAAGGAGGAGCCATGGGCGCGAGCTCGGCGATCGAGTGGACAGAGACCACCTGGAATCCGGTTGTCGGGTGCGTAAAAGTGAGCGCAGGCTGCAAGAACTGCTACGCGGAAAGAATGGCCGCTCGGCTTGCCAGTGTCGCACTTGCGGCGAGGAGCAAGGGCATAAGTTCAGGGCGCACCGCCAACTACATTGGAACGGTTAATTCTGACGGTCACTGGTCTGGCCGGGTGGTTCTGGACCACCAGGCAATTTATCAACCACTTGCCTGGCGGACGCCAAAGCTCATTTTTGTTAATTCCATGAGCGATCTATTCCAAGAAGGCGTTCCGCTTGAATTCATAAAGGAAGTTTTTCGTGTTATGAATTCTTGCCCACAGCATACATTTCAGATATTGACCAAGCGGCCGGAAATTGCGGCAAAGCTGGCTCCACAGCTCTTATGGTCCAAAAACATTTGGATGGGCACTAGCATCGAAGACTCCCGGTTTGTTTGTCGAGTGCAAGAACTCCGAAAGATTAAGGCCCATATTCGTTTTCTTTCCTTGGAGCCTCTTATTGGGCCAATACCAAATCTTCCACTCACCGGGATCGACTGGATAATCGTCGGTGGCGAGTCTGGTCCTGGAGCACGAGAGATGCGGAGCGAATGGGTTCGGAAGATACGCGATCGCTGCTTGGCGCGCGGCGTACCCTTCTTTTTTAAACAGTGGGGCGGCGTTAACAAGAAACGCTTTGGCCGAACGCTCGATGGCCGCACGTGGGACCAGATGCCGTTCGATAAGGATATTGCACGCTATGCCAACTCACGATGAAGTCCATTTTGATGAGTATCCGCCGCAAACCCAGGCTAAGCATCGAATACTACAGCAATACCTGCAGGCTTACCTTACGGCGCTAAAAAGCCGCGTGAAAGGATTTCACTACATCGATGCTTTCGCCGGACGTGGCCGATATGAGGGTAAGTATGCAGCCCGTGTAGGATGGGTGGAGTGAAGCGCAACCCATCAATCAAATGTTAATATCAAAACAAAACTGTATACGCGAGGCCCTGCAACACAAGCCGCGGACAGGCGCTCAAGCCGGTGTTCGAGGCGCTGGGTGGGCGGTATTCGTATGAAGTGTTAAGGCGTGCGGGCCGAGAGATTGGAGCCATTTTCAATTGAAAAATGACTTTACCCTTTAGTTTTTTAACATTGATCGAGCAGATTATGCGGCGTAGAGTGGTGGAATATTCATCTAATTTGACGTCTACTTTTAGTTGGGCGCAGATAATAAGGGTCGAACTATTACAACAACACCTTATAAGAAAAGTGGCGGATTGAGAATCCGCGCCGGTGTTTATCTTTCTATAGGAACAAAGCTTCGTCATATCGCAAAGAGAACAGGTGATTGCCATGATGCGGAGGTGGTTGATGGTGGAATAAGTTATCACGGTAAAATATACCACTCGCCCTCTAAGGCTGCGGCTGCAGCAGCTGGAGGTAGCCGTAATGGGTGGGTTTTCTGGGAATACTTCGATTCATCAGTGCAGCGCTGGGAATTATTAGATACGTTAAGGAAAGCCAGGTAAATAAAAATTTGAAAAAAATTAAAGTAAATAATGCGGGGATTGAGGATGGCTATTAAATCAACTGTGCTGGCAGAAAAAATGCATCTTTCCCTTACCACCGAGACTATCATCGCATTTGCCGCCGAAGTTCAGCAAGGCTATGAAGAGAGTACATCCGCTGAGGCTCGCAAAAAAGTCGGACATTTCGGAACATCTCCTGTAATTGCCAAATTTATGGCAGGAATGTTCACCAGAACTCAGATGGACAATATTCGAATTTTAGACCCCGGCGCCGGCACTGGAATCTTAACAGCCGCTGTTTGCGATCGCATTGCCAGCCTTAAGTCTCCGAAAAAGGTTGAAGCCGTTCTTTATGAAAATGAGCCGGCATTAATTGAGTTACTTTATAAAACAATGGCCCAAGCCAGACATATACTCGAGCAGCGTGGCCACGAATTTGATTTTCAAATTATACAAAAAGATTTTGTTCTTTCCCAAAATCTACAAGAAAGAGATTTATTCCAAGAGACTGGTTCAAGTCACCAGTTGTTTGATTTGGTAATCATGAACCCGCCGTACTATAAACTACGAAAAATGTCTCAACATGCCAAATCACTCAATAGCATCGTTCACGGCCAACCTAACATTTACGCATTATTCATGGCTGTCGGAGCGGAGCTTCTAAAAGATGGAGGAGAGATTGTAGCGATTACCCCTAGAAGTTATTGTAGTGGGCTTTATTTCCGAGATTTTCGTCGATGGTTTTTTGATCGCATAAACCCCTTCCGTTTTCACATTTTTGAATCCAGGGCGGAAGTGTTCCGAGAAAACGGTGTTTTGCAAGAGAACATTATTCTCGCCGGGAAAAAAGGCAAGATTTCAAATAATGTCAAATTAACCGTGAGCAGTGGTAGAGAACTCACAAGTATCTATCAACACCAAATTCCTCTTTCCAGGATTATTGATAACTCGACCAAAGATAGAATAGTTAGATTATCAAGTAATGCATTAGATCAGCGTATCACAGATATCGTTGATTCTTGGCCGGTTCGTTTTAGGGAATTGGGCCTGGCAGTATCAACTGGCCCTATTGTGTCATTTAGAGCGCGTGAGTTTTTATTGAATAAAGAAAATAATTCGCAAGTTGTTCCTCTACTCTCGATGCATAACGTTCGGCCTTTCACAACCGTGTGGCCTGCGAATAAAAATGGTAAAGCCGTTTACTTCGAAGTATGCGAGGCCTCCAAATCTCTTCTCGTCCCGATGAAAAACTATGTATTGTTAAAGCGGTTCACTTCAAAGGAAGAAAAGAGAAGGATAGTTGCCGGTATATTAATGGCGGACAATTTTTTGGCAAATTGGGTGGGATTAGAAAATCATTTAAATTACGTATACAAACTAAAAAGCGAATTGTCAAAAACTGAAGCCTATGGTCTAGCGGCCCTACTTAACTCAGCTTTGATAGACCGCTATTTCCGAACAATAAATGGTAATACCCAGGTAAATGCTACCGAGATAAGGACACTTCCACTTTTGCCTATGAGAGATATCAAAATTATTGGGGAAAAAATCCAAAAAATGCCACAGCTTGACCCTTTAGTAATAGAGGAGATGATCTTAGATTATCTCGGCATTAATAGGAAAATTAAAGATTACCTGCAAAAAATATCAGTATGCGTGGACGGCGACGCGCTTGATCCTCCCGTGGGCGTGGCGGTCGACCGCGCGGGCGCGCTGCTAGTCGCCGACGACGTTGGCAACGCCGTGTGGCGGGTGACACCCGCGGCGGCAAACTAGGCGGCTGTGCAACGCTTATTTCTCGCCGATGCAGCTTGCGCGACTGAAGTAGCAATATTTGGCTGAGCGGTTGATTGGGTGAACAAGTCGCGATATTAGCCCGTCCGATGAGTTGTGGGCGGTTTTTTGCGGACTGTGCTAATGTCTAAGAAGTCATTGCAGGTGTGTATCTCATCCTCCGCACGGTCACCTAGACATAGCGGGAAATATCGACCTAACTTTTAACTGGCGAACGGGTTATATTACATAAAATTGCTCTCTGATCCTCACTTTTTACGCGGACACTACAGCGGAACTTGAGCCGAAGAAATATCCAAAGAAGATCGTCCTGGTCGAGCTTCGCCTACGAGGATGGCGTGAAGAGGCTTGGCTCGATGGGAATCTCAATTTCGAAACCGGGTTTTAGCGATGGTGCCAATAACCAGTTTTAGAGGGGCGCATTGGAAACCGTGTTTCAGGCGCTTTAGTGCCTCACGGCGAGCCATTATATCGAAGGGTTGGAGCCGGACTTATTTTCCCGTACGATATCGAGATAACAAGAACCTACGAGGTAATTGTGGCTAAACCTGTGAAACTCAAATCCAAGATTGGAACCATTCGCCCCCTTCGCGTCGCTGAAAAGACTGGTCATCCCATTTTCGAGTCGCCAGTCGCAGCTGATCCACTATACGAAACGCAATGGGGAAGAGCGATAGTGGGCGATTCTCTTGAGGTGATGCGTTCGCTGCCCTCGGAAAGCATCGACTTAGTAATGACCTCACCGCCCTTTGCACTAAAGCGAAAGAAAGAGTACGGGAACAAGGAGGCGCACGAGTATACAGCGTGGTTCGAACCATTTGCACTTGAGGTATATCGTCTCCTCAAACCGACTGGAAGCTTTGTAATTGATATAGGCGGCACCTGGGATGTTGGGCAACCAACTCGCTCACTGTATCAGTACGAGCTTTTGATTCGTCTATGCGAGCGTTTTCAGTTCGCACAAGAGTTCTTTTGGCATAATCCCGCTAAGCTTCCTAGTCCAGCCGAATGGGTGACCGTACGGCGAATTCGTGTGACGGACGCCGTAAACACAGTGTGGTGGCTCTCGAAGACCGCATGGCCAAACGCAGATAATCGACGCGTGCTGCGACCTTATTCTGAATCGATGAAAACCTTATTGAAAAATGGATATAAAGCGAGATTGCGCCCATCTGGCCACGATATTTCGCAAAAGTTTAATAAGGATCTAGGTGGCTCGATACCGCACAATCTTCTTCAGATTCCAAACACAGATTCTAATGGTCAGTACCTGCGGACATGTAAAGAGCAAGGCGTTAAGTCTCACCCCGCACGCTTTCCTCAAGCTTTACCGGACTTCTTTATCCGATTCTTGACCGATGTGGGCGATCTTGTTCTGGATCCATTTGCAGGCAGCAACGTAACCGGGAAGGCTGCGGAAGAGCTTAGACGGTATTGGCTAGCGATCGAGTTGCGAGAGGACTATTTAGCAGCCTCTCAGTATCGCTTTAGTCCGCAGCTATCACTGGTGTAGCGTGCCTGCTTTATCAAACGATTCACTTTATAGGCGACTTCGGGTCGCTTTGTCCGAGGGTACAGAATTCCATACGCCCGCAAATGCGATTCATCCGGCAGAATTCTCCGTTCCGGGATTCGGCAATGTTCGTGCGTATCTGTTTACCGTTACACCTGACCGGTCTGCACCTGGAGCGCGACCACCAGGCGAATTTAAGATACAACTAATCATCGAAGGACAAACTCGCGGCGAGCGAGGGGCCTTGGAATTGCGAGACGCGTATACGGCGTTGCTTGGATTCTCGCCTGATTTCGGCGTGTTTGTAGGGTGGGAAGCTCGCCTCTATTCCACATTCGGGTATAGCGCGAACGTGCAGGTACGTGAACCCTTACTAGTCGAAGCACGAAACAATGGATGGGCAGTTGCACAACCACGCCCGATAAGAGGCTCGACCGAAGTTCGAGTCGCGTTCGCCGCTGGGAATCTTTTGCTCTATCTTCGCGCGAGCCGGCAGGCCGATAAACGCGAACTTACAGGCGCTTGGCGCGAAGCTTTCATGCTATCAAAGGCACCCGGCTATCAAGCTGAGGAGTTACCTTCGCGACCTCGAGACTTGGACGTGTATGTCCAGAGGGAAAGGCAAAGGCTCAATGCTACGCGACTTAGTAGGGATTCCAAGTTCGCGCCACGTGTTAAAGAGCAGTTTGATTACTCGTGCGCTGTCTGCGCAGTTCAGTTAGAAATCGTTGAGGCCGCTCACATCATTCCCGTAAATGATTCGCGTAGTAGCGACGATGTCTGGAACGGCTTGTCACTGTGTCCGAGCCATCACACGCTGTTCGATGCGAGACGATTCATAGTTGGGCCCAACTTGAAGATTGTGGTGGATGACGATGCTGTTGCTTTTCTGAAGGAAAGCGGACGAGCTTCTGGAATCGAGCTGCTGACAAGCTTTCAAGGACAAGAAATCCGACCCCCGCAATTCTGGAAAACATCGCAAAAGTTACAGCAACGAATGCAAGAAGCGCTGATCTATACGCATTCTCTCACGGGGATTGAATAAGCACAGTTTCGCGACTCTCTGGTATCGGAGCGCATTGGGTAACTTTGTGATGGCGTCAGAGACTGGCAAGGTAATTTCGCCTAGCAGTGGCTCCAACCGACCTCCTGCGGTGGGTGGTGAACAATTGCCTCTAATGTAGTTTTTTATCCCGAATACCGAATTCCGGCAGTTCAGTTGCTAGATAGTCAAGCCTTAAACCGAAGGAAAGAAAAAGTTGTACAGAAAACATAGTGCAAAAGAAAGAGGAGGTATGGAGGGTAAACAAGATTCGCTAACAGTTCTTAATACGGTTTGATCATTCGAAGCCCTACTAGTCGTATTGCCAATGCTTGCTCGCTCACTTGTAGTAAATTTGCTAGTTTAAAAATGTCGAAATCATCAGAAAGATCTAACCGATACTTTTCTATGATTTCCTCAACAAGTTTTTGAGGCATTAATAGTTCTGCAGCGAACTGATTTGCCTGCCGCTCTTGTTCGTCGAGTCTATGGCCGGCTGTATCCGAACGAAAATAAGCCCACTTCTTGTCAATATGAATATCGTTTTTTGGGTCATCACCGTACTTGTGATGAAGAACATAATGCCCAAGCTCATGAGCAATCGTAAAGCGTTGTCTATTTGGGTGGTGTTTCTTATTCACACCAACTGCTGTCTTACCGTTCTTAACGACTAGGAGGCCGGAGATGTGATCATCAAACTCATCGTACAAGACTGGGATCTTAAGAGATGAGGCTATTTTTTCAAGATCTATTGGTATAGACCCAGCCTTACTTTTACGTAGTAGTTTCTGTGCCTCCTTTTTTGGGTTACGCATTATCATGGTAATAAACTAGAGTTTTTTTGAAATTAAAGCTTTTCATAGAACAACTTCACTTCATTCGGTACGGTTTTCATCCCCTCGCCAACTTTCGTTTCAGCGACGCCAGTTATTTCCCCTGACTTGATGATTCGTTCATCATCGAGTGTAGGAAAAAGTCTTTGAAGTGGAAGCTCTAATTGTTGTACAAGGGAATAAAGGAAATGCAATGTGGCGCGCTGTATGCCTTTCTCAATATTAGTGATCGAAGTTCGCTCGACACCAAGTTTTTTAGCTAGTTCGCCTTGCGTTAGCTTAGGTCGCTGCGCCTCCCGAGCCGCTTTCACCCGCCTACCAATTTCTGCGTAAAGCTTATCCCTATCAATAATCATCGGCATTTTTATCTTGGCCATTCATGCAAGCATAAACTGCATCTCGCTTGAAGGACTTGTAGTAATTTCTGCAATCGCAGCTCTCCTCGCGTGGCCGGGTACAGTTTAGCTTTCACGACGTAAATGTCAATATAACTGACATAATTTTAATTGGCTTGATAGTCGACTTTACCAGCAGAATTTATCTAGAAAAACACCAGAATTCAAAAATATTCAAACACTTACATGTGATTTAGGTAAGAGCGACGGCGGCCTTCAGAACTTTAATGCCGATAGAATCTTTTGGATTCTTGGCCAACGTGAAAGGACGAGCATAAAAAGTGTTAATTATTGTCGTGGCTTTTATTGACATTCCCTGGATTACCCATTATCTTCACATTAGATCTGCCTGCCCCAGCGGGGGTAGCTGACATGTTAGTGAACAAAAGCGAAGGGGGGGTCCAATGAACATCACGAAATAAAAACGGGGCAAGCTGAAAGCTTGCTCTGTGGGAGTACGAACTAAGCCGCACTCGATCGACAATTCAGTATCGGCTTTCCCTCTCCTAACGTCAAGCTCCAGCCTCGCATTGCTTGTAGGCGCCACCAACTGGTTGCGGCAACGCTGATCTTTTGCAAGAGGACGATAACATGAATCAAAAAGTAGAACACGATGATGACGTAGCAAACGATAATCACGAACATCCAAGCGTCGAGTTCGTGTACCTGAATACCAACGCAGAAGTAAAATTTCACGCCAAGTGGGACGAAAAGCTTTCACTAATTTGGGACAACGCATATAACGAGCTGCATGAAATTCGCCGGCCCAACGATCTGCTAGAGTGCCAGAGCGGCGATTCCCTGATGTTGCATCTCGAACTTACGTTACAGGGACTAAGGGAACGCAAAATCTGTAAGGCGCGCAAGTTCCAAATCCGCAGCGAAACCGGTGGCGCATAGCGCTATGGCAAAGGAAGGCGAGACGCCGGTTCCGGATCAGACTCGGGGTGCTGAAGCACTTCGTGAAGACCTGCCCAAGGTTCTCCAGAGGAGAACCTTGGAGGAGGCGGGTTGGTGTCAGCCAGATTTACTAACATTACTGATCCCGCTGTTTGCACAGCGCGATGGTCAAACGACGGATTTTTTCCTGCTTCGTTTGTATTTCAACTGTTATCCGATATGGCCACCGAGTGCCCAGTTTATTAACCCTCAGACATTGAAGTACGTAGTATCGGTAGATAAGAAATGGTTGCCGAAGATCGAGGGTAGTCCGGAGATCGCTGTGCACGACAACTACAGCAACCAGGGAATTCAGTTGATATGCAGCTCAGTGACACTGGAATTCTATCAGGTCGGGCATAGTGTGAAGCCGGAGCACATTTGGGACGAAAAGCACCAGAACTTTAGTGCAACGCTTGCGGCAATCCGTCATGGGCTAACACAATCCTTCTACAAGGGGCCACAGGAGGCGCGATCGTGAGCGGTGAGTCTCGTAGCGAAGAAGAGTTCGGTATTCGCCCGTATCCGCGGTGTCCCTATACCCCGAGCAAAGCGGTGCTCGAGATTTCCCCTGGTGTGTTGACCGCAACCTTTAAGGCACATACGAGCTTCGCGAAGCGCAAGGTTGAATCCTGTTGCTTTTGGTATGGAACTATATCCGAGAAAGGACACGGGCGGGTTCAAGCGGTTGTAATTCCCGCTCAGCGGAATACATGGGGTAACTACCATGTCCGCAGCGAAGCGATGGCAGCCGTCTCGGCCGCGACGAGGCGTTTTGGCCTGCGGAATCTTGTCCAAATCCATACTCATCCTGGCCGTCTCGTTGAGCATTCCTTTTATGATGATCGAATGGCAAACAGTCGACAAGCCTTATCGCTCGTTTTGCCAAACTATGGGGCGCCGAGATGCAGATGGCCAGATGAAGTAGGCATACATGAATTCCAACAAGGATACTGGTACCGATTGGGCATCGAGTATGCGTCAAAGCGCGTAGCGGTGGTTTCTGACTACGGCACAATTCAAATCCTAGACCTGAGACCTCGATGATTGATCGCGATCTTGCGCGCCGTCTAGGGGGGCGTCATTTGCTCGCAGAACTGGAATCCAAGCTTGGCACGGTTTCCGATCAGGCCAATCATTCGGTCAGGCTCGTTACATCCACGGTTATGGCGGATACCCTCGCAGGGCAACATCTGATATGGATGCTTGCGAATTTGCTCGCGCGCCAATTTGCGATTGTTCACAAAATTGAAATACAGATACCACCTAATGTCGCGGTCCGGTCTCAGGCGGTGTTATTTCCTATTGCAGCTGCGAAAACTAATCTTGCAGATGCAATTGCAACAACCGTGACACTCATTGCGGCGGATACAATAGAGGTTGTTATCGTAGATTCTGCTGATACACAAGTTGACTTTGAGGTGTTCATTGGTTACGACAACTCAAGCTCCTCCGCCCCTTATTCACTCGGAGTCTACGCGGACGGTTGGAATTTATATGTCGGCGATCCAAGTACGACTCCCGCTATGACTCCGGTTAGTGCGATGCCATTTGGTCCATACTTTGCCGCGTGCATTGCGGCGGCGGAAGTATTTAAATTTTTCCGGAAACTCAAAGCGGGTGCAGGTAGTTTTGCGCGAAACGTCTTTTTGTCCCTTTGGAATTTCCAAGTTGCGGATGCGTGGGAGGATCTGCCAAAAACTACTGACATACCAGTTTACATCCCACCCTTTTACCTAGCCGGGGCTGGCGCTGTAGGCCAAGCATTAGCGTGTACTCTTGCGGCTGCGCCATGCGAAGACATGTACGTTACGGTTATTGATCACGACAAAATCGACGATGAGGGCACTAACCTAAATCGGTGTCCGCTCGCCACGCAAGAAGACATTGGGGCTATGAAAAGCGTGCTGACGGCAGAGTGTCTGTGCGGCAGGAGCATCGACGTCTTTATTCACGAAAACAAGTGGGAACATTATCTTGATTCGAATAATCGGCGACCACAGAGGGCTGATGTAGCTGCCCTCGAATGCGATCTCAAATATCCGATCATCGTATCCTGCGTTGACAAAAATCCTGCGCGCCATGCACTGCAGAAGTGCTGGCCAGAATATCTTATTGGCGGAAGCACAAATGGAATGGGTATTGAGGTGTCATCATATGATATGGAGTCGATGTACGAATGTTTGATGTGTTTCAATCCATTGCCTAAAGTTAGCTCGATTGAAGAAGCTGCAGCACGTTTTAAGGGCCTAACAAGCGAGGAACAGAAGAATCAAGCGAAGCAATTTGGTATAGATTTAGATTCTATTCTCCAATATCTTGACTCTCCAGAGTGTGGTTCTATTGCCGAGAACGAGCTAAGAAAGTTTGCAGATGCCGAACGTGCCCCCCGGGCATCTGTAGGATTTGTCTCTGTGGGTGCCGGGGTTGTTCTAGCTGTCCAGCTAGTGAAATATGCACGTGAAGGACGTTCCACATTTTCAGTTGATCTTGGCAACAGCATTCGCTTCAATTTTCTCGAACCTTCGCGGTTCAGGTGGTCGAAACATCGGCGGAAGGACAAGTGCGAATGCTCGAACAGGGGACGCGATACATATCACCGCCTTTGGGACATCAGCTGAATTTTCTGGAGGAGGAAGAACAGCTTGGTGCGATGACCTGACCCTCGATACATCGAGAAGAAATGGGGAGCCGTCAGGGTCAGAGAACGATTTTAGCCTTACCGCAATTTTCGCTCGAAGCACTTTACAAACTTGTCTAGCGTTATCTCCATGGCGACGCAGAACCGCCGTAGTTCAACGATATCCATGCGTCGCTCGCCGCGCTCGCATTTACTTATGAATGACTGGGTTTCGCGCAAACGCTCGGCAAGGTCTGCCTGAGTAAGCCCCGCTGCCTCGCGGGTTTCCCGCAAACAGTTAAGGAAATGGGCATAAGCCTGTAGGGGTCAAAGCTCAGAGCACAATTTGCTGACCTAGGTATTCCCATCCCATTTTTGTTGCTTGAGTCTCTCCCAGGCCTTGACGAGGTGCTCCGCCTTCAGTACCCGGTGCTTCCGTGGATTCCATTTTTGAACTGCTGCCACCGCAACTTCAGCCTTGTCTCGTGCTTCGGGTTGCTGCCGCATTATCCAGTGAACTGAGCTGAGTAGTTCCAAGCCGTAGGGATCCTCGAAACCCTCAATTAGTGAGGCCACGCGATCCATACGGTCCAAAGTGACTCTGTCTGTGCATAGGAATTTCTCTGCTTCCTCGACAGCACCTGGCAACAATTCAATTAATGCGGTTGGGCTATCCCTTCCGTCACCATAACCTTGCGTGTAGTGTTTTTCCAGACGAATGAGAACCTGCCGGAGATTCGTTGCGTACGGACCGAAACCCTTGGCTTCGTATTTGAGGCGCAACGGCTGCCCGGCTTCCTGAAGGAAATACAGCAGCTTGTGAATTTCCAGCAAGCTCACGAAGGGGTCGAGTAATCCTTTGAGGTAACGATCCATTAGGGCAATTAGCGCTGCTTGCCCCATGGTCATCTTCGGGCGCTCCGTTCGATTCAGCATGGCGCCGGCTTCGGGAGCACCGCCTGGCGCATAAAGTAACACCTTCACCTCCGGCAGAGCCGCCAGCGCCGTCTCGATCCGTGGACGAACATCATCCCAATCGAGGCCACCGTTGCCGCAACCTAACGGCGGGATGGCAATAGAGCGAATACCCAAACGGCTGATGGTCACTACGAGGTCATGCAGCCCAGCCTCAATATCACTCATTTGACTCACAGCGCGCCAATGGCCCTTGGTCGGAAAATTGATAATCCAGCGTGGGCCGCCCACGAGTCCGCCGAGGTCAAAGATGTGCACCTTGCCCAGGCGCACTTCTCCGGCCCGGCACGCTTTCTCATAAGCCCGGAACATTTCGGGGTAGGCTTGCTTGAACTGCAGAGCAATGCCTTTTCCCATGACGCCGGCGGTGTTGACCGTGTTTACCAGGGCTTCGACATGTGCTTCGAGCAGATTTCCTTGGGTAATCTCAATCATAGCGTTTCAATAATACCAGTTGGATTTAACGTTAACTATGGGTCGATGTGCTTGATCTTGCAGCAGCATCCGCACCTGGGTGGTGACCGCCAAATTATGGCAGCCAATCTCTTGGACGCCGGTCCATGGAAAAAAATCCGCTATCAAGAACTCGGCAGATTTCTGATGCGTCTTGCCTCGCCAATCTCTGGCCTTAATAGCCCGCCAGTCCAGTATATTGATAGCATCGAGCTCCGCGTAAAAAAATGTGTGAAAGGCTCCTGCATTGCCGTCGCTGATGGCCCATGCGCGCTCCAACCGGATGCCCATGGCCACAGTGCTGACGAGATGGACAATGGATTTTTGGCAGCCTGGTAACCGTCCAGTTTGGCCCTTATTGGTTGTAAAAAGCATCGGCGAACGGGCGCAGAAGTAGAATGGCACGAACTCGCCGACAAAGCGCTGGCCGCAGCAGGGAACACGAATTTTCTTCAGCCGACGTTCCTTGATGTGATCGTAACCGATAACGTTGTGTGCCGCCATCGCCATTGCCGCGTCCGAACACAACCCACCCTTGGCCAGAATACCAGGCAGGTTTTCCACATCAGTGATGTGGTAAATCAGGATTTGTTCGGGACGAAGACTCATGTCTACCGCAATTTTCGCTCGAAGCACTTTATAAACTTGTCTAGCGTTGTCCCCATGGTAACGCAGAACCGCCGTAGTTCAACAATGTCCATCCGTCACTCGCCACACGTTCGCATTTGTTTATAAATGATTGGGTTTTGCGCAAACGCTCGGCGAAGTCTGCCTGAGTAAGCCTCGCTGCCTCACAGCCTAATAGTCGATTTTGGACTATTTCAAAGCCTGTTTTAGATTGTTAGGCAAATTCTATGTGAAGTAGGGAAAGGAGGACTTAAATGCTCATTTTGACCCGCAAATCCGGCCAAGTCGTAATCATCGATATGATGGAAGACCTTGATCCTCAGACACCGATTGGGGAATTGTTTGCCCGAGGGCCGATTGAGGTCATGGTAACGGATATCTACGGTGCCCAAGTCAAACTCGGCTTCACTGCCGACCCACGTTTTCTCATCTTGCGCAAAGAACGCCGTATGTTACTGGAAAATCAAGATTCCTCACCGCCTAATGGCGGTTCGGAATGACAAGGATGAATTGCATCAGAGTTTCTCGCGCTCGCCTGGCGCCGCCATAATTTATGGCCTCTGAACCCCACCCGACCCGTCGCCTTCTCGCTCGCCGCTTACGCGTGCTGCGCGCCACGCACGGCTGGTCGCAGGAAACGCTCGCCGCACTTTCGGGCCTTCACCGCACTTACATCAGGCCACTCTCGCGCATCCTGCGATGCACAGGGATATGCGAGTGTCCTGAGAGGCAGGACGCCGAAAGGGACCGCTTCGGCCGCTCCCGGCGTCCCGTGCTGTCCAGGGAGGGACGAATGCTGCGTGCGCATGGATGCGCTTGAGCAGCCCTCCCGCGGCATTACTACTTCCCTGTACAGCACGGCACTTGTACATCCTGTACATCGCGGCGAAGCGGAACGTTGGCCTGGACAACCTCGAAAAACTAGCCAAGGCTTTTGAAATAAGGGTCAGCGACCTGCTCTCCCCTGGCCCGGATTGGCGACTTTAGCTTTCGCTTTTTATGGGGAGACTATACTTTGAATTTGACGTAGAGTAGTTAATGAAGACGTCCATTAGTATAGGAAAAAGATAAGGTCATGACACATGCGTAAGTACGTTTGGCCGCAGATTCTCGTCATTATGATGATGGGCTTTCTTTTTGGCGGCTGCTCAACGTTTGAGGTACGCAATACCTATCGACTAGCCGGAAAAGAGTCAAGCCTTCTTAAATACAACGCTAACGGGGTTGAACTTCGAGCTGGAATTAATCCTGACCCCCGGTTTTACTCCATCGGAATACTTGGACTTCCCATTATTCCGGTCTACTTTAAAACCTCTGATCCACGGGAGATAGTTTTAACAATTGAGCTAACGTTGCATCACGATTACGATTTTTCTTTTGCGTCTCAGCCATGCCTGAAGGTCGATAATTCGCCACCTCTCTGTCCGGATAGGCTGAGCATTTCTGCTATGGCGTTATTTCAGGATGATGGTTCTAAGTGGGCTGATCGGCAGAAACGATGGATGCGTATTTCTAATTTTCACAACACCGAAAAGTTGATTATCGATTTTCTTGCAGCGCGGGAGAGCGATCGTGTCAGTCGAGAACGTATCTATCAACATTACGGTTACTCAGGAGAAAAAAAATGGGGTTACCTGTGGGTTGGACTGGCATACCATTACAAATGTGGGGATACTTGTCCATCTCGGTTAGGATTGGACGCAAAGGATCTTGTCATTGTAGAGAATTTACCGACGCTAACCGATAACTATATATTGGAAAAAGTACGGGAAAAGGAGTATCACTTTACTGCTTCAATAGAATAGGGTGGAGAAAAAGCAGTTTTACAATCTATACATAAACGGTGAAACATGCTTCCGTGGAATTAAGTCGACAAAATGCCACGAGACTATTTTGATGGTTTCCTCCTAAAATAGTCGAAAGCTTCCGCCCTAAACAAGAAGTTTCAGTAATGGGCGCTCTAACAAATCGCCCCTCGGACTCGCGGTGCTGGCGTACCGCTCGCCGATGAACTCAAACCCTAGCTTGGACAAACTCGAAAAACTCGCCCTCGCTTTTCAGATTAAAGGTCGCCGACTTGCTCTCCCTGGATTGACAGCTTTAACCAGTCATTTTTCTTGGGGGGATGCTATGCTCAAATTGGAGGTAGAAGATGTTACCAACGACTTCTATACATAGTTAGCTGGAACATACTGAATGGTTCTCGTCCTTAGAACGGTTGCGGTAATTACATTCGCGATTCTCTTCGCTGGTGGTTGTGTCTTTTACCCGAAGAAGGTCGAGTACTATGAGGGTGACTGCGACATCCAGGTCAGGAAATTGACATTAGAGAGCGAACAGATGCAAGGGGGTTGCACAGGCGGAAACAACAGCGGCGATAATGCCAAAGCTTGCCTTGTGTTAGTCCTCGCCGTCAGCGCGTCATCAGCCATTATCTCCGGCTCAATAGTCGTTGTTGGTAATGTCGTTTATTGGCTGGAGAAGCAAGGCAAGTGTATAGCAAAAGCGAAATGGTAAGGCTTGGGTGGTGTCAGGAGTAGAGGAGTGACTCTAATACGTTTGGCGCACCCCGCATTCATCAATGTGCTCATGACCGCATTTTTTTTCTGCGGCCTACTTGCCGGGCGCGATGTTGCAGCGGTTGATCTCACACGGCTTCCCATTGGCGATGGGCACATATCAAGCAAACCCGAGCGCGGCAGCGCATGGGCCTGCAGAACAGATATGTTTGGCGGCCGTCGTTCCCACGGTGAGGAATGGATTCGCGGCGATGGCACGTTCGACTTCGCGGCAAAGCCAACGGTTGAAGGCAGGGTATCCTGGCCACATCAGTTCGCGGTTACGCGGAAAGGAAGCGAACGCCGTATCGTGAGTAATAACCTGCCAAATCACCTTACCGGGGAATTTCCCATCGACCCGCGAAGCAAAGCATACCGTTACGACCCCAATCCAAATGAGATTCGTGCCCAGGAGATGCGCATCGATTTGCCGGCTATGCCCACCGTTGCGGAAGGCGCCTCGTGCTTGCGCTTGGGGCCGATCGGCACGCTGCTTACCGGCGGCGTATTTTTTAACGCGTTGGATGCGAGTGGTGAGGATGCCGTGGCGCACGAGATTCAAGATGGCTGTCAAGGTCATCCTCAGCGCACCGGCAGCTACCACTATCACAGCCTGACAACCTGCTCCAAGGATGAAGGCTCAGGACATTCGTCCTTGATGGGCTACGCATTCGATGGCTTCGGTATTTTTGGCCATCGTGGTGAAAGCGGCGCGGTGCTGACCAACGCGGATCTTGACGAGTGCCATGGACACACCCATGAGATCGTGTGGGATGGCAAGCGCACCAGCTTGTACCACTATCACGCTACGTGGGAGTATCCCTATACCATCGGATGCTATCGAGGTAGGCCGGAACATTTTCCCCGTGGGCCCCGCTGAATAGCTCCGGATTGGCGACTTTAACTTTCGTCTTTTGTCGGAAGGCTACAGGTTGAATTCTGCTTAGAATATCTCACCCAATAACGACGTGTACTATGGCAGCCACCAAGAAGCGGAAACGCTGGTCGCAGCGCGTCATGCAGACCAGCAATGCGCTCGATCTGGAGAGTGGGGTCTTCGCGCAGAACGATCCCCGCGCGATCGCCCGAGGCGGCAAAGAACGAACTACGTGCCCTATACAGCCGTCCTCGGCGCTCCGCCCGCTGACCCGGCCGTGTCCTTATTCAAGAGCGCGAGCATCGGAACGGCGGTGCAAATCGTTGTAATCTGGGTTTGCCGCTCAGCAGTCCAACCCACTTTTTGCTCTGCTAATTTCGCGTGTGGCGCTGGAAGAAGATGAAGGCGGAACGTAGAATTCAATTAATTAGCCCGGAGAACATGTTATGGCGAACGCTACCCCCCCTCACACCCAAACAGGAAGTCGAAAAGTTACTGCGTCACCTGCCGGATAATAGCACTCTCGAAGACATTCAGTACCACCTATACGTGCTGGAAAAGATCAAGCGGGGGCGTGCTGACGTCGAGGAGGGGCGTGTCTACACCCACGCAGAGGCCAAACAGCGGTTACGCCGATGGCTGCAAGAATAACCTAGTAGTGTATGTAGCCTGGATGGAGTGAAACGAAATCCGGGAAGACAACTTTAAGCGAACTGCTCGACTCCAGGCTTCTTTAAGCTGGCGATGCTTATCGCGTAACCTTATCCGCCCAGCGACGAGCTGCCTCAATGATCCTCGCAGC
>WNFB01002631.1_pt1 | contig 19428 bp, 13 predicted proteins | sample 5400501 | NCBI WGS metagenome assembly WNFB01 (sample SAMN13153341, study PRJNA577476) | soil metagenome | isolation source: 200 cm saprolite under Douglas fir tree site 2 hole 1 | place: USA:California | collected 2015-04-18 | reverse complement strand
GTGCCTGCTACCAGGCTGACTAGATTGGGTGCCTGGCATCCAGTGGATCCGTCACAATATCCTCTACCGCCAAAGAAGAGGCTGTCCACCAGTTGGCCTATGGTTGAGAGCCAATTGAAGGTGAGAATGAAGAGCAGGATCAGTTGTGTCCCATAGAGATGCAGTCTCTGGAATATGACAGCCGCCCCTGAGCTTGCCGGTACACGCCGTCGTTCCCATTCGATGAATGCCCACAGACCAAGAGTACCAATGGTGTAGGCCGCTCCACTGCTGAGACCTCCTGAGAATGGCTGACCCAGTGAAGAGATGACAGATGCCCCTATTCCTGCAGCCGTGGTCAGGCTTATAAGCTCCACAATATTCAGGAAGAAGGCTCGCACGGCTCCGTTGCCAGCCGCGGGATCGCTGCGCATGTCGCGGCGGATCAGCCAGTAGTGCAGCCCACCAAACAAGGCGGCAGTGACCAGCGACACTACAGCATATACGATAGCTTGCACTACGTTTGCCGAGCCGATTGGATTATTTGGGTCCTTGAAGATGGTTTGAGCCAAAATCGTTTGCAGGAGTTGTATCACTCCCGATGTTGCAAACAGCAACATGGCGATAAAGACTGCGTAGAGATAAAAACGATAAAGTCCGCGTAACATAATACTATGCCTCCTGTTTTATCCCCTCGAATTTGTGAGAGGTGTGAGCGATACATCATAATCAATGCTTCCACTCACGATAATTGCGGTAGAATATTAAGATGATTTTCTACTGAGCATAGTATATCCTTTACTGCGCCCAAAGAATGAGTGTCATTTGACCCATCTGTTTGCTGCTTCCAAACTCAACCTCACATTTTCAGGTGTTGACAAATACCCAATATATCGTGTATGCTTTGAAACAACAGAGGGCGGTTATACAGAACGTTCCAGCAAGGTTGCTGTTGTAGCTTCTGTAACAGACCTCTAAGCAATAAAGATTTCACCTATTGGAGTTCATTATGCCGACAACGTCAAGCGCAACAACACAGCCAGCAATGTTTGCTGGGCAGGACTGCGCGAAACGTATGCCCTTTTCCATGCACGGAATGTGTATGACCGCTACTTCAAGCATTATCCTCATTGAGACCGGCGTGTTAGCGTCGGTTTCTTTCGTTGCTCGGACGCTTATTATTACCCTCATCCTTGGGATTCTTGGCCTTGGCGTAGTTCTCACCCTTAGCGGCCTTACCGGACTAAGAGGTCTGGTAGGGCTTATCGAAGGGCCAGGCACATCACAGGGAGATTAACGGAAGCAACGAAGCGACCAATCCAGAGCAGGTAACCTAACAACGAGGACCTCCCGGTTCGGGTGGTTCTCGTTTTTTTATTGTCTGTTTATTTACCTACTTAGGGCGCGATAAATCGGGCCCCTACAAAGGAGTTCTTATTCATGGTTATAGCTGCCTCGGTTTCGTACAAACAACATGCAGGAGCATACCAGCAAGGGGAGGAGGATGCGCGCGAGCTATCCGGCAGCCAGATTCTTTGCGAGGCGTTGGTGCGCGAAGGAGTAGAACTGCTGTATGGCTACCCAGGTGGTGCGATCATGCCATTTTATGATGCGCTTACCTCCTACCCGACACTGCGTCATGTGCTGGTGCGCCATGAGCAGGCTGCCGCCCATGCCGCCGACGGCTACGCCCGTGCCACGGGCAAAGTTGGCGTCTGTGTCGCGACCAGCGGCCCCGGTGCCACCAATCTCGTTACGGGCCTTGCCACTGCCTTCATGGACTCGACCCCTATTGTGGCAATCACTGGACAGGTAGCGCGTGCATTTATCGGACGTGACTCCTTCCAGGAGACCGATGTGATCGGCGTAACGCAGCCCATCACCAAACACAATTTCCTGGTGCGCAACATTGAAGACCTGGCGGGCACCGTCCATGAAGCCTTCCGGCTGGCACTCGGTGGCCGTCCGGGGCCGGTACTGATCGATGTTCCCAAAGACATACAGCAAAACAAAACGCTCTACCGTCCTTCGGCTTCGATCAACTCGCTGGAGTATTTCCGCGCAACGCGCTCGCCGGAGCTTTCGCCCACGGCCATTGCCCAGGCGGCAAAACTGATCGACGAGGCTCAACGTCCAGTCATTATGTCCGGGCATGGAGTCATCCTATCGGGCGCATATGATGAGTTGCGAGCCTTTGCCGAGAAAACTACAATACCGGTCATCACCACGCTGCTCGGTCTCAGTGCCTTCCCAGATACGCATCCACTCAACCTGGGCATGCCTGGTATGCATGGCCCGGCCCATGTCAATCGCGCTATTGGAGCCGCAGACCTGATAGTTGGCGTTGGGCTGCGTTTCGATGACCGGGTGACGGGTAAGGTCAGCGAGTTTGCCCCTCATGCACGCATCATTCATATAGACATCGATGCCTCGGAGATGCACAAAGTCAAAGTCGCGGCTGTGCCGCTTGTAGCCGATGCTAAAGTTGCCCTTGCCGCTCTAACAGAGGCGGTTCAACCCGCAAACCATAGCGTATGGCTCAGCGAGCTTCGTACCTGGGAGGCTCAAAACTCCGAACGCAGCAGGGACATCAAGCGCGATCAGCAGTATCCCGATCCCACATCTATTCTAGAGGCTATTCGAGCGGAGACAAATGGAGAGGCCATCATTGTGACCGATGTGGGGCAACACCAGATGTGGACGGCACGCCATTACACCTGGACTCGTCCCAATAGCCACATAACCTCTGGCGGGCTTGGCACCATGGGCTTTGCTCTACCCGCCGCTATGGGTGTCAAAATGGGTATGCCGGACGTGCCGGTGTGGGCCGTAGCGGGCGACGGCGGTATCCAGATGAACATCCAGGAGCTGGCTACCTTACGGCAGCAGGGCGTTGCCGTCAAAGTGGCCATCATGAACAATGGTTACCTCGGTATGGTGCGCCAGTGGCAACAGTTTTTTCACGCACGCAACTATTCGGAGACCCCCATTACCGGCCCGGACTATGTGAAACTGGCTGACGCCTACGGCCTGATTGGAATGCGTATCACGCGGCGCGAGGATGTGCAGGCAGCCATCCACACGGCTATGGAGACCGAGGGAACCGTGATTATTGATTTCGTGATTGAGCCAGAGTCAAATGTCTATCCGATGGTTGCCCCTGGCTCTGGCATCACCAATATGATCGAAGAAAGTAGAGAGGAAGATACCGGCCATGACTAAACACGCTGCTCCTCCATGGCGGGCAGGCCAGGTTAACGCTCCCCAGGATGGTGGGCGTTCGCACATCCTGGTGCTGTTCGCCAATGACCAGCATGGTGCGCTCGACCGTATCGTTGGTCTGCTTCGCCGCCGGCGCTCAAATATGCAGACGTTCGCGATTGGACGGAGTGAAATTCCCAACGTGGTGCGCATCACTGTCGTTATGAACGACTCCGAAGTGGGAGTCGAGCAGCTAGTGGAGCAGCTACGCAAAATTGTCGATGTCCGACATATTGTCAACCTGTCGTATGCACAGGCAGTCGCACGAGAATTGGCACTGATTAAAGTCAACAGTACAGCATCTCAACAGAGCGAAATCATTGAACTTGGCGCTCTCTATGGCGCACACGCTGTAGATGTAGACCAGGAGACCGTCACCCTCGAGGTGACAGGTACAGCAGACAAAGTGGAAAAACTGGTCGCCCAGTTACAAAGCTACGGCATCCGCGAGGTTGCCCGCACCGGCTGCGTGGCAATGACCCGCGGCGCCGGGGAAATTATTAAGGAGTAAAAGAACACCCATGCCAAACATCTATTATGATCGGTTACGGCAGCCAGGGTCATGCACATGCGCTCAACATGCACGATAACGGCTGCAATGTGGTCGTGGGTCTGCCCGCGAGCAGCAAGAGCCGCCAGAAGGCAGAGGCCGAAGGATTAGAGGTCATGACCCCGGCTGATGCCGCGGAGCAGGCAGATGTGATCATGATCTTGATCCCCGACCAGAACCATCGTGAAGTATTCGAGCGTGATATCAAGCCAGGGCTGGCCCCCGGCAAGATGCTCATGACCGCCCATGGCTTTAGCCTGCACTACTCGCAGATCGTCCCTCCCGCCGAGGTCGATGTGGCGATGGTCGCCCCCAAGAGCCCTGGGCACATGTTGCGCCGTCTCTTCAGCGAGGGTGTAGGCGTACCGGCCCTCTGGGCCGTACACCAGGACGCAACCGGCAATGCAGAGGCTGTGACTCTGGCATATGCCCGCGCTATCGGCTGTACCCGCGCCGGTGTACTGCGCACAACCATCGCGGAAGAGACCGAAACCGACCTCTTCGGCGAACAGGCCGTGCTTTGTGGGGGCATTACCTCTCTCATCCGCGCAGGTTTCGAGACGCTGGTAGAGGCCGGTTATCAGCCAGAGGTGGCCTACTTTGAGTGTATGCACGAGATGAAGCTGATCGTAGACCTGATGTACCAGGGCGGCATGAGCTACATGCGCTACTCCATCAGCGATACCGCCGAGTACGGCGATTACGTCTCCGGCCCGCGCATCATCGATGAACGCGCGCGCAACGAGATGCGCAAGATACTGCGAGAAATCCAGGACGGCACCTTTGCCACGCGCTGGATACTGGAAAACCAGGCCGGTCGCCCCAGCTTCCAGGCCATGCGCCGCACCAACGCCCAACACCAGATCGAGCATGTCGGCAAAGACCTGCGAGCCATGATGCCCTGGTTGAACCCAGGAACCAAAAAAACTGAAATTACTGAAACAACGAAGTAAAAAATGTAGTGGCGACAGTCCATAGACCCTTCGCTGCGCTCAGGGTGACAATATTGCTGAAACAACGAAGTAAGAAATGTAGTGGTGGCCCTTGCGTTCGCCAGGTATAGGCAACGATTGCCAGACCGTTTAAGTTGTCATCCTGAGTGAAACGAAGGATCTCATAAGTCGCCAGGTGTAGGCAACGATTGCCAGACCGTTTAAGGAGGAAAATAATCATGGAAGGCCCTGCTGTAATTCGGATTTTTGATACAACATTGCGCGATGGAGAGCAGTCACCCGGAGCCACGATGACCACGACTGAGAAGATTCAAGTTGCCGAGCAGCTTGTCCGCCTCAACGTGGACATCATAGAGGCCGGTTTTCCCGCCGCCTCTCCCGGCGACCTCGCCGCGGTCAAAGAGATTGCCTGGCGCACTCATGGCGTTGCCGTCGCCGGACTTGCCCGCGCCAATACCAGCGATATCGACGCTGCCTGGGAGGCCATTCGTGAAGCGGAACGACCGGTGATCCATGTGTTTCTTGCAACCTCTGAAATTCACCTCAAGCACAAGCTCAAGTTGGATCGCGAGGAGGCCCTGCACCAGGTCAAGCACATGGTCGCCTATGCACGCAACCTCTGCCCCACCGTTGAGTTTTCGGCGGAGGATGCCACGCGCAGCGAATGGGACTATCTCTGCCGCGTCTTCGAGGCGGCGATCAAGTCGGGGGCAACCACCATCAACGTACCTGATACCGTTGGCTACACCTTGCCGCACGAATACGAATCGTTGTTCCGTTACCTGCGGGAGCGCGTTCCAGGCATCGATGAAGTGGTGATGAGTGCCCACTGTCACAACGACCTGGGCATGGCGACGGCTAATACCATGGCGGCCATCAAAGCAGGGGCGCGACAGGTTGAGGTAACAATCAATGGACTCGGCGAGCGTGCGGGCAATACCGCCATGGAAGAGGTCGTGATGGCACTGCGTACCCGGCCAGAGGCTTTTGGGAACGTCGATACTCGTATCAAGACGCAGGAACTGCTGCCCACCAGCCAGCTTGTCAGCCAGCTGACCGGCATCCATGTGCAGCCCAATAAGGCCGTCGTCGGGGCCAATGCTTTTGCGCATGAGGCGGGCATCCACCAGGATGGCATGCTCAAAAACCGCCTGACCTACGAAATCATGACCCCGCAATCGGTCGGCTGGACCGATACCAAACTGGTGCTTGGCAAGCACTCCGGGCGCCATGGACTCGATGCCCGTTTGCGGCAGTTGGGCCATAGACTTAGTGCCGAACAGCTCAAAGAGGCCTATCGCCGCTTTGTCGCCATGGCAGACCGGCAGAAACACATCACCGATGCAGACCTGCTCTACATCGTAGAAAGCGGCATGGAAACGCCAGCCGCCATTTAAGCTTTGTACTGTCTGCAAGTGAGCAGAGTGGCGCAGCAGGGCGAGCACAAGGCATCGCCCCTACTATGCTACGCCGGAGCTTGGCAAGGCACTTCGTCCATAGTAGGGGCGACCTGCTCCCCTTGCCCGCAGGCAATGCCTTGTGCTCGCCCTGTAGATATGCACATTTTTCTAACCGAGGAGCAAACTCGTGACCCAGACTACAAGTTCAAATGGTCGTATGACCAAAGCGGAGGCCCCCAAAATACCGGTACTCAGCCTTGAAGAAGGTTACGCCTACTTTGAGGGCAAGATCGTACCTATGAGCGAGGCCAAAGTGAGCATAGCGACCCATGCCCTGCACTACGGAACCGCCTGTTTTGAAGGCATCCGCGGCTACTGGAACGCCGATCATGGGCAACTCTACCTGCTCAAACTGCGCGAGCATTTTGAGCGCATGTCTCACTCGTGGAACGTGCTGCGTATGCAACCCAGGGAATCTATCGACGACTTGTGCCGTATCACCGTCGAGCTGGTGCGCAAGCACGGCCACCAGCAGGATGTCTACGTGCGCCCCCTGACCTATAAGGCGGCGTGTACCATCAAGCTCACACTCAGTTCCCTGGAAGATGCCACGGCCATCTACACCTTTGCCATGGGCAATTATGTGGATATCAGTGCCGGTCTGAACGTCTGCACTTCGTCCTGGCGGCGGGCCAACAGTAACGCCATGCCCGTCCGCGCCAAGGTCACCGGTGCCTACATCAACAGCTCGCTCGCCGTGGATGATGCCACCGCCGCGGGCTTCGACGAGGCCATCCTACTCACCCACGACGGTACAGTGTCGGAGGGCAGTTCGTGCAATCTCTTCATTCTGCGCAACGGCAAGCTCTCCACACCTGCCCTTTCTGAAGATATCCTCGAAGGCGTCACACGCAACGCCTTGATCGACATGATACGCGACGATTTTGGCATGACTGTAGAGGAGAGGCGCATCGACCGCACAGAACTCTATGCCTCCGAGGAGGTGTTCCTCTGCGGTACAGGGGTGCAGGTCTCACCTGTCGCCAGCATAGACCGCCGCCCGGTTGGAAGCGGCACGCCCGGCCCCTTCACCATGCAGCTGCAAAAAAGCTATCTCTCAGCCTGTCGCGGCGAAAATGAAAAATATCGTGATTGGGTGACACCAGTGTATTAACCCGTAGGGGCGGGGGCGGCGTGGATGTGGGGTGGGGGCGCTTGCGTCGCCCATCGTACTGTTGTGCTGTCTCAGCAGGACGAGGGCGCTTGCGTCGCCCATCGTACTGTTGTGCTGTCTCAGCAGGACGAGGGCGCTTGCGTCGCCCATCGTACCTGTTGTGCTGTCTCAGCAGGACGAGGGCGACGCAAGCGTCCCCACCCACCACCTCCCAACCCCCGCCCCTACGGAACGGTGCCGAACCCAAAAAAGGAGCTATAATGCGTTCAGATCAAATCAAGCTTGGCTTTGAGCGGGCACCACACCGGGGGCTGCTGCGAGCAACCGGTGTGGTAGGCGAAAATGACTTCAACAAGCCGTTTATTGCTGTGTGCAACTCCTATGTTGACGTAGTACCGGGCCATGTACACCTGCAGGCATTCGGTAAATTCGTCAAAGAAGCCATCCGGGCGGCGGGCGGCGTTCCATTTGAATTTAACACCATTGGCGTCGATGATGGTATTGCCATGGGGCATATCGGCATGAAGTATTCGCTGCCCAGCCGCGAACTGATTGCCGATTGCGTTGAAACCATGGTCGAGGCCCACCGCTTTGACGGCATGGTCTGTATACCCAACTGTGACAAGATCGTGCCGGGGATGCTGATGGCCGCCATGCGTATCGACATTCCCACCATCTTCGTCAGTGGCGGGCCGATGGCGGCAGGCAAATTGGCCGATGGCCGCAGCATTGACCTCATCAGTATCTTTGAGGGTGTGGGTGCCTACCAGGCTGGCAAGATCAACGACCAGGAGCTATTGGAACTGGAACAACAGGCCTGCCCCACCTGTGGCTCTTGCTCAGGTATGTTTACCGCTAACTCGATGAATTGCCTGATGGAGGCCCTGGGCATTGCCCTGCCAGGCAATGGCTCGCACCTTGCCACCAGCGAGGCGCGCAAAGAGCTTGCGCGGGAAGCTGGTCGCATGATCATGCGCCTGGTTGAGGTCAATCTCACCCCAAGGCAAATCGTCAACCAGCAGAGCATCGATAACGCCTTTGCCCTGGATATGGCGATGGGAGGGTCGACCAATACCGTGCTGCACACACTGGCATTGGCGCGTGAGGCCGGTGTGGACTATTCGCTGGAGCGTATCAACCAGGTCGCGGCTCGCACTCCCCACCTCTGCAAAGTCAGCCCTTCTGGCAAATGGCACATGGAAGATGTTGAGCGAGCCGGTGGCATCAGTGCCATCTTGAAAGAGCTTTCAAGAAAAGAGGGGGTGCTCAACCTGGATCGTCCCACCGTTACGCTCAAGACCCTTGGCGAGAATATTGCCGGTGCGCAGATCAAGGATTCGGAGGTTATTCTCTCCGTTGATAGTCCGCATAGCGAGCGCGGCGGTCTTGCCATCCTCTTTGGCAACCTTGCCCCCGATGGTGCGGTGGTCAAAGTTGGCGCGGTAATGCCCTCCATGCACCGGCACTGTGGTCCCGCGCGCATCTACAATTCGCAGGAGGAGGCCTGCGCCGGTATCCTGAATGGGCAGGTAAAGGAGGGCGATGTCGTGGTCATTCGCTACGAGGGGCCGCGTGGTGGGCCAGGGATGCAGGAGATGCTGGCTCCGACCGCCAACATTATGGGCATGGGCCTGGGAGAAAAAGTCGCGCTGATTACCGACGGTCGTTTCTCCGGTGGCACTCGCGGAGCCTGTATCGGTCACGTCTCCCCTGAGGCGGCAGCAGGCGGCCCTATCGCCGCACTGGTAGACGGCGATATGATTAACATAGACCTTATCGAGTGTCGTCTCGATGTGCATCTCACTCCTGAACAGATGAAGCAGCGTCTTGGCACCGCCAAATCGCCCAGGGAGCGCGTCAAAAGTGCCTGGCTGCGCCGCTACGCGGCTCTTGTTACCTCGGCCAATACCGGCGCTGTGCTGGCAGACTTGTGAATTATGATTACCTGAATTTTTGAGAAGGAAAAGCTGCAATTGCAGCTTTTCCTTCTCAAAAATTCAGGTAATCATGTTACTTTCGTACCCGAACGGGTTACAAAAACTGATAATCATGATAGAATAGTATGGTCTTTAAGAAAGGCTTTTTTATGCGCGTTTCATCAGAAAGGCAGGGAGCCGATGGCACTGGTATTACCTGCCTCAGCGACAGTCTTAACGCCGGCCACGTCGGCTAATCTCGGCCCAGGCTTCGATAGCCTGGGACTGGCACTACAACTCTATAATCGTTTCGAGGTAACAGAAAGCAGGGCGGACCCTCACCTTCCGGCTATCGAAGTGCAAGGTGCGTTAGGGGTGGGCCTGTCCACGGGGCCGGATAACTTGTTTTTTCGGGCCTTCGCCTTACTCTACGAGCGGCAACAGGCCGAATTACCCGCCGTGCGTATTCGCATGACCATCAACATCCCGCCGGGATGTGGCCTGGGCAGCAGTGCCACCGCCGTGGTTGGCGGGCTGGTGGCGGCCAACGAGTTACTCAGTTTACGGGACAAGGCGCTATCCAGAGAGGAACTTTTAACACTAGCGGTAGAGATCGAGGCGGGCAATCATCCCGACAATGTCGCACCGGCCCTGCTGGGCGGGCTGGTCGCGACCACCAATGTGGAGGGGAAGATACACGCCATCAAAACACCATTCCCGGATGCACTCAAGGCGGTCATATTCACGCCCTCCTTTCCTATGGATACTGTGGCGGGAAGAAAATTGTTGCCGGCCAGTTATTCAAAGGCTGACGTGACATTTAATACCGGGCGTGTAGCCCTGTTATTGACAGCTCTACAGACTGGTCGCTACGAGTTGATTGGCGAGGCCATGCAGGATCGCCTGCACCAGCCATATCGCCAGGCACTCTTTCCCGCTATGCCGCAAATCATTGACGCGGCCATTGCTGCCGGAGCGCATGGAGCCTGTCTTTCTGGTGGAGGCTCGTCCTTAATTGCGCTCGCCAGTTCTCGTTTTCACGAGGTGCTGCAAGCTATGCAGGAAACTGCCCATACAATGGGTGTTAAAGGCACTGGCAAGATTTTACGTGCTGACCAGAATGGAGCAAGAGTACTCAAGACATCGCGTGGTCGCATACGCAAGGAGGCGAGTGCTCGTAATCAAGATCACTATTACTGGCCACCGGCCAGGCCAAGCGAGGAACTTGCGCTGAATGAGTAAAGCTCTTACCCCGGAAGCTATTGAGGTTTTAGGTACAGTCTCGTTACGCTGCGTGGAATGTTCGGCCCTCTACGCTGGAATAGAAGCGGGGTGGAAACCCCGCTATCGTTGTGACTGTGGCGGCGTGCTGGATATGGAGATGAAGTCGAACCTGCTGAAGCCACAGGGTACATCCTCAACATCTACAGCGGGTACAATCGATGTTTTTTCCTCCTTTGAGCCTGACAGTGACCTGGTACCTCCCGCGGGAGCGATTTTGCGCCAGCTTTTTGACGAGCGGGCAGCCACTCCTCCTATCTGGTCGATAAGCGCGGACAGCATGTTGCTCGATTATAGCGGCGTCTGGCGCTACCGTGAACTGATCTTGCCAGTCCCTGAACAGTACATCGTCAGCCGTCCAGAAGGTAACACGGGCCTCTACCCTGTTGGGATGGAAAACTGTGGCAATGGTCGCTCAGGTCAGCGGCAGATCGGCCTCTACGCGGGGTTGGAACGCCTCTTCCTCAAACACGAGGGCGAAAATCCTACCGGCAGTTTTAAAGACCGCGGTATGACGGTGGGTGTCACCATGGCGAACCTGCTTGGAGCGCAGGCGGTGGCCTGTGCCTCGACCGGCAATACTTCTGCTTCGCTGGCATCGTATGCGGCGCAAGCGGGAATGCGCAGTATTGTCTTTCTGCCTGCTGGCAATGTGTCTGCTGGTAAGTTAGCACAGACACTGGCGTATGGTGCCACAACCATCCAGATCGATGGCGATTTCGATGATGCGATGCACCTGGTTGAAAAGGTCTGTGAAGAACTGGGCATCTACCTGCTCAACTCCCTCAACCCCTATCGCATCGAAGGTCAAAAAGCCATCGGTTTTGAGATTTTGCAGCAGCTCGATTGGCAAGCTCCCGACTGGCTGGTCTTACCCGCAGGCAATCTCGGCAACACCTCGGCCATCGGAAAAGCCTTTCGCCAGGCGTACCAACTCTCCCTCATCAGCCATATGCCGCGCTTTGCCTCGATCCAGGCTGCCGGGGCTAATCCCTTCTATCGCAGCTTCATGCAGGGTTTTGCCAGGCAGGAGCAGGTGCATGCCCATACCATTGCCTCCGCCATTAAGATTGGCAATCCCGTGAGCTATACACGCGCTCGCCGGGTCATCGAAGAAAGCGATGGTATCGTCGAAGAAGTAAGCGACGAGGAAATTCTGGCGGCTAAAACCGTGATTGATCGCTCTGGCCTCGGCTGTGAACCCGCCTCTGCCGCCACGCTGGCCGGTATACGCAAATTAGTTGAGCGCGGCGTCATCAAACGCGATGAGCGCGTAGTTGGCGTGCTGACCGGTAATCTGCTCAAGGATAGTCACACAGGCATCCCAGTAGGGTCCCAATTTGATGCGCCCGTGGTGGAAGCGAGCATCGAGGCTGTCAGGAAGGTTTTGAGCCAATGAGTCTCACACTTCCTAAAAAACCGGATACTGCTACTCAATTGCCAGCACGTCGCAGTATAAAATCTCTCTTTTCGTGGTTATTCACCTGGGACATTTACCCTATCCTGCTGGTGGCGGGCTTCTTACGCCTCTACCAGTTGAATGTCTCAGAATTTGATTCCGATCAAGCTGCAATTTACAGCATGGCTCGCGAGGCAGTACGCTATGGGCTGTTGCCTATTGTCAGCAATCGCGCCTCTATCGGCATCGAGAATCCTCCCGCGGTTCTCTATTTGCTGATGCTGCCGGCCTCCCTGAGCGCCGACCCGCTGTGGGCGGTGGTGATGGTAGGCCTCTTCAATACGGTTGCGGTGCTGCTGACCTATTTCTTCACCCGCCGCTACTATGGACGGTTGGCAGGCATGATTGCCGCCCTGCTCTACGCGGCCGCCGCCAAGCCGCTTAACTATTCGCGGTTCATCTGGCAACAAAACATGCTGGCACCAGTAATTCTGCTTTTTTTGTTTGCCCTGTTCTGGGGAGTCGTCGAACGGCGCAAGGGCTGGCTTTTTCCTGCCCTCTTTCTGCTGGGCATAGCCTACCAGTTGCATGAAACCTCGACTCTGCTCATTATCCCCCTGCTTGTTGCCATCGTGCTTGCCCCTGGGACGCTGCGCTGGCGTGACCTGGCTTTTGCTCTCGTCTCGCTGCTGATTATCTTCTCGACATATATGCTCTGGGAATACTCCTCACATTTTGCTGACGTGAGCATTGTCCTCAATGTGGCGAAACTACCTGCCCATATCGACAATACTGCCTATACTTATTACAGGTATTTTATCAGCCCCTACGGTTTCAATTCTGACAATCAACTCCCGGCTAACCCTGCCGCACTCTTGCGCCTCTTTGCCCCACTTCTTTACGTACTCCGTTACCTGCTCTTGCTGCTGGCGCTGGGTGGCTTAGCAACCGCCGCATTGCTGGCATTGTGGCCCCGCCGCAAAGCTACATCACCAATTGGAGACGAACAAATTAGAGTGGTACCCCCCCCGTTCCACTTTCTCGCAGGCAATGCGGGAATCCTGGGGGCGGCTGCCAGGAATGCTATTTCAATGCTACGAAACTGGTGGACAGACTTTCGAGCCGCTCCCTATCGATGCGGACTGATGCTCTTGTTTGCCTGGCAGGTGGTGCCAGTACTGATACTCTCGCGCCATGCCGTTGTTCTTTTCCCCTACTACCTGCTCATACTCATGCCTGGCCCTTTTATGCTGATGGGCATCTTCATCGCACAGGCAGTGAAGTGGACCCAACTGCCTGGATTAGCGGGTCGTCGAGAACCGCGTAGGGGCGGGGGTGGGGTGGATGAGGGGTGGGGGCCCTTGTGGCCGCCCGTGGGTGGGAGGATGTTTCAGTCAGGGGAACAGGACGCGGGCGGCCTACGCGATGATGCCCGTTCCCGAGGGGCTTCCCAAATACCTACCCTTGAAAGCGAGGGTGGGGTGGATGAGGGGTGGGAGGGTGTTGCGGTCACGGAAACAGGACGCGGGCGGCCACAAGGGCCTCCACCCCACTCCACCCAACCCCCGCCCCTACGCGATGATGCACCTTCTCAGAGCGTCTCCCAAAAATTGATCTCTGAGAGGAGGCAGGTAATAGCTCCTGTTGCGGTCACGGGAACAGTTCTGCGATACGCTACCTATGCTCTCGCCGCTTTCGTAGTGATTGCCCAGCTTGTAACCTGCACTGCCACACTGATTGATTGGGTTCAAGGCACTAATGGCCATGGAAAGACCTTCAACAGCCTTGGCTCGCTGCAACATGCCCTTAGTGAAGCTGACCAATTGGCGCAACAGCGTCACCTGAACAGGGTCTATATGACCACGGATGCAAACTTAGAAACAGCTACGCGCTATCTTGCTGAACAGATGCACACACCAACCACGCTCTTTGACGACTCGCGCTGTCTCGTTTTACCCAACCCGACGGAAGGCCCCGCCGTTCTACTCGTCAGTCCATACGCCCAATTAACCCAGGTGCTACTCGATACCTTTGCGACTGCAACCCTGGTTGACCAGCCTCCACGTCTTGGGTCCCTGCCATTTAAACTCTTTATCGTGACCCCCAGACAGGTGGTAGGACAGCCTCCCACTTCCGGAACCTTTACTGATAACCTGCAACTGCTTACTCTACAACGGCAACAATTGGGCTTGACCAACCCATCATCATGGCTGGTTTCTCGCTGGAGCCTGCTGCGCGCTGCACAACCAGGCCCACGCACAACCTATAATTATGCTATGACTGCTCTTACCAATAGGAGTAATAACTATGCTAGCAGCAGCCTTTGTACCTTCACAGCTATACGTCCCGGTGATCAACTCCTCGTTGCTTTCTCTTTGCCCAGTGGCTCTGCTCCGCCAACGCAGGCGACCATCATGGGGCAATATTATACGACTACTCCCTATAATCCTTACTTTGGTGCTCTGCATTTACAGACCGATCAAATCCAATTTTCACCAAGAATAGTCCTGCGGGCAAGCGGTGGTGGGGATGGAATCACTATTCCTTTAGGAGTATAATGCGCCAATGAGCCTTACCCAATCGAAAAAAGATACACGACAAGTGGATAAACCACAATCAGCAGCAGACCTGTCGAGACTGCGTGCATGGCTGCTTACCTGGGAAATATACCCCATGCTGCTGGTCACAGGATTTCTCTGTTTTTACCGCATCAATACAACAGAGTTTAATACCGACCAGGCGGCCATCTTCGGCATGGCTCGTGATGCTATCCGCTATGGCTTGTTGCCCATAACCAGCAACTCTGCCTCGATAGGCATCACGCATCCGCCCGCTCCCATCTACTTCTATATGCTGCAAGCCGCTCTGGGTAGTAATCCGATCTGGGGAGCGATTCTGGTGGGACTCTGTACTATGGCGGCAGCCTTACTCATCTACCTCTTTACACGCCGCTACTATGGACGACTTGCGGGTATTGTCTCCGGCCTCCTGTACGCCACTGCCGCCTCAACCATCCATTTTGGGCGTTTAATCTGGCAGCCGACGTTGATCCCCCTGTTTGTGATGCTCTTCATGTTTGCCCTGTTCCGCGGTGTCGTTGAACAGAGGAAGGGCTGGTTTGCTCCTGCCGTATTACTGCTCGGTTTGCTGTATCAGTTGCATGAAACCACCTTATTGCTAATCATACTGCTCCTGATTGCTTGTGTGCTTGCTTTCAAAACTGTTCGTTGGCGCGATATCGCTTTAGCCTGTGTTCTAGTATTTATACTCTACTTCCCATACCTCCTCTGGGAGATCTTTTCAAATTTTTCTGATGTACGTGCTTTCTCCACCCTATCACAGCACGAGATCGTTGGCAGTAATCAGGCCATTACCTTTTACAGGCAGTTTCTCAGTCCCTACGGCCAACAACCGACCATTGCCAGTTCCGTCATTCTCAAGTTCGTGCATGAACTTTCATGGCTGCGTTACGCTATACCATTGCTGCTTTTGTGCGGCGGCTTAACGGCACTCCTGCTGCTCTTCCTACCAGAGAGTAAGGCAATTGGCCAGGAAAAGAAGGAAACGACGACGACTGTCAGAGATGGATTGCGCAGCTGGTGGTCCGATTTCCGTGCTGCCCCTGCTAAGGGTGGTCTGGTACTCCTGCTGTGCTGGCAGATTGTACCCATGCTGATTCTCATGCGGGTGACGATCATTCTACAACTCCACTACCTGATTTTTCTTATGCCGGGGGTATACATCCTCATCGGCCTCTTTGTCGCAAAAGTGGTTGAGCTATTCCGACAGTACCGGCCTCAGTGGAGTGCCTTGCGCTATGCTGTATACGGTGTATACGCCCTGGTTGCCCTGGTCGTCTTTGCGCAACTGCTTGGCAGCACGGCCGCGGTGGTTGACATCACCAGTGGCAACTTCGATGATCGTGCTTTCTATACCCATTACCGCAACGATCTCAATTCTTTGCAACAGGCTCTGAGTGAGGCTGATCACGTAGCGCAACAACGCCATCTTAATCGTGTCTATATCACTACCGACGACTCCACGGCAACTGCGCTGCGCTATCTCTCTGAAGAGATGCAGACCCCGACCACGCTCTTCGATGCTGCAAACTGCCTGGTGCTGCCGAATGCGGCGGATGGCCCGGCTGTACTGCTGGTAGGCCCCTATGATGGGCTCACCAATGCCTTACTGAACCAATTTGCCAGCGCGACACTGGTGGATCAGCCTGTTCGCCCCGGTGGTTCGCCCTTCCGACTCTATATCGTCACTTCTTCCACTGTTCAGGCTCCGCTGGCTCCCAATACCTTTGGTAACGACTTGCAGCCGCTCGGTGTACAGACGCTGCACTTGCAATCCGCTAACGCACTGTGGATGGTGACGCGCTGGAACCTGCTGCGCACCGCCCGGCCCGCTTTGCGCACGTCCTATAATTATGTGGTGACAGCGCAGCCCGCGGGAGGTAGTAGCTCTGCCCTACAGGCTCAGTGCAGCTTCTCAGCCTTGCGGGCTGGAGATCAATTGCTGGTGGCATTTTCCCTGCCTAAAAACAGTCTCGCACCTGCATCTGTAAGTATAGGAGTGCAGTCCTCTACAACCGTTCCCTATAATCCCGCGTTTGGACCCTTGCATTTCGAGACATCCATTAATAACGACTCGCCACTACTGGCCCTACGAACCCCTGATGGTGGAAGTACTGTCACGTTGCAGAGTTCGTGAAGTGAATAGGGAGGAAGTTCGTGGCAAAGTCAACCAACGAAGTATCTGAGGAAGGTGTTTATTCATCTAATATGGGATAAACCCTCCCTGGTTGAGCGCCGATCCTTCGCGGTCGATTCATCGCTATAGGCAGCCCCAATAGGGATGGTTGCCGGAGCAAGCGGAGCGATCTCTTCTTGCGGTTGCCCTTGCCTCCGGAGCATGATGATAGCAATCATACAGGCAATCAAGACGATACCCGCGCTTCCTGCCATGAATAGTGCTGAAGGATTCCTTTCCCAGAATGTTCGCGCTAGCAAGAGGTTGATAAAGATACTTATGCCTGCCAGGCTTATCCAGCGCGTATCTAAGGGAGCAGCCCGTTGCGCCAGGAGCAAAAAGAGCAGGGGATAGAGCGGGAACACATAGCGGGCACCAACCTGACTCCACCCTGCCATGCAGTAGGCCAGTACTGACAGCAATATCATCGCGACCGTCACCCAAAAGGTATTACGTAACCAGGCCTGTGGTGTCTTACCTTGTGGAGCGAAGATAAAGATCGCCAGCAGCGGCGTGCTAAAGAACATGCTCGTTCCAATGCCATCAATAAACAAGTCAGATTGTGGATTCACATCGAAAGGGCCAGTGAAATTAAAGCCTGGCCCGCGTAGGAAATCAACGACGAAATTGGGCCAGATATAATGCCAGCTTAAAACGCCATATTTGATATCCGGATAATATTGTTGATTCTGAATATCATAACCTGTGCTGAGGAAGTTGCCGAAGTAGAGCCGGTTATGAACCAGGAATATGAGCAATGCAACAACGAACGGTGCGAGCGTTACAGCCAATTCACGCATGGATGGCCAGCGCTGTGGCAGAAAGTGCCATTGTTGCTGAACGCGGCGCCCAACCCCTAAATCGTGCAGATAGACGATGAGGGGGACAATGCCGATCAACACCTCAGATGTGCGAGTAAGCATCACCATGCCTACGCCGAGTGTCGCCAGCGGCCAACGCCTGCTGAGTGTGCTATGGAGCGTGATCATGATCCCAAAGATGCTGATAGTTTGGGCCGTGAACCAGACCCTGCCTCCCAGGCAGAGCCACAAGGCTATCGTGCCAAAACCAAAGGTAATGGCAATGATAAGATTTTCAAGCGGTGTGCGAATGGTGATACGGCGGACACGCATCACCTCAAGAGTCCGAAACAACAGCATGATATTCAATGCCGCGAACGCCCATGTAAACCAGACGTCACTGAATTTATCACCCAGAATGGCAACGAATGGTACCATCAGCAACGCGGGCAGCGGGGGAAAGATGATATAGACCTTGCCATTGACGATGATCGTGTCACCCGTATGTACTCCGATATCTAAATGACCATGCAACCAGGCTTGTGCCTGCATGATTAAATGACCAGAAATAGATGGATGGATTGCATCGATATGAAGCACCACTGCGAATCCGCCAAGCAAAACCATCAGAATGACGAAGAAGATGCCATCATTCAAGCGACGCCTTAAAAATTGTTGCATATATTGATGCTCCTCTGATAACCTGTTTGCTTATTTTTCTCGCGTTGTGGCACTAAGAAATCCATTTCAAAAGACGTAAAATGCCCATCTTTGCCGCTTGTTTATGTGCCGATACATCTGTGCGATGCTTAATATCGTTCAAATTATCATGGTAATACCGATACGCTCTGTACAACATTTCTTCGTTAGCAAGAGTCGGCTTCCAACCTAGCTCTTGCTTGATTTTAGAAGTATCGAAAACAAAGCTTTCGGCTATCATCTTATATTGATATGGTCCGAGTGGGGAGAGTTTCAGTGCATAAGCAAACTTCATCGCTGGAATAGTGATACTTCGCGGCAAGTTAGCAACACGTGCTTTTGTGCCAGCCTTGCGTATCACATCGTTATAAGCTTCGGCAAACGTCGGCACATTGTCAGAACCTATATTAAACACTGCGCTGTTGTTATAATCTAGCGCTTTAACAAAGGCATTTGCAAGGTCCTGAGCGAATATAAACTGATAGCGATTCTTGCCGCCACCAACTACCCAGACCTTACGGCCCTCATCAATAAACTCAAACAGAATGGCCAGTAAGCCCAGGCGACCAGCATCAATAATCGTCGGACAACGAAAAATAACCGAGTTAAAACTGTCTTTGTATTCTTGAAGGATTTTTTCGCCTTCCCACTTAGATTGACCATAAACTTCTACCGGTCGAGGTGCATCATCTTCTGTCACGGGCCGGTCAAAGCTCTCCCCCCACAGGCAATTGGAGGAAGTAAAGACCACTTTAGGTATTTTGAAACGCTTGGCAACTTCAGCGACATTACGGGTGCCATCAATGTTGCTCGTCCAAAGAAAGTTCTTATCCTTAACAGCGTGCGCTAAAATGGCCGCGACATGGAAAATAGCATCAAAGCTATGCTCTAAGGCAATCTTCTCCATAAGTTTTAAGTCGCGAATATCACCTTGAATTGCCGTGAAATTTTCGTGGACAAAGCAATCTTTCTCCAGATCTATGGAAATAACTCTGAAGCCGTTATCAACTAACTCTTTCTTAACGATATCGCCAAAAAAGCCGGCGCCGCCAGTCAACAATATGCTCTTCTGATTCCTCATGCTCCCTCGCTTATTTTTCATTTTAGAAACGCACCATTCGTTTATTTTTCTACAGCAATGGCGCGTTGTGGCACGAGACGTCCGGATTTATCTTCGACGTCACGCGTCCCCTCATGATATTCGGCATCAGTGTTGACGCTCCAGGGGTCCAGTTTCGCGCTAACGGCAATATTGCGCGCA
>WNFB01001598.1_pt1 | contig 19441 bp, 19 predicted proteins | sample 5400501 | NCBI WGS metagenome assembly WNFB01 (sample SAMN13153341, study PRJNA577476) | soil metagenome | isolation source: 200 cm saprolite under Douglas fir tree site 2 hole 1 | place: USA:California | collected 2015-04-18 | reverse complement strand
CTTCAGTGATCACCGCTCCACCATAAGAGTGGCCGACGAGAATTACAGGTCCGTCCTGCGATGCAAGAGTTCGCTTGGTAACCGCCACGTCGTCCGCCAAAGATAGGGTTGGGTTCTGGACGATGCTGACGTTGTAGCCCTTCTTTTTTAGGCTCCTGTAGACGCCCTCCCAGCCAGAGCCGTCCACAAAGCCGCCGTGGACCAGAACGATGTTGTTCATTGCTCGCTACCTCCTCTCTTTTCTTTAACGGTTCGCCGGGCCTCTAAGATTTGCCCGACTGATGGGAAAGTGTAGCGGGCCGGTAAATTAGCTGTCAATCGTGAGGCGTACTGGAGAGCGTTTGCGAAGGACTGACCCATCTGTATAAGGAAAGGATTAGTGTTGAAATATCGCCTTATCACTCACGATGCCAGAATCGGCTCGTCACCTGGGCGTGTGGTCGGCAATCCGGAAGTTGCGAAGTCCCGGAATCCCGCCCCTGTCCGACACCATATCGCAGCGGGTCAGAAGTCCACTTCCTTCACATCAATTGCCTGACCGGAGATGTCGATTTGTGTGCTTTGCAGCTTGTCCGTCGTGGTGTCGTAAATTCGCAACTCTCCTCCCTGCACCACGTACACCACATTTCGGTTCGCAATCGCTTGCAGGCCGGTGACGTCACCCTTGTCAGGCGGAATGACCGTGTTCGAAGTGGAGGTGTTGAAAATTGACAGGCAGCCTCTGACTTCCGAACTGGTATTGATGTTGGTGCAAGTGCGTGCACCGATGAAAAGCTGGCCACCGGAGCCCATCTCCATTCGGCTGTGATAGCCGTCGGTAATGAGAATGGGATTTGGGTTCATCACGCTCATGGAGCCGACATCCACCACACTCAGCACGCCGCAGGATGTCGCCGCGGTGCTGGAATCGCAGGACATATTCGGAGGAGTGCCTGCCACGTACAAAGTCGAGCCATTCAGCAATCCGATGCTAGCGGCCGGAACCGGCACTGCTGACCCTGCAACGGGCGGGTTCTGGGTCAAATCCAGAATTTGCACACTAGCCACCTGCCCACCACGTTCCGGGCCAGAATTCATGATGTAAGCGGTGGTGTCATCGCTGCTGAAAACCCCCCAGACTGGACGATCGAAGCAGCACACGAAGGTGCGGGGATCCATGCTAGTCCCGATAAAACTGGGAGCGATAACGGTGACCGTGTCAGAGTTGTCGCTAAAAACAAGAATACGGTTTCCATTGTGACTCTGCACGAGGTACCGGGCACTGGTGACGGGTATGTGTGTAGTAGATCCGCCACTCAGATTGATGACTTCAAGGGCACCCGGGGACTGACCCACAACCGGTGCACTGCTCACCGCAGCGTATACGGTGGAACCGTCGACAGAGACCGCCATGCTCTCCGTCGGCCCCGGCAAGGTGGCACTGCCAATCGAGCTTTCCGTCGAGTTATTGATGGCGGTGATCGAGTTATTGGACCCGCTAAAGGCTAGCGTGAGCCTCTTATTGGGTGAGAGCGCCATGAGCCCAGGGTTATTACCAGCACTGATCGTGGGTACCAGAGCCCTTACGTCCTTAGAGGCATCGACGATGATGAGGCCAGCAGTGGTAAAGGGAGACGATACATCTTGCGAAACGAACGCGCGAGACTGCAGCTTGGCCGTAGTCGGCTGGTTACGGGGCGCGCTGTATCCACATGACAGAGCGAAACAAGCCAGCAAAAGCACAAAAGCTGTAAACGAAATTTGCTTCAAACCTGGGACTCCACGAAAAGCATGCTGGATGGAGATTTAGATGCGAAAACGGGATTATAGCAGAGCAATTTTCGGCATCTGGCCGCGGCAAAGGCGATTGTGTAGATGGAAAACCGACCTCCGATCTTGTATTCTCAAAGACAATGGCTTCTGACCTGCTTGCCCATTTGAAAACATCTCCGGTGCTGTGTGACGGCGCGATGGGGACCTTGCTGTATTCCAAGGGGATTTTCATTAATCGCTGCTATGACGAACTGAACCTGTCGCAGCCCGATCTGATCCGAAGTATTCATCACGAGTACCTGCAGGCCGGTGCGGAGATAGTCGAGACCAACACATTCGGCGGCAACAGCTTTCGGCTGGCCCGTCACGGTCTCGCTAACCGTGTACGTGACATCAATTTCACCGGTGCCCGGCTGGCTCGAGAGGCTACAAAGAGCTTCGATCTGTGGGTAGCTGGTTCCGTGGGACCGTTGGGCATCCGCATTGAGCCACTGGGCAAGACTTCTTACCAGGAGGCTCACGATGCTTTTCGTGAGCAGATCGCGGCCCTGGTGGAAGGCGGCGTGGACCTGCTGATTCTCGAAACCTTTGGATATCTGGAAGAACTCCACCAGGCGATTCTTGCAGCCCGCGACGTGAACCCTAAGATTCCAGTGGTGGCGCAGGTAACGATCGATGAAGATGGCAATTGCCTGGACGGGTCAGATCCGGAGACCTTCACGGCCAAGCTGGAAGAGTGGGGCGCGGATGTGATCGGATGCAACTGCAGTGTCGGCCCGGTAGCCATGCTGGACGCGATTGAACGAGTGCATGCGGTGACTTCACTGCCGCTTGCCGCGCAACCGAACGCCGGTGTTCCGCGATCCGTGGAAGGGCGCAATATTTATCTATGCTCGCCGGAGTACATGGCAAGTTATGCGCGCAAGTTTGTCGCCGCTGGCGTCCGGCTCGTCGGTGGATGCTGTGGCAGCACGCCGGAGCACATCCGGGTAATGAAGGCGGCACTCCGAGTTGGCGGAGCTCGGTCGAAAACGGCCGCGGCTCAAGTGATCAGCAGCCAGCCCGCGCCCGCTGCCGCTCCCGCTATTCCACTGGAGGAGCGTTCCCGCCTGGGAGCCAGGATAGCAGCTAGCGAGTTCGTGACTATGGTGGAGATCGTACCGCCGAAGGGCACGGATATCCGTAAAGAAGTGGAAGGGGCGCGTTTTCTCAAGTCAGTCGGGGTGGATGGGATCAATATTCCCGATAGCCCACGCGCTTCTGCCCGCATGAGTAATCAGGCGCTCTCGCTGCTGATTCAAAAAGAAGTAGGCATCGAGGCCATTCTGCATTACACCTGCCGCGACCGCAATGTATTGTGCATTCAATCTGACCTGCTGGGCGCGGCCGCCACGGGAATTCGTAATCTGATCTGCATTACCGGCGATCCGCCGAAGATGGGAAACTATCCGGACGCAACCGCAGTGTTTGATGTGGATGCTATCGGCCTGGTCAACATCGTGCACAATCTGAACCGTGGTCTGGATATCGGCGGAAATCCGATTGGCCAGGGCACAACTTTTGTGATTGGCGTGGGCGCGAATCCTGGAGTCCCCAACATCGACGAGGAGATCCGGCGCTTTGAGTACAAGGTGGAGGCTGGCGCCGAGTATGCCGTGACCCAGCCGGTCTTTGATCTTGCCTTGCTGGAGAACTTCCTCAACCGTATCGAGCACTGCCGTATTCCGGTCATCGCGGGTCTCTGGCCGCTGGTCAGCGTGCGCAACGCCGAATTCATGAGAAACGAGTTGCGCGTCTCGGTACCGGATTCCATCCTGGAGCGCATGGGTCGGGCGGCGAACCCGGAAGCAGCCCGAGCGGAAGGCGTGGCCATCGCCCGCGAGATGCTGGTCGCGCTGCGCGACATGGTCCAAGGCGCCCAGATCAGTGCGCCTCTGGGCCGGTACACCTCCGCAGTAGACGTGCTGGAAGCGCTAGGTTCCACCCGGCCTGCTGCCTCGGTCTGACTGCAGTTTTCCACCGCAGATTAGAAAAATTTAATTGGACACCGTACGCAGGAAATTGCATACAATAGAAGTTCGGAGCAGACCCGTTTGCCTAAGTTTGAAGAGTGCCTCCAGCGTCTGGAGAAGATAGTTCAGGAGTTGGAAAAAGGCGATGTACCTTTGGAGAAGTCGCTGACTCTGTTTGAAGAGGGCATGCAGCTCTCGGCAACTTGCAGGAAAGAACTGGAAGACGCGGAAGGCAAGGTGGAAATTCTGCTGAAGCAGAACGGGAAGCTCCAGGCCAATCCATTCGAGCACTTGATCGAAAGGGCGCCAGTCAAGAAATGAGCGCCGGAAGTCGTAGTTGCTCGGGAGTTCAACCTTTGTGGCGGCGTTCAGTTTAGCTGCCACTGCCCAGTTCGCCGCGGAGGACGGCGAACACGAGGGGGTCAGTATGCAAGCCTTGAGTGTAGTCCTCTTCCAGAGCGACCCCAGGGTCGCCCAAGCTCTAGCCTCCAGCCTAAGTAGTGACTTTCATTCCGTCCGTGTCGCACATTCGATCGAGGAACTGCGGACAGTGATCGCGAAGCATCGGGCGGACGTCCTAGTTTTGGATATGGAACTCTCCTGCCTCTCTGAAGTGGAGAACTTACATCGGGAGTTCCCCGGCCTCTCAATTGTCTGTACCCACCGGCTTGCGGATGAAGAGATGTGGGCAGCGGCTCTGGCCGCAGGGGCCGCTGACATCTGCCCCTCTTCGGACACGCGGGGCATTCTCTCTTCCGCGCTGCGCAGCTCGGCAATGTCGCATTCCGCTGCTGCTTGATTTGAATTTCATCATCTTCGTCGAGGACGCCCACGGGCGTCCTCTCGTTTCCAGGGGTGTTTTTGCGAGCCTTGTCGGGGAATCTGTGCCTTGTCGGGGAATCTGCCTGTATTCCTTTTGGGAACTCCACATTCGGGGATGAGGGTTCCTCTTAGCGCGGTGGTTAAATGCCGGCCCGGATTGCATCACCTCTAGCCGCTTTACTCTAGTCTCCGTGGCGGTCTCATCTCTCGAGTTCAACTTTCCCTACGTACTCAGGTTCGCTACGGTTAAAGTTTTTGGTGGTTCAACCCAGATTGCTATACTCACACTTCATGCTTAATGACACTCTCGAACAGGGCCGCGTAGCCACGGATGCGGCGTTGGAACGATTGTTGCCCTCGGTAACGCAACACCCGGTTTCGATCCACGAGGCCATGCGGCACAGTGTTTTTGCCGGTGGAAAGAGGTTACGCCCCATCCTGTGCATGGAAGCGGGACGCATGATATCTGGTTCCCTTCCCGACCGAATTGATGAACTCGGCGCGGCTCTGGAGATGCTGCATACCTATTCACTCATCCACGACGATCTACCCGCATTGGACAACGATGATCTGAGGCGGGGGCGGCCCACGTGTCACAAGGTGTTCGGCGAGGCTATTGCCATTCTGGCTGGCGACGCACTCCAGACACAGGCCTACGAAGTGCTGGCCAGACTGCACTGCCGGGCGGAGCGGCGGGTGAAGATCATCGAGGAAATTGCCCACGCAACCGGCACGCTGGACGGAATGATCGGCGGACAGGTAGTCGATCTGCAGGCCGAGCGTACCAAACCCGACGCGGCCATGCTGGAATACATCCATCGCGCCAAAACCGCAGCGCTGATTACCGCCAGCCTGGTCAGCGGCGGATTGTATGCCGGAGCAGACGACGAGGCAGTCGCTAAACTCCGCTCTTTCGGGCAAAATGTCGGGCTGGCGTTCCAGATCGTCGACGACATTCTTGACGTCACTCAGACCTCCGAGCAGTTGGGCAAGACCGCGGGCAAAGATACCGCCGCGGAGAAAGCCACGTATCCTTCCCTCTTCGGAATTGAGCACTCAATTAAGAAAGCTGAGACGCTGGTGAACCTGGCTGTTTCGAATCTCGACAGCTTCGGCCATCGGGCAGACACGCTGAAAAGCCTGGCGCATTTTCTGGTCGAACGAAAAAAATAACATACTACCAAGCGCGCCCAGAATTTCCTTCGTGTCCCTGAGTGTCCTTCGTGGTAATGAATTTCTGTGGTAAAAATTATTGACGGCGATGGAGTTCGCCATAACCGCCCTCACGGGCTGATAACTCCTAAATTTCGTTCAGGAGAACTCCATCGTGCTCGACTTGCTTGCTATATCCCTCGGCGCAATTCTGGGCGCCAACGCGCGTTACGTCCTGAGCCGCGAGTTTGCGAAGATTCTTGGGCCAGTGTTCCCTTACGGGACGCTGATCATTAACCTGACCGGCAGCTTCATCGTCGGATTTTTCGTGATCTGGACCGCGGAGCGCGTGCTGGTTGATCCGCGCTGGCGCCTGCTGATGGTTGTTGGATTCTGCGGCGGGTTTACAACTTTCTCCAGCTACGCTTTCGAAACCATGGCGTATTTCGAGCAGGGTCAATGGTTGCTCATGATGACCAACATCGAGACCAATAATCTGCTCTGCCTCGGTGCGGCGCTCGCGGGAATAGGACTGGCGCGGGTGCTGTAGAATGCCAAGCGCAATGGCTGTTCAAGTCACTATCTATCTGAACGAAGCCGACCAGTGGCATCATCGGCCGCTGCACATGGAAATTCTAAACTTTCTACGGCGGGAAAATGTGTATGCGGCCACCGCCGTACACGCAGTAGCCGGGTTTCTAGGGCGCCACCGCGTCGAGACCACGCACCTCGTCGACGTCGGAGGCAAGCTGCCAGTGATCATCACCTTCGTCGACACCGACGAGCACGTGAGCCGCGTCCTGCCCACTCTCAAGGAGATGGCCGCTCACCGCCTGATCGTGCGCGAAAACGTCGTGCTCGAACAGGGAAATTTAGACTGAGATGTTATTTTGAAATCACGCTGCCTTGCGCACGGCTCTCCCAGGAGCCCCATTTCTCGCGTCTTTTGCGAGAAGTATTTTTGCCGAAGCCCCGAGCGCCTAGGGTCACATCCTAATGCCGTGTGGCAGAACTCGCAATGACAGAGCCATGGGGTACTGTCCTGGCTGAGATTAGGCCGGTACCGATCACCGAGAAAATGTGAGTTAGCGCCTTGTTCACGGGTTCTGAGCAGCGACAACTTGAGACCATTAGACTGTTACAGGCAACATGGTGCGTTCGCACAACGTGCGGGACCGTGCTCCGAGGGTACCTTCTGGCAGGCTTTCTGGAAGCGGTCAATCGCAAACAGTTAGATAGCCGGGACTCGAGTTGCGTGACTAGGGCTACACCAGATTGTGATGCTGGTCACGGTAGTCCTTCGAGGTGCGGGACTGTAATTGGACTGTCGTCCTAATTTACAAACGCATTGAAGGTTTGAAACAGCGAGGTTAGTATGGACAAAGGAAAGATTGACCACCCATTCTGTGCGGGACGGGAAAGCGTGTACACCTCGGAGCTTGAGCGACTGTCGAGCGATCCGGCGCTCACCAAACACCCCAACCCCAAGTTCCAAGCCAAGTTTCGCGATCCTGATGAACTGTACGAAGAAGAGCCGATCGACACCGGAGTTGTTTCGTCAGGACCACGCGCACAACCGTACCGGACTGGCGGGGAGTTGCGTCGGAGCTCGAAGGAGTAGCGACCCAACCCAACCGTGATTGGTTGTAAGGTGACTACAATCATGGCCCAGGGCAACTGTCGCGATCTGCGAGGACAGGAGGATTGTTATGAGCGCTGGTATTATGCCCCCGCCCGGAATCAAAGCTCCGGGCGATTACATTGAAGAAGTAATGAACCAGGTACAAGCGAAAAACCCCGCTGAACCCGAATTCCACCAGGCAGTCCAGGAAGTATTCGAGTCTCTGCGCCTCGTGCTGACGAAGCATCCAGAATACAAGGCGGCCCGCATTCTGGAGCGCATCGTAGAGCCCGAGCGCGTAGTCATGTTTCGCGTGCCCTGGTTCGACGATCAGGGAGACATTCAAGTGAATCGTGGGTTCCGCATCGAGATGAACAGCGCAATCGGACCTTACAAGGGCGGGCTGCGCTTCCATGCTTCGGTCAACCTTGGAATCCTCAAGTTCCTGGCATTCGAGCAGGTGTTCAAGAACTCGCTAACGACACTGCCGATGGGTGGTGGAAAGGGCGGGTCGGACTTCGATCCGAAGGGCAAGAGCGACAACGAGGTCATGCGGTTCTGCCAAAGCTTCATGACCGAGCTGGCACGGCACATCGGACCAGACACCGATGTCCCGGCAGGCGATATTGGGGTTGGCGGACGGGAGATCGGCTTTCTGTTTGGCCAATATAAACGCTTGCGCAACGAGTTTACGGGAGTACTGACCGGCAAGGGCCTGAACTGGGGCGGTTCGCTCATCCGGCCGGAAGCCACTGGGTACGGTTGTGTGTACTTCGCCGCCGAGATGCTGAAGACTCGCCAGGAGTCGCTAGAAGGCAAGCTCTGCCTGGTCTCGGGGAGCGGGAACGTTTCCCAGTACACAGTGGAGAAACTGCTCGATCTGGGAGCGAAGCCGATCACGCTGTCCGACTCGGAAGGCGTAATCTACGATCCAGACGGCATCGATCGCGAAAAGCTGGCTTGGGTCATGGAGCTCAAGAATGTACGCCGTGGCCGCATCCGTCAATATACCGACAAGTTCAACAATGCGATCTTCATGCCGACGGACATCAAGCTCGATCACAACCCGCTTTGGAACATCAAGGGTGACTGTGCCTTCCCGAGCGCCACGCAAAACGAGATCACCGCGAAGGATGCGGCGAACCTCATCACCAACGGTGTCAAGCTCGTCGCCGAGGGCGCAAACATGCCCAGCACGCTCGAGGCCACCAGGATGTTCCTGGATGCCGGGATTCTGTATGGACCTGCCAAGGCCGCGAACGCGGGCGGCGTGGCTACGTCCGGCCTCGAGATGGCCCAGAACAGTGCTCGGCTGAGCTGGACCCGTGAAGAGGTGGATGATCGGCTGCACAAAATCATGATCGCGATCCACAAGAATTGCTACGAGACGGCGGAGACCTACGGGACTCCTGGCAATCTCGTGAACGGAGCAAACATCGCCGGCTTCCTAAAGGTGGCCAATGCGATGCTGGACCAGGGACTCGTCTGAGTCGCGGGCCTGGGTGGCGCGTGAGGCGGGGTGGACAAGGTCCACCCCGCGTGTTTTATTACAGGCCAGGACTTGCTCATGGGCGTGAGGCACGCACCCAACCCCGTCATCGATGCGGAGAGACTCTTCGAGGGCTTCGAGGACCTGATGCCCTTCAGGGTGCAGGACATTCTACTGGTGTCCAGCCTCTACGACTCTTTCATCCTTCGCGAAGACGGCCGGCTCAACGAGCTGCTGATTGGTGAGTCTCTCGAACTCAATCAACAGATACCTGGGATAACCCACGTTTCGAGCGGCGCAGAGGCGCTGGCGCTGGCACGTTCCCAGCTCCGGTTCAACCTGATTGTCACGAACCTTGAAGTGGGGGACATGGATGCCGCCGAGCTGGCCCGCGAAGTCAAGAAAGCCGAGCTCGACGTGCCCGTTGTCGTGCTGGCCTACGACTATCGCGAGATCAAGAATTTCGTTGCCCGCAACCCGGTCACCGACATCGACCGCATCTTCCTCTGGCAGGGCAATGTCCGGATTCTGATCTCGATGGTTAAGTACGTCGAAGACGAACGCAATGTATTTCACGACACAAAGACCATGGGCGTGCCGGTCGTGCTGGTGGTGGAGGACGATATCCGCTACTACTCCTCGTTCTTGCCGGTGATCTACACCGAGCTGATCACTCAGTCCCGCAGCCTCCTCAGCGAAGGAATTAACGTGGCGCACAAGCTGGTGCGGATGCGGGCCCGGCCCAAGATTCTGCTGTGCTCCAATTATGAAGACGCCGCGCGGCAAGTGACGAAGTACGGGGAATACCTGCTGGGCGTCGTGTCGGACGTGGAATTTCCGCGGGGAGATGAACTGCTGCCGGATGCCGGTTTCCAGTTGGCGCGCATGGTTCGCGGTATGGTGCCGGATATTCCCATCGTGCTGCAGTCCAGCCGCACAGAATTCATGGAACGCGCGCAGGCCGAGGGGTTCTCCTTTCTGCGGAAACACTCGCCCACACTGTTGGGAGACTTGCGGCAGTTTCTGGTCGAGCAGTTCGGTTTTGGGGACTTCGTTTTCCGTCTGCCGGATCATACCGAAGTCGCGCGGGCAAGCGACCTGAACGCACTGGAGACGCTGCTGCACGAAGTTCCGGCGGAGAGCATCGCATACCACGGCCAGAGAAACCATTTCTCGCACTGGCTGATGGCCAGGACCGAGTTTGCGCTGGCGCAGAAACTCAGGCCACGCAAAGTCTCCGACTTTGCCACTTACGACGACTTGCGGCGCGACTTGATCGAGTCCATTGCCGAGTATCGAAGCGAGCAGAGCCAGGTTCTCATCGGCGATTTCAACTCAGCAACCTTCAAGCCGGCGGAAGCATTCTTCCTGCGGATTGGGGGCGGCTCCCTGGGTGGCAAGGCACGAGGCCTGGCTTTTGTGCGCCACCTGCTACACACCCACCGGGTGGTCCGCCGCTTTGCTGGCGTCCAGGTTGCGGTGCCCCCGACCGTCGTGCTAGCGACCGATGCGTTCGACCAGTTCCTCCGCGAGAACAACCTGCTCGATTTCGCCATTCACAGCACCGATGACGCCGAGATTGAACGGCGCTTCCTGGCTGCGTCACTCCCCTTCCCTGTCCGCGAAGACCTGCTGGCATTTCTTGCGGAAGTACGCTACCCCTTGGCGGTGCGTTCTTCCAGCTTGCTGGAGGACTCGCAGTATTTGCCTTTTACCGGTGTATACGAAACCTTCATGCTGGCCAACCAGCACTCGGATCTCGACGTGCGCCTGGAGCAACTCATGGAGGCGATCAAGCGCGTCTACGCTTCCACCTTCAGTCGCCATGCCAAGGCATATGTGCGAGCCACGCCCTATCGGCTGGAAGAGGAGAAGATGGCAGTGATTCTCCAGCAGGTCGTGGGCGCCATCCACGGCCAGCGCTTTTACCCGGACTTCTCCGGGGTAGTGCGATCGCGCAATTTCTACCCCGTCCCGCCAATGAGCTTCGCAGACGGAATCGCGGCGGTTGCTCTGGGCCTGGGCCGGGAGGTCGTTGGTGGAGGGAAGTGCCTGACGTTTTGTCCGCGGTATCCCCGAAACATCGTGCAGTTCTCGTCCGCGGAAGACATCCTGGCGAACTCTCAATCTGAGTTCTGGGCCCTCGAACTGGACCACAAGGCACGCGATGAGGACCCGGTCGCCGATCTGCGGGAAGCGCGATTCGGCCTGGACACGGCGGAGAGGGACGGAACATTGCACAGCCTGGGCTCGACCTACTCCGATGACAATCATGCCGTCTATGACGGACTCGGCCGGCTCGGGATCCGCGTCGTGAGCTTCGCTCCGATCCTCAAGCACGATGTCTTCCCGCTGGCCTCGATTCTCGAGCAACTCATGAGAATCGGGGAAGACGCGCTCGGACGTCCGGTGGAAATCGAGTTCGCAGTGCGACTGACGCATCTTGCAGACCAAGCCGCCGATTTTGGATTTCTCCAGATACGTCCGCTGGTGCTTTCGCGTGAAGGGGAGGAGTTCCGGATGGAAGATGTGGATCCGGCCCGGCTCATCTGCCAAAGTTCAAAGGTGCTGGGGAACGGCCGCATCCAGGATTTGCGCGATGCCGTGGTAGTGGACTTTCAACGCTTTGAACGCGCCCGCAGCCAGGAGGTGGCCCAGGGGGTCACCTATTTCAACGCGAAGCTCAGCGAGAAAGGCACTCCGTATCTGCTGATTGGTGTGGGGCGGTGGGGGTCGAATGACCGTTGGCTCGGAATCCCAGTGGCCTGGGACCAGATTTCAGGAGCCCGCGTAATCGTGGAGGCAGGATTCCGCGATTTTCGCGTGACACCATCCCAGGGGAGCCATTTTTTCCAGAACCTGACGGCATTTCAGATCGGCTATTTCACCGTCAATCCGGATGCAGGGGAGGGCTTTGTAGACTGGCAGTGGCTCAGTTCGCAGCCCGCCGTGGAGGAACAGGGCTGCGTCCGTCATCTCCATTTTGCAGCGCCGATCCCCGTCATCATGAATGGAAAGACCAGCCGAGGAATGATCTTCAGACCAGACGAGGTATAGCCTGCGGGGTGGATGCCTGATTTTGAAGAAGCGCGATCCGCTATACGTGAGACTCTCTCGTGCGTAGAGGAAAACTACATGCCCATTCCGTACTACCACGTTGATGCATTCACAGGAGATTCTCTTTGCAGGCAACCCAGCCGGTGTATGCATTCTTGCCGCCTTTCTCGCCGACAGCACTATGCAAAAGATTGCGGCCGAGAACAGGCACAGCGAGACCGCTTTTGTTGTTCCTCGTCCTGATGGCGATTTCGACTTGCGCTGGTTTACACCCGAAGTCGAGGACGACTTATGCGGACACGCGACCTTGGCATCCGCTTATGTGCTCGCGTTGCGGAAACACGACGCGTGGCCAGTTCGCTTCCACACCTGCAGTGGCGTGTTGACCGTAGGTCGTGACCAGGACCGCTTTGAAATGGACTTTCCTGCCAGGCCGCCCCAACCGTGTGAGACGCCACTCGAACTCCTGCCTGCCCTAGGCCTGAAAACGGCGCAGGTAATGAGATCTCGTGACTACCTCGTTGTGGTGGATCACGCTCAGCAAGTCCGAACGCTCTCGCCCAACATTGCTGCTCTCGCCAAACTCGATATCGGCATCGGCGGAACGATTGTTACCGCTCCCGGCGAGGGTAACGTGGATTACGTATGCCGATTTTTTCCACCGTCCGTCGGCATTGATGAGGATCCTGCTACCGGCTCGATACAGTGCACGCTCGCGCCATATTGGGCCGGGCGGCTCGGTAAGCAGACGCTGTGCGTGCAACAACTGAGTGCCCGCGGTGGATATATGTGGTGCACAATCGCTGGGGATCGCGTGAAGATTGCCGGCAAGGCACGCCTGTATCTCCAGGGCACACTCGAACTGTGAAGCATCTTCCTCCGAGGAGGACTTAATACGCACTCCTGCCATCGAATTGAGGGCAAATTGCTGTAAGGCGCTCAACGATCCGATGTCAAGCCGACCTGGCAAAGAATCGGTTTTGCAGTGGATGTGAGGGATACGCACTCCGAGTGGCATTTCTGGCCGCCGGGTACCAGCCTCAAATCTGGGGCGCTGCCGTGTTGAGACAAAAAAGACTAAGTCGATGAAACGATTGTTTTCATCAGTGAGCCAACCGCAAGGTCGACAAATTGGAGGGCGACATAAGAACCCTCAAATCTGCTCGTTCCGGTTTAAGTGAATCAGGTTGCGCGGCCGCGCCAGCTGTGTCTTTACCTGCGGGAGTACGTTCGCGCTGGACCACTTGAAATTTTCGTTAGGGCCAGGCCGACCTTCTCCTTGCACAAAACCCATAAAAAATGCCCTCGCTCCCGCAAGGGCATCTTCTCATCTACTTACCGTCCAGTCACAGAGTTTTGTAACAGTCTGCACCGCCCGCCTATTTATTTCGCGAGCGATTCGAACCTCAGAGCATCTTTGCGCTTTCCACATGGATGGAATCACCACTAACGTGACCGGTCACGGCAACGTGGTGTCCCTCGTGGCCCTTCAATGCGTCCGGATTATCAACCGTCAGTACTTTTTGGTCCTGGTCGGTGACTACCACCATCTTCGCGCCGCTCTCGAGGCACTTCTTGGCGCAGTCTTCCTTTCCCGCGACGGCGCCTTTCGCGCCGCACTTCGAATCGGTAACGTAGCCATTAACAGTTTCCGCCTTGTCCTTGTCGGCGGCCGAAGCCACAGCCACCATCAAGAACACCAAGCAGAGAGCAAGACAAATCAGCAGCAGTTTCTTCATAGTCGCGAATCTCCTTGCGGCCCACGGCCGTGAGTTGTAAAGCTAAGAAATTCACTCATCCCCGCATCTCGTCACCGAAATACTGGAATGGGTCCTCGACCGGCACCGAAGCGTGAGGAATATATCACAACCCGATGTATGACTGAAAAGCCCCGGCTCGAGGGCAAAAGTCTACTTCTTCGCAGCGTTGTTGGCAGGTTTTTGTGGACTCACCGGTGCGGGCGTGACATACACTACTTCCCCCGGACGGGCATAGTGCAGTTGTTCTCGGGCCTCTTTCTCGATAGTCTTTGGATCGGTCTTGAGCGACTTGATCTGATGGGTGTAGCGCTCGTTTTCCTTTTGCACTTCGTCGATTTCGCTCTGTAAGGCTTTGTAGTCGGCTTTTTTCTGGCGGTATACCACCATTCCGTTGGCGCCAAACATCACGTGGATAAATAACCACGCCGTAAGTAGAACAACGCCGGCAGTAGCTACGCGGCGACGTGCGCCGTATAGAGAAGAACAGGCCGGGCGCAATCGCTCGATAATCTTTCCAGCAAAGGCTTCCGCCTTCGGGACACGCTTTACCATTGCGCGCAGACTCTGTTCTGACCGCGGCAGCACCCGAATTTTCAACAGCCGCGTTATTCGAAGATCCATTGTTTGGCCGCTGCGCTTAGTTTCTTCAGACCATCTTCACTGCGGGCTTCGGAATAGACCCTTACTACCGGTTCCGTGCCCGAAAGGCGGTAGCATACCCACGATCCATCCTCGAAGATGAGTTTCAGGCCGTCCTTACGAACAATCTCCGTAACCTTATGGCCAAAGAATTCCCCCGGCTCTGAGTGCAACTTCTCAGTGAACTTCTCTTTCACTTCCGGAGTCAAGCGGAAGTTCTCCCGCTGGGGGTAGAAGGAACCAACTTTGGCAAATAATTCTTTGAGTTGTTGACCCAGAGACTTGCCACGCCTCGCCACCATCTCTGAACATAGCAGTCCGGCCAGGATGCCATCTTTTTCCGGCACATGATGGCGGATGGAAAGCCCTGCGCTCTCCTCGCCTCCGATCACGATCTTATCCTGCTTGATGAGCTCGCCAATGTATTTGAAGCCTACTGGAGTCTCGTGCAGCTCGACGCCATGTTTCTTGGCCAACGCATTGATCAGGTTCGTGGTCGCTACCGACTTGGCCACGCCGTTCTTCCAACCCCGGGTTTCCACGAGGTAATCGAACAACAGAGCGATGATGTAGTTCGGTTGGAAAAACGTTCCGTCCTCGTCCACAATGCCAAACCGGTCGGCATCGCCGTCCGTGGCGATTCCGAGGTGCGCTTTCGTCTGACGCATCTTTTCGCGCAACTCATTTAAGAGGTGATCATCCGGTTCGGGTGCGTGCCCACCAAACAAAACGTCGCGATAGTCGTGCACTGTGGCCACTTCGATGCCTGCCTCGCGCAGGAGCACATCCGAGTATCCTCGGGCCGCGCCCCACAAAGGATCGAAGACTACCCGGAGATCGGCTTTTTTGATGAGATCCAGGTCTACGATCTCGCGAAGCCTTCCGAGGTACATGCGGCGCGGGTCGAGACCTTGCTGGAACGGGCTTTGCGGCGACTGCTGCGACAAGCTTTCGCTTGCAGGCCCATTTGCTCCTGAGGCGTCGTATGCTGCAATCTCCGCCTCTATCTTTTTCGTGACTTCAGGCAGTGCCGGTGCGCCATCGGGCGTGGAAAATTTGATGCCGTTGTATTCCGGGGGATTATGGGATGCCGTGAAGTTGATCGCGCCATCCGAGTAGCTACGAATGACCGCATACGAAATGGCCGGCGTAGGCGCCGCATCCGCAATCACGAGAGGCGTGATGCCATAGGAAGAAAGGACCTCTGCCGCAATCGAGCACAAAGTCTCGCCCAAGAAACGCGGATCGCGCCCCACGATCACCCGTGCGCCTGTGGGCTTTTCCGAAATAACGTACCGTGCGATGCCATTGACGGCGCGCCGCACATTGGCGAAGGTAAATTCCTCAGCCACGATCCCTCGCCACCCAGAAGTGCCGAATTTGATCTGCGTCGCTGTCATTGAGGTTTGCCGTGCGAACGGGAAAAATCCGAGACGCAGCACGCTGCATCCCTTCTCCACTTTTGCGTGGAGGCGTCGTTTGCAATGGTAAGCTTTTGAAGCATCCGACTTAAGCCTAATGCTTCAGAGCCGACAACCGACGACCGATTTTATATGACTGACAAGAAAATCGTTCTGACCACCGCCGGATCGCAGGAAGAGGCGCGAAAGATCGCTCGTACCCTCGTCGAGCGGCGACTGGCGGCCTGTGTGAACATCATCCCGCAGGTTGAGTCCATTTATCGCTGGCAAGGTAAGGTCGAGGACGCCCATGAATGGTTACTGCTTATCAAGACGACGAACGCTGCCTTCGAACGCGTCCGCGACGCCATCCGCGAACTGCATTCCTACGACTTGCCGGAGTGTATCTCTATCTCTGTTGAAAATGGCGGTTCAGCCTATCTCGATTGGATCAGCGAATCCGTGGAGTGAAAGCACACGCGGGCTTTTGCACGTTCGTTTTCCTCTTGCATGTCTGCCTTGCCGGGCTTGGCCGACTGGACAGCCGAGAGCGGCCTGCATTGTCGTGTGCGGACCAGGATGCACTCCCCGCAAATAAAAAGGCAGCGAGGAGTTCTCGCCGCCTCTTACCTGAGTACGGGTGAGTTTAGCGATCCTGGCGGTCGCGGTGGATGTCTCTACGGTCCTGACGGACGCCTTTCTTATCGTGATGCGCGTCGCGGCGGTCACTCCGCAGATCGCGCCTTTCGTGATTGATGTTGCGCTGATCAGAACGGGCGTCGCGCCAGTCGTGATTGCGGTCCGCGCGATCATGGTTTAAATCCCGCCGATCCTGATTGATGTCACGCTGGTCGCGATTGCGGTCTACACGGTCGCGGACGAGGTCGCGCCGGTCCGCACGCACGTCCCGCCGATCGCGGTTCAAATCCGTGCGGTCCTTCCGGATGTCCGCCCTATCTTTGGCGATATCAGCGGTGTCATGGTTTCTCACGTCGCGGCGGAGGTCGGCACGATCTTCGGCGAGATCGGTTTCGTCCTTGCGGATGTCCGCGCGATCCTTGTTCAGGTCACGCCGATCATTGTTGATGTCGCGCTGGTCTCGGTTCCGGTCGGCACGGTCCTGATTCAAGTCGCGGCGGTCGTGGTTGATATCGCGCTGATGTGCGCGCGCATCTCGTACGTCCTGATTTCGGTCCATCCGATTACGGTTCAGAGCGCGCCGGTCGTTCCCGATATCACGGCGGTCATGATTAAGGTCTCTCCTGTCTTTACGAACATCTTTCTGATCGTGGCTCAGATCGCTCTGATCAGATGGATTCGTGCTGGGCTGACTGCTCTGGCCAAACGCAATCAACGATGCCAGCAACAGAAAGATGAAACTGGGTACGCCTCGTCGCATATGTATTTCTCCTAAAAGGTTCGTTCCCGTTTTATTCCCGCATCGCCTATCAAAACCCCGAAGCAATTCGAAAGTTTCGCTCCTAAGCGCGCCAGTTTCACCCGGATTAAGGAACGTGCCAGGTACTTTAGTAACTGCCGCACAAGTGTCGCGCCCGCACAGCCAAAGAAATACGCAAGCCTGCATATTCGCGCGCGGCGATGTTTACCCACGAATATTTCTCCGGTTGTTTACTTTAAGATGACTTTTGGGCTGCGAGATTCAGGCGCCAGTAATCCAGTTCGAACGGCGGATCGTGGCGGAATCCCACTCACGAGATCTGGAAATATTGAGCATGTCTCAACGAGAACGACGCCGAGTGGGGGCGCAAGGGGTTGCTGCGTCTGCAGGCTGACAATCAGAAACACGACAGCTTGAGCCAATTGCGCGTTCATTCGCGCCAGTCTGCGGCCAAGGAAATTCAAATCGCGCTTAATGCTTCGTCCAGATCGGTAATGATATCTTCCACATTCTCGATCCCCACGGAAATGCGCACCATGCCGTCCGTAATGCCGATCTGCTTTCTTCCCTTCTCACCGAGTGCGGCATGCGTCATCGTGGCCGGGTGCGAGATCAGCGTTTCCACCCCACCGAGCGACTCGCCCAACGAACACACCCTCACTTTTTTCAGCATCTTCCTGGCATTGGAAAGCGAACCGGTCTCGAAAGTGATCATGGAGCCGAAGCCGGTCATCTGCCGCTTGGCCAGCTCGTGCTGCGGATGATCCGGCAATCCCGGATAAAAAACTTTCTTCACTTTTTTGTGCTGGTGCAGAAACTCCGCAATCAATCGCCCGTTCTGGTCGTGCTGTTTCATGCGTACCGCGAGCGTCTTCACCCCGCGCAGTACGAGCCAGGACTCGAATGGAGACAATATGGCGCCTGCTGCTTTCTGCACAAACCCCAACTTCTCGGCTTGCTCCGCTTTGGTGCACACCACCACTCCGCCAAGCCCATCACTGTGGCCATTGAGAAACTTGGTCGTGGAGTGAACTACCATGTCTGCGCCCAACGCGATCGGCTGCTGGAAATAAGGAGACATGAAAGTGTTGTCCACTACTAATTCAATTTTTTTACGATGGCATACTTCGCTGATCGCAGGGATATCACTTAACGTCATCAGTGGGTTCGTAGGCGTCTCCACGTAGACGATGCGCGTGTGCTTGCGGATAGCGCGTTCCACGTTTGCCGCAACAGAAGTGTCGACATATGTGAACTCCATGCCGAAGTCCGCCAGCACTTGATTGAACAGCCGCGGCACCCCGCCGTATAAGTCATGGCCGCAGACCATGTGATCGCCGGCTTTCAACATAGTGCAGATCGCGTTGATCGCAGCCATGCCACTGGCGAAAACCCGTGAGCCGATGCCGCCCTCGAGTGCAGCCAGGTTTTTTTCAAGCCGGTCGCGCGTTGGATTTGAAACGCGCGAGTACTCGTAACCCTTGTGCTTTCCCAACTCCTGCTGAACATATGTGGAAGTCGCGTAGATGGGAACCGTCACCGCACCTGTCGGGGGATCGGGTTCCTGGCCGACGTGAATGGCGCGAGTGGCAAAGCCTGTTTGTTTGTTCTTGGGCATGATTTTCGGTGTTTTTTCCAGACACAGCAAGCTGCGTCTCTACGCGAACTGCTGCATCGGTAAAGACGTTGCCTGCGCCATCTCCCTAGACTCCGCCTTCAAAAATCTTCTTAGACAAGTATCGCTCGGCTGAGTCCGGTATCATCGTGATCACGCGCTTTCCCGACCTCAAACGCCGTGCAACTTCGAGCGCAGCGTGGATATTGGCTCCACCACTGGATCCGGATAGCACGCCTTCAAGCGCTGCGAGCTTCTTCACCATGTCGAAGGCGTCGGCGTCAGTGACCATGATGACTTCGTCACACACCGTAGGATCAAAGTTCTTGGGAACGAAACTTGTGCCGATCCCCTCCACTTTGTGTTTGCCCGGCGGGCCACCACCAAGTACGGAGCCCTGGGTTTCTACGACTATGGCCAGCACGTCAGACAACCGTTCTTTCAGGTATCGTGCCACGCCGGTGAAGGTGCCTGCTGTCCCGGCGCCGATTACGAGGGCGTCGATGCGGCCTTCCATTTGTTCGAATATTTCGCACGCGGTAGTTTCGTAGTGGTAATCAGGATTGGCAGGATTTTCGAACTGGGATGCCATGAAAACATTGGGATTGCCGGCCGCGAATTCTTTGGCCCGCTGGATTGCGCCTTCCATGCCCTCGGCGTCGGGAGTGCGAATTACCTCTGCGCCAAGGGCCCGCATGAGCATGACTTTTTCCTCTGAAAAAC
>WNFB01001597.1_pt1 | contig 19443 bp, 18 predicted proteins | sample 5400501 | NCBI WGS metagenome assembly WNFB01 (sample SAMN13153341, study PRJNA577476) | soil metagenome | isolation source: 200 cm saprolite under Douglas fir tree site 2 hole 1 | place: USA:California | collected 2015-04-18 | reverse complement strand
AGTCGCTGGACCGCAAAGCGCGCAACAAGCTGGCCCTGCAGCGTGACGCCAACCTGCCGGTCGAACCGGACGTACCGGTTATTGGCATGATCTCGCGGCTGTCCGATGCCAAGGGCTTCGACATCTTGTGCGAGGCGCTGCCGGCGCTGCTCGCCCAGCGGGTGCAGCTCGTCATCCTCGGCACCGGCGACCAGCACTACCACGAGGTGCTGGCCGAGGCCGCCAAGCGCTACCGCAACCTGTCAATCTTTCTGACCTTCAACACGCCGCTGGCCCAGAAGATCTATGCCGGCAGCGACATGTTCCTGATGCCCTCGCGTTTCGAGCCCTGCGGCCTGGGACAGATGATCGCCATGCGCTACGGCAGCGTGCCCATCGTGCGCCGCACCGGCGGCCTGGCCGATACAGTCGAGGATTTCGACCCGCGCACCGGCCAGGGCAACGGCTTTGTGTTCGAACCTTACGATGCCCAGGAGCTCTTCGCGGCGGTCGTGCGCGCCACCGAAAACTTCAAATATCGTGATGCCTGGCGCAGCCTCGTGCAGGCCGACATGCGCTGCGAGTTCTCGTGGACCGCATCCGCCGAAAAATACGTCGACGTCTACCAGCGCGCCATCGAGCTCAACGAGGCGGAGCTCGCCGTCCCTATGTCATCCTGAGCGGAGCGAAGGATCTTCCGTGGCAGCGGAAACCGAGAAGGTTCTTCGCCCGCGGCACAGAATGACAGCGAAAACCATCGCCGACCTCCCGCGGCTTGTTGACGCGCTGCCTGACCAAGAGCGGCGGCGCTTCGAGCGGCTGTTCGAGGTCACGGTCAGCGATGGCCGCCTCGTTGCTCCGCCAGCGATGCGTCCCTGGATCGAGCGCCAGTTTGGCTCGATCGAAGGCGTCGAGCGCCAGCGCATCGTGCGCGTCGTCAACCGCTGGACCTACGACGGCGCTCTGTTCAACCCGCTGCGCGCCCGCCGCCCCACCCCCGCGGGGACAGGCGAGCTGGAGCACGATATCGAGGCTGCCCGCGGCGACGCTTTCTGCCAGCCCGACAACGCCACTCCCGCCGACGTCTTCGGACGGGTGCGCGGCCACAGCTCGATCACCGCCGCCAACGTGGCCAAGTACGAAGGCTGGTGCGCCGTCATCGTGTTCGACGCGCACCATCCCCTGCATCTCACGGAAGCTGGCGTCGACGACGCCATACAGACCGCCTGGCGCTGGGGCCAGCAGGTCCACAAGGCCGATCCTGGGGCGCGCTACTGGTTCTTCATGTGGAACTGCTTGTGGCGCGCGGGGGCCTCCATCGTCCACGGCCACGCCCAGGCAGCGGCCACGCGGGGCAGCCACTTTCCTTACGTCGAGCGCTGGCGTGCCGCGGCGCGCCGCTACGGCCGCTCCTACTTCGACGACCTCTACCAGGCCCACCACAGCCTGGACTTCGGCTTCGAGCGTTTCGGCATCCGCGTGCTGGCCCATCTGACGCCGCTCAAGGAAAAGGAGACGCTGCTCATCGCTCCTAGCCTGGGCCCGGAACTGCGCCGCGCCGTATTTCTGGCCCTGGCGACCTTCACCCGTGATCTGGGCGTCACCAGCTTTAACCTGGGCCTCTATCACCGCCCCCTCGGCCGCCCCACCTGGCCCAACTTTCCGGTGATCGTCCGCCTGGTGGACCGCGGCGACGCCTCCGTCCGCAACTCGGACATAGGCGCCATGGAGCTGTTCGCCGCCAGCATCGTGTCCAGCGATCCTTTCGACGTGGCCGCGGCGCTCAGGCGATCCTTCGGCTGAATGGCGAAGCATGATGGTGGATCATCAGCCAGCGGCCATCGTCATTCTGCTGGAACAAGTTCGTGGCCAGCGCCAGCCCCACCAGCGTTTCCCCGTCGTAAATCTGCTCCAGGCATTCGACCCAGCCAATGCCACCGTTGACCACCACCGCAACATCCTGCAGCTCGAATCGGATACGCCCGGTGTTGCTCATAATGAGGCGCCAGCTGTTCATCACGTCGTCCCAGCCGGACAGCAGCTCAGAACCAGGATGAATGCATTTCACCTCGTCGGAGTGCAGCCAGACCTCTTCCATGCGCGCCGCATCGAGGGTTTCGAAAGCGCGATAGAAGGCGGCGTTGGCCTCGGCCACGAGGGCTTGCTCCTCACTCATTGCAGTCACACTGACCATGTTAGGATCGCCCTGGTTGCCTCGCATTGACGCGTATTGACTTATGTTGATCGGCGTCGTATGCTGGCAGTAAGGATTGCTTGATTAGAGTTGATCAAGCGAGCGATTTACAGCGAGGTAAATGTACATGGCTTCCGCACCTTCCAGCGCCGCAGGTCTTGAAGACGTTGTTGCCGCGACTTCGTCCATCTGTTTCCTGGATGGCAAACAGGGCCGCCTGCTGTACGGCGGCTACGACATCCACGATCTCGTAGCTCACGCGTCCTTCGAAGAAGTCGTCTACCTGCTGTGGCACGGCGAGCTGCCAAATCGCTCCCAGCTCGATCAGCTCAACGCTTCGCTGGCTGCCAACCGCGAGGTACCGGAGCCCATCGTCAAGCTGCTGGAGTCGCTGCCTAAGAACGCCACGCCCATGGAGGTGCTGCGCACCACGGTGTCGGCCCTTTCGGCTTACGACGCCGACGGCTTCCGCGACAACTCCATTCCGGCCAACCTGCGCAAGGCCGAACGCCTCACCGCCCAAATCCCAACGCTCACCGCCTACATCAAGCGCGTTCGCGCCGGTGAGCCGCTGATCCACCCGCGCCAGACCGGCAGCATCGCCCAAAACCTGCTGTCCATGCTGTTCGGCAAGGACCCGGAAGAGCTCAATGCGCGGACCATGAACATTGCCCTCATCCTGCACGCCGACCACGAGCTCAACGCCTCGACGTTTGCCGCCCGCGTAACGGCAGCCACGCTGTCCGACATGTATTCGTCCGTGGTCTCCGGCATCGGGGCCCTGGCGGGTCCGCTGCACGGAGGGGCCAACGAGGACGTCATGAAGATGCTGCTGCGCATCGGCGACGAGGCCAAGGTGGAGTCGGAGGTGAAAGGCATCTTCGAGCGCAAGGAAAAGATCTCCGGCTTCGGCCACCGCGTCTATCGCACCGAAGACCCGCGCGCCACGCACCTGCGCCAGTTGTCAGAGGAGCTCGGCAAGCGCGCTGGCGAGCCGAAGTGGTTCAACATGAGCCGCCACATCGAGCAGCTGGTGATGCAGGAGAAGCACCTGTACTGCAACGTGGACTTCTACTCCGCGTCGACCTACTACACCATGGGCATCCCGGTCGATCTGTACACGCCCATCTTCGCCTGCAGCCGCATCTCCGGCTGGACGGCGCACATCCTCGAGCAGCTCAGCAACAACCGGCTCATTCGCCCCCGCGCGGAATACACCGGCGCCACGGATCGCACCTACAAGCCAATCGCCCAGCGATAACGTCCGGCCCCGGCGGCCGTTAAACATGCCGTGACCCTGGCTGAGGCGCGGCAGGAGTTTTTGGACTACCTGGCCGAGCGCAACAAGTCCCTGCGGACAGTGCGGACGTACGGCTTTGCGATCAACAAGTTCCTGGCTTTCGCACAATCGCAGGGCTTGGACGCGGAGGCCGAGGTTGGAGACGTCAGCAGCCAGGTGCTGCGCGCCTACAGCCGCGAGCTGTTCCACCAGCGGCTGAGCGCCAGCGGGCGCAAGACCTATTTAGTGGCGCTGACGGCCTGGTTCAAGCACCTCGCCGCCGCCGACATCTGCCAGGTCAACAGCGACGCCATCGAGCTGCCCAAGGTCACGCCCGCGCCACCCAATCCCGACGAGCGCCTGCCCGATATGCTGCGATCCGAGCCGCCGCCGTTCGAGAACAAAGAGCAGGAGCTCTCGTGGAACCGTGACCGGGCACTGCTGCGCGTTCTGTTCGATACCAACGCCCGCGTCTCTGAGGTGGCCGCGCTGAACAAGCAGTCGGTCGATTTCGAGAAAGGGCTGGCGGTGATCGTCGGCAAGGGCGGCAAGGTGCGGACCGTGTTCTTCTCCGATGAGTGCATCGATGCCCTCAACCGCTACTTGGATCTGCGCAGCGATGACTACGATCCGCTGCTCATCCGCCACAACCCGGCCGTCAAGCACGAGCGGGTCGACCGCGACGGCAATGTGCTGCGGCTGTCGGTGCGCTCGATCCAGCTCATCGTCGGCAAATACGCCCGCAAGGCCGGCATCAAGGCCACCCCGCACTCCTTCCGCCACTACGGCGGCACGGAGATGGTCCGCTCCGGCGCCGACATCCGCAGCGTCCAGGAGTACTTGGGCCACAAGAGCGTGTCGACCACCCAGATCTACACCCACGTCTCGCCGCAGCGGCTCATGGACGAGTGGAAGCGCTTCCATCCCGCGGGCAACCGCTAGCGAATCCCAGCAAACAGATCGTCCTCGGGGATGGCCGTCTCCACCAGCGACTTGGCCAGGATGAACTCCTCATACGGGAACACCCGGCGCACCACGTCGTCCGGCAGGCGCATCCAGAAGCCCTCGGGATCGACCTGCGTGCGGTGGGCCAACAGGGCCTGGCTGCGCTTGCCGATAAAGTCAGCGATATTGACATAAGTCGTAAAGGAATGCTCCCACTCCTCGGGGAAGCCATGCTCGAACCAGCGCGTGTACGGGCTCTCCTCGCCCCGGTCCTTGTAGGCCTGGTCCAGCGTCTTGATGCGGCGCGGCGAGAATCCGGTGTAGTACAGCTTCAGCGGCTGCCAGGGCTCGCCAGCCTCCGGATACCGAGCAGCATCGCCGGCCGCGTCGAACGCCGCGACGGTCGTCTCATGGACACGGATGTGATCCGGGTGAGGGTAGAACTGGCGGTCCTCGGCATAGCCCAGCACCACCTGCGGCCGCTCGGCGCGGATGATGTCCACCAGCTTGCCCACAGCCTCGTCGAGGGGCGCGTTGGCGAAGTTGTCCGGCCGGGCGTTGGTCTCCGTCCCGGCCATGCCTGAGTCGTGATAGCCCAGCATGTATACCCGCGAAAAGCCCAGGATGCGCGTGCTCTCGCGCAGCTCCTCGCGCCGCAGCTCGGCCAGGTTCTGGCGGACGACTGGTGTGTCAAGGCGCGGGTTGAGCACCTCGCCGGCCTCACCGCCGGTGCAGCACGCCAGGAGTGTTCGGACGCCCTCGGCGGCGTATTTGGCGGTGGTGGCGCTGCCCTTCGAAGCTTCGTCGTCCGGGTGCGCGTGTACCGCCAGCAGCGTCAAGTCCATCTCTTGATGGTATAAACCGCTCATGACCGTCAGCACCCGAGAGGAGCGCCGCCAGCAGCGAAAACTCGAGCGCCACACAGCCCAGCGCCGGGCGGCGAGGGATGCCTCGCTGCGCCGCAACCTGGTGATCGTGGTCGGTGCAATCGTGATTATCGTCGCCGCTGTGGTGATCGTGATGCTGGCACGAGGGACTGGCCCCGCCACGCAGCCGACCGTCACGGGCGAGATCCACCTCGACGATCCGGTCACGGCGCGGGGCCAGCTGTACGAGCATGTGCCCGACACGCAGCCCATCACCACCGACCCCTCCGGCCACTACCCGCCGACGTTTGGCAACCATTACGCCACCTGGCGTCCACCTGGCGTGTATGACTCGCCGGTGCCCGAAGGGAATTTCGTACACGACCTCGAGCACGGCGGCATCGTGATCCTCTACAACTGCCCATCCGGCTGCCCCGATCTCGTGAACCAGCTCCGCGGCCTGCTCACCAGCTTGCCCCGATCCTCGCAGTTCAACGAGGTCAAGCTGGTCGTCTCGCCGAACAGTAAGATCGAGCACCAGCTGGCCGTCCTAGCCTGGGACTGGCAGCTCGATCTGGACAGCTTCGACGGGACCAAGATCCGCGCCTTCTACGACGCGCACGTCGATAGGGGTCCCGAGAAAGCCACGATCTAGCGGCTGACGGCCAGCTCCGGCTGCGGGATCGCTTCCGCCCGCTGGCGGCCGCGGATGAACAGCAGCGCTCCGATCGGCACGATCAGGCACAGCGAGCCCTCGATCCCGAGCGTGAGGCGCACGTTCGTGGCGCTGGCCAGCCAGCCCGTGATCAATGCCCCGAACGGCGCGGTGCCGGTGAACACCATCGAGTAGACGCTCATCACCCTGCCTCGCAGGTGGTCGGGCGAGGACAGCTGCAGCAGCGTGTTTGCCGAGCTGGTGAAGATCATGCTGCAGTAGCCGACCATCACCAGGAACGCGAGGGCGGCCAGGAACCATGGCGCTGAGGCAGTGGCCAGCAGCAGGGCGCCAAACGCCGCGGCGGCCAGGAGCATCACGTGCAAGCTCGATCGGCCGATCGTCGCCACCGCGAAAGCGGCAATCACGGCGCCGAGGCCGATGGCCGTCATGAGCAAGCCAAAGGCTTCGGCGCCCCCGTTGAAGGCATTCTTGGCCATCAGCGGCATGACGATATTGAAGTTGAAGCCGAATGCATGGAACACCGCGGCGACCACCAGCACGATGGCCAGGTCCACCCGCCCGAAGGCGAACCTCAGACCATCCCCCAGCTGTCCGAAGACCGGCTCCCTGGTAGTCCTGCGCGGCGGCATGTTGAGGAACTGGTCAGGCCGCATCAGCAGCAGCCCAATGAGCACGGCCAGGAAGCTGACTGCGTTAAACAGGAAGCAGATGCCCACGCCCCAGGCGGCGATCATCAACCCGCCGATGGCCGGCCCCAGGAGTCGCGAGCCATTGAACTGGGCCGAGTTGAGAGCTACGGCGTTGACCAGGTTTTCACGACCGACCATCTCCATCACGAACGACTGCCGAGCCGGGTTGTCGAAGGCGTTGATCAGCCCCAGCAGCGCCGCGAGGACGTAGATCTGCCACAGCTGGATGGTGCCCATCATGGTCGGGATGGCCAGCAGCAACGCCTGCACCAGGGCCATGGCCTGGGTGGCGATCAGCATTTTGTGCTTCGGCAGGCGATCGATCCAGACGCCAGCGAACAGGCTGAACAGCAGGATCGGGAAGAACTGCAGCGCCGTTACCAGGCCCAGGGCTTGCGGCGAGTGCGTCAGCTCCAGCACCAGCCACGACTGGCCGATGCGCTGCATCCACGTGCCGACTTGCGATATCAGCTGGCCGAACCAGAACAGCCGGTAGTTGTAGCTGCGGAACGAGGCGAAGGTGCGGGGCAGCGGATTGCGGCCAATCAGCCTTCGGCTACCGCGTTCCAACTCTCACGCCCGCGTGAAGGTTACCATGCAGGCTCGCTATAGTCGGCTCATGGCTGAGGGGCAGGAGGCTTGGGTCCAGGACGATCTGAAGGCCCGCGCCACGCTGCTGGCCTGGCTCGAGGGTGAGCTGCCGCTGGACGATGCAGCCGCCACCTATGCCAGCTGCTTCCCGCCTGTGGCAAGCATGGACGCGGAGCGCGTCAAGCGCACCTGGAGCAGCTGGAACCCGGCCCGCAAGAAGATGCTGGCCGAGCAGATTCGCCGCTCGATGTCGTAGCATGAGCCTATGGACGAACAAGCGAAAAAGACTGCTCTGCGGATGATCCCTTACGGCCTGCAGGTGCTGGGCGTATCCGACGGCAAGGACATGGACGTGGCCAGCATCAACTGGACGACCCAGGTGTCCTTTCAGCCCCCACTGGTGGTGATTGGCGTCAAGAAGGACAGCAAACCCTTCGGCATCCTTAAGAACGGCCGCAAGTTCGCCCTCAGCTTCCTGGAGAGTGGCCAGCGTGACCTGGCCTACGCCTTCTTCAAGACTGTGGCGCCCCAGGACGGAAAATTCGGTGACCACGCCTATGAGACTGCCGAGACCGGCTGCCCGATCATTAGCGACGCCGCCTCATGGGTCGAAGCCGAGGTGGTGTCCATTGACGAGACTGGTGACCACGCAGCCGTCATCGGCCGGGTCATCAATGCCGGCGTGAAGCGCGAGGCCAAACCGCTGACTCTGGCGGAGCTGGGCGTGAACTATGGTGGCTAGTCGTTTGATATCGACGATCTCCTAACGGCGATCGCCCAGCACCGGCAAGAGCTGCAGCCGAACCACTTTGTCAAGAGGGGAGCAGGCATGACGCTGCTGCTCGCCAATGAGGACGTCGCGCAAGTGCTTGATATGCGGGCCGCGCTCGAGACGCTCGAGCCGGCATACCGCGAGCTTGTCAATGGCCAAGGCGTCCTCCGTCCACAGAGTCAGACGTACTTGCCCGGCCCGCTGCCGAACAGCAGTTACTGCCTCAAGACGGTGGAGGGCGGATCCGAAGCGCTGGGTGTCATGGCCATCCGAATCACCTCGGACGTGCTTCGCGGACGGGAGATCGACGGCCGGCTGCGCCGGGAGAAGATCGCCGCGGCGCCCGGTGGCCGCTTTCTGGGACTGGTCCTGCTTTTCAGCCTGGAGACCGGCGAGCTCCTGGCCATCATGCCGGATGGCATCATCCAGCGCCTGAGAGTCGGCGCCAGCAGCGCCCTGGCCGCCGATCGCCTGGCTCGCCGCGGCGCTGCTCGCCTGGGACTCATCGGCGCCGGCAACCAGGCCGAGGCGCAGCTGCACGGGCTGGCTCTCGTCCGCCAGCTCACGAGCGTGCGCGTATACAGCCCTACGCCAGAGCGACGCGCCGCCTTCGCCGAGAGGGTAGGGCTGGAACTTAACATAACGATCACGCAGGCACATAATGCGCAGGAGGCGATCGAGGGAGCCGACATCGTCGCGACCGCTACCAACAGCGGCGATCCGGTGCTCGATCCCGACTGGCTCGAGCCCGGCATGCACGTGGGCTTCATCCGTGAGTTCGAAGCCAGCGACGCCGCGCTGGACAGGGCGGACGTGCTGGTCGTCCACACGCGGCAGGGCGAGATCGAGCACCACACGCCACGCGGGGGCGAGCACCTGGCCGATCTGCAGCGCGGCCGCGGCTATCCGTGGCAGCGTTATCCCGAGCTGGCAGACTTGCTCGGCGGGTTGACACCGGGCCGCGCCGATCCCAGCCAGCTGACGATGTTCATGAACAATTTCGGCACTGGCATCCAGTTCGCGGCCCTTGGCGCCCGGGCCTGGCGGGAGTGCCAGGCGCGTGACCTGGGCAAGCAGATTCTTAGCGACTGGTTCCTAGAAACCCTTCAGCCCTAAACTCCACTAATGGTGAAGCCGCTCGAGGACGCCATGTCGGCCCGCATCGGGATGTACAGCCCCAACCGGCTGAAGCTGGGCTTCTTTGGCGCCAACTGCTCGTCCGGCCGCTTCGTGACGAAAGCTCCTGAGCGGTGGTCCGGCACCTGGGACGATAACCTTCGGCTGGCCCAGATGGCCGACGAGGCCGGCATCGAGTTCATGCTGCCCATAGCCCGCTGGAAAGGCTACGGCGGCGACACCGATTACCAGGGCGCCACTTACGAGACCATTACCTGGGCCGGCGGCCTGCTGGCGCAGACCGAGCGGATCACTGTGTTCGGCACGGTCCACGCCGCGCTTTTCCCGCCCCTCATCGCCGCTAAGCAGATCGTCACCGCCGACCATATTGGCCACGGCCGATTCGGACTCAACGTCGTGTGCGGCTGGAACGAGGGCGAATTCGAAATGTTCGGCGTCAAGCCCGGCGACCACGAGCGGCGCTACCGGCTCGGCCAGGAGTGGCTGGACGTGCTGCGCCTCGTGTGGGAGCGCGACGACTTCGACTTCAGGGGCGAGTTCTTCGACCTGAAGGGCATCCGCGAGAAGCCCAAGCCCTATGGCGGTAGCCGGCCGTTGATCATGAACGCGGGAGCGTCAGGCGACGGCCGCGCCTTCGCTCTGCGCAACTGCGATGCCTGGTTCACGACCATCCGGCTGCCGTCTTTCCACCAGGCGACCCTGGAGGAGTCCTCGCGGGTGGTCCAGGCCGCCAAAGCCGAGGCGCTGGCCGTGGGCAATGAGATTGGCGCCTACACGGTGGGTGTGATCATTTGCCGCCCAACTCGCCAGCAGGCTGAAGACTTCTTCCATTACATAACTGATGACATGGCGGACTGGCGGGCTATCGACAGCATCCTGGCCATGAAAGGCCTGCACACGCGTCCGCCGGAGGAAGTTGAGCGTTTCCGCCGGGAATACGCGGTCGGCAACGGCGGTTTGCCGTTTATCGGTAGCCCGGACGACCTAGCGGGCTATCTGGCTCAAGTCAGCGCGGCGGGCTTTGATGGCTGCGCGCTGTCGTTCGTGAACTTCGCGGACGAGTTCCCGTACTTTCGCGACGAGGTGCTGCCGCGGTTGGAGCGGCTTGGCCTACGTGAGCCAGCGGCGATGTTCGCTTAACGTCAATTATACGAATATGCCCACCAAACAAGACGCGACCCGCAAGGCCCAAGCCGAGGCTCTTCTCACGCTTTTGCGGCACGGTCGCGCCAGCCGCGACTCGGAGTCGTTCGTCACCTCGGCCTGCGAGCAGGCCCGCGAGGTGCTCGGCGCTGATTTTGCCGCATTGTTGTCACGCTCGGCCGGCGGCGGTTATACCTGGCTGGGCGTCGCTGGCAACCGCACCGACGTCCTGAACAAACGCAATCGCGGCTTGGGGCGTGGCCCGGCGGCCACTGCCATCGCCCAGGAGCGCACCGTGGTCTTTGGCCGGGCCGCCAAGGGCGTCGACGGCTCTCTGGAGGGCCTGGAGGCGATGCGCGCCGAGGGCGCTCAACTTGTCCTGGCCATCCCGCTGCGCGACTCGCTGGGCGCCTTTGGCAGTCTGGTGTTCGGCTGGCGCAGCGAAGTCGGCATCAGCCCCGAGCAGCGCGGCTTGGCCGAGACCCTGGGCGAATACGTGGCGGTCGTATTGGACAACACCACCTCGCACAGTGAGTCCGAGCGCCGGCGCTCCGAGGCCCAGGCGCTGGCGGAGCTGGTGCGCCAGGGCGCCACGGAGCGCTCTACCAGCCGCGTCATCGAGCTCATCTGCGAGCAAGCCGCCAAGCTTAGCGGCGGGGATTATGCCGGCATCAGGCTGTTGACTGAGGCCGGAGAGCTGGAATGGGCCGGCATGTGGGGCAACCGCACCGAGGCCTGGCGCAACCGATCATCTGCGCGCGGCACCGGCAGCGCCAGCCAGGCGGTCGCCGCGGGCCACACCTTGGTCACCCGCACGCCCGACATGGCCGCCAGTGGCCTCGACGTGGAGTCGGGATCCGTACGCGCCCGCGAGGGCGGCGTGGTGGTCCTGGCCACGCCTCTGACCTATGGCGGCCGCGGCTTAGGTGCGCTGGTGGTCGGCTGGCGCTCCGACGTCACGCCGTCCGGCGAGCAGGTGCGAGTGGCGGAGGTGCTGGCGGGCTACGGCGCGGCGGTCATCGACAACGCCAACTCGCACGCCGAGTCGGAGCGCCGGCGAGCTGAGGCCGAGGCGCTGGCCGAGCTGGTGAGGTTGGGCGCCGCCGAACACGATCCCGACCATGCCATCGCCCTCATCTGCGAGCGCGGGCGAGATCTGCTGGGCGCCGACTACGTCACCGTCTCGCTGGTCGAGGAAGGCGGTCAGCGGCGCATCTGGCATGGCTTGTCGGGCACGCAGACGCCCTGGAGCGCGGCCACCCGGGGCCGCGGCTCAGGCCCGACGGCCCAGGCGCTGGAGGTTGGCCGCGCCATCGTCTTCGAGCGCCTCCACGAGAAGCGCGATTTTTCGCGGCTCCACGCCAGCCAGGGCGGCCGCACGGCCATCGCGGCGCCGTGCATCGGGCGGCGCGGCCTCAGGGGCGCCCTGCATATTGGCTGGTGCAGCGATGTGACCATCACGCCGTCGCAGCTGCGCCAGTCTGAAGCGCTGGCGGGCTACGCCGCCGAGATCCTGGAGAACGCGAACGCCCATGCCGCGCTCGAGGAGCGCGCGGCCGCTCTGGCCGCCTCCGAGGACCGCTTCCGCAAGCTCTCCGAAGAGCTCGAGCAGCGCGTCATCGAGCGCACCGCCGAGCTCGAAGCCGCCAACAAGGAGTTGGAGGCCTTCAGTTACTCGGTGTCCCACGATCTCCGTGCGCCCCTGCGCAGCATGGACGGTTTCTGTCAAGTGCTGCTCGAGGACTATGGCGATCGTCTGGACGACGAAGGCCGCGACTACCTGCACCGTGTCCGCAGTGCCAGCCAGCGGCTGGCCGAGCTGATCGATGGCCTGCTTGGCCTTTCTCGGGTGACCCGCACCCGGCTGAAGCGCCAGCGCATCGACCTCAGCACCATGGCCGAGGGCATCGTCAGAACCCTGCAAGAGACCGAGCCCGAGCGCAACGTAGACGTCCGCATCCAGCCGCGCCTGGCTGCCCGCGGCGACCCGCGGCTGCTGACTGTGGTGCTGGACAACCTTCTGCGCAACGCCTGGAAGTTCTCGGCCAAACACGACTCCGCTCGCATCGAGTTCGGCACGACCCAGGTTGACGGCGAGACCGCGTTTTTCGTCCGTGACGACGGCGCCGGCTTCGACATGGCCTTCCAGGACAAGCTGTTCGGCCCCTTCCAGCGGCTGCATGGCATGACCGAGTTCGAAGGCACGGGTATCGGCCTGGCGACAGTGCAGCGCATCGTCAACCGCCATGGCGGCCGAGTCTGGGCCGAAGCCCAGATCGAGCACGGCGCTACGTTCTACTTCACCCTCAGCGACGGCGCCACTGCTGTATCCTCGTCAAGAGGAAGCAAAGGAGCTGCCCAGAATGCCGGCTGAGAGTCCCTACCCGGAAATCAAAGCTATCGAGATGCAGGAGTTCGAGCGGCTTAACGCCTATCTCCGCCAGCTCGATGAAGCCGGTTGGGAGGAGCAGTCCTACTGCTCGGATTGGCTCGTCTACCAAGTGGTGTCGCACCTGGGCTCTGGCTGCCGTATTGGCAAGCTGCGGCTCGATGCCTGGGTGAACGGCGCCGCGCCTGTGACCCGCGACGCGCAGCAGGAAGTCTGGGCATTGTTCGACTCGCTGGGGCCCCAGCAGATGCTGCACGAGTACCTGCGCGCTGTCGGCGAGTACCTCGTGGCCGAGCGATCCATTCCGGATGAGGCGGGGCTAACAGAGGTGGAGGGCTTTCGCGGCAAGCAGCCACTGTACACCTATCAGCTTGGCAGGCTGTGGGAGCTGACCTCCCACAGCTGGGACGTCTACGTAGCCCGTGACCGGACTGCGCGGCTATGCCCCGATGCCGTAGGCCTGCTGGCCGGCTATCTCCAAACGCAGAACCTGCCCATCGACCCCCAGAGGGCTGCCGATTTCGCGGGCAATCTCGTGCAGTTCAACCTAGCCGGCACCCCGCACAGCTACGTGTTGGACTTGGCGGGCGACCGTCCGCGGCTCAAACAAGGCCAGGCCACGAACGCGGCCCTCGTGATCGAAGCTCCGGCTGAGGAAATCGTGCGGCTCGTCTCGGGCCGCCACTTCGTCCCCGGCAGCCGGCCTGAGCTGAAGGCCGCTAAAGGCTCGGCCGAGGACCTCGCCAAGCTCAAGCGCGCCTTCCGCTAAATTCGCACCGCGGCCCACGGGTCCATGCCCCTTCCGACCATATCATTCCCTCCATGCAGTACGTCCGCAGCGAGATCGATGGCCAGATCGGCATCGTCACCATCGACAATCCCCCGGTCAACGCCATCGCCTGGCCCGTGCGCGTCGAGATCCGCGAGGCGCTCGAGCAGCTCGCGGCGGATGACGCTGTGCGCGTCGTGATCGTGACCGGCGCGGGCGACAAGATCTTCGTCGCGGGAGCCGACATCACGGAGTTCCCGCCACTCCGCTATGAGTCAGGCCTCGAGCGCCAGAAGCGGAACCTCCCATGGTGGGCGGATGTTGCGAATTATGTCAAGCCCCTGCTGGCGGCCATCAACGGCCACGCGCTCGGTGGCGGCCTGGAGCTGGCCCTGGCCTGCGACATCCGGGTGGCTGTCAGCGGCGCGCGCCTGGGGCTGCCCGAGACCGGCCTGGGCATCATTCCCGGCGGCGGCGGCACGCAGCGGCTGCCGCGGCTGGTGGGCGCCGGTCGGGCCAAGCTCATGATCTTCAGCGGCGAGCCGCTGACCGCAGAGGAGGCCGAGCGCTGTGGCCTGGTCGAGAAAGTGGTGCCGCGCGAGGAGCTGCTGGACGAGTGCCGCGCTATCGCCGCCAAGATCATCAGCCGCGGGCCCGTGGCCGTCCGCCTGGCCAAAGAGGCTATTAACGCCGGCTTCGAGCGTCCCCTCTCGGAGGCTCTCGACTACGAGGCCGAGTGCTTCGCGCGCCTCATGGACACCGAGGACAAAAACGAAGGCGTGGCCGCCTTCCTGGAGAAGCGCCCGCCCATCTGGAAGGGCCGCTGACTAGGGTGAGAGTTCCCGGGCGCGCCGCCCGTCGCCGTCGCGGCTGGGCGCAGCGCTTTGGCTCGGACGAGGGGTTATGTCAACACCGCGACCTCCCCTACCCTGCTCGCTAGCTCGGTCCGGGCCGCCGCCACGCTCGTCCTCAGAAGCGGGTCGCCCGGCGAAGCTGCGCTGCTCGGCCTCACGCTTATCGTCATGATCAGCCGAAGGCAGGCTGCGGTCGCTCTCCTGGCGGTCTCGAGAGGGCTGCGCCTCACCGCGCCGCGGCTCCGCCACAGGCCCCTGTTGTCTGTTGCCCGTTGCCTGTGGCCTACCGTCATCCGTGTGGATCACCTCGATGCTTGGCGCGGACGACGGCGAGAGAGCTGGCGGCGCCGGCACAATCGCCTGGCTCACCGCCTGCACCGCGGCGCGCACCGGATACAACGGGCTGTCCGGCGAAGCGCCCTGTGAGGCGTACACCACCGCCCCACCAGCGGCCAGCGCGCTGAGGCCGGCCCCCACGGCAGCTGCCCAGCGCGGCAGCCAGAACGCGCGACGCATCTGCGCCAGGACGCTCGCTTCCTCGGCCGGCCGGTGTCCGTTCGAGGAGATAGCCGCCAGGAGCTGAGCTCGTCCGCGCAGCCGGGCCGTCTCGGGCATTGCCGCCGCGTCGACTCGGATCTCGGACACCACGCCCGCCAGCGGGCGCAGCTCGCCAGCGGCTTCGGGGTGCTCCGCCAGGCACCGCTCGAGCGACCGGCGGCCCGACCGGATGTCGTCCAAACAGGCGAGGACGACGTCAGGCGAGATGCGCGCCATCAGGCCATCTCCGGCAGTTGTTTGCGCAGCTCATGTAAAGCCCTGTGGAGGATCACGCGCGCGGTGGCTTCCTTCTTCCCGATTTGGCGCGCGATGTCGGAGTAGTCCAGCTCCTCCAGGTAGCGCATGGCCACCACCTGCTGGAAGTCCGGTTTCAGCCGGCCAATAGCCCTCCGCACCATCTCGCGGCGGTCGCGGCGCTCAGCCTCGGCGTGCGGATCGGCGCGCTCATCGACTTTCGGCAGGCCATCGTCCAGGGGCTGATGATCGCGCTTCGACCGGAAGTAGCTGACTACAGCGTTGTGCGCGATAGTCAGCAGCCAGGCCACGAAGGGAACCTCCGTGATGCGATAGCGCCCGATGGCCTGCCAGGCCTTCAAGAACGTCTGCTGCGTAAGGTCCTCAGCGTCCGGGACGTGGCCGATACGGTACGCGATGTGTCGGTAGACCCGATCCGCGTAGCGGTCGTACAGAACAGCAAATGCCAGCGCGTTCCCTCCTCGAGCGCTTTCAATCAGATCGACTTCAGGCCAGGTGTCAAGCGCCGCGGCCACTTACACTGTCCAACGCATGAGCGTGCTGTCCGTTACAACGCTAGCTCATGTGTAGGGCAGCCCACCCTTACCCTCTCCTGCCGCGGCAGGAGAGGGTAAGGTGAGGGTTCTTCGACTTCGACCTATGAACGCGGGCTGAGCCGCGTCAGCGCGCTCTGCGCGGTATCGCCCTGGACCGTTCCGGCGGTCTGTGCGGCCGTGATATTCGCTCCGGCCACCACGCCTGCCGTCTCGCTGCCGGCCGGAGTAGCGGCGTTGGCCGTGCCGGCGGTCTCATTCGCGGCCGCCGTCACGCCCGCGGGGCTGGCGTTGGTGGCAGCAGTGGTCGTTGCCCCGGCAACCGTGCCGGCAGGCCGGACCGCGGTATCGCCCTGGACGGTGCCGGCTGTCTCGCTGGCAACCGCTGTTGCCGCGGCCTTCACGCTCACCGCCGACTTGGCAGTCGGGCCGCGTCGGTCGTGGTCATCGTTGTTCACAGCTTCGCCGGCTTTCACGCCATGCGCATCCCCGCGTGCCTCGCCACGGACGCCGTTCGGGTTGGTCGCCTGGGCAGCTGCCGGCGAGCTGTCGCCGCCGCTGTGGGCGCTGACGCCTGCGTGCGTGGCGTGGTGCGGCCCGACGCCGTCATGATCGTGATCGCCCGCGTGGCCATGGTTCCCGTCGTCGGCATAAGCCACGCCGCCCAGGCGGGCGAGAACCAGCGCCGCGCCGGCCACCACTCCGCCGTACTTCACCCAGCGCGGAATGACCGTCTCCTGGACGAACTCCTCCACCTCGCTTGGGGGCACCAGTGGCTCCCGGTAGTGACTAGGGACCTTCATTTCGTGACCTCCTCGTTTCGAGATGCACTCATCTATTCCAACGCGCGAGGCGGGGTCACGTTTCAGCTCGGAGTTAGGAGCGATACGGTCGGATGACCAAGTCCTCCGTGGGGTGCTTCTCAAGCAGCTTCAGCAGCCGCGGCGGAGCTTCGATTTCGGGCAGCCCCGTTTGGGACCAGCGCTCGTACACGTCCATCATCATCTTGTACGGCGGCAGCGACACCTCTGAGTAGGCCTTCTTGATGGTCGCGTCGATCAGCAGCTTCGAGCCCAGCACCCGGCTCTCGTTGACGTTGACCTGATCCTGTTCATTGATCTCGATCGTCGACGGGTCGAGAATGGTCGTCTGCACGTCCTTCAGGATGATCACGTCCTCGGCTGGGTCGCAGCGCGAGGTGCGGGCCCACTCCACCATCTCCGGGTCGCGGATGTCGATGTCGTCGTCCACCATTGTCACCATCTTGGGCGTGTTGGCGTCCAGGAGATTGGCTGCAATGAGCATGGTCTTGCGGGCGTGGCCGGGGTAGGCCGGCTTCATCTGGATGATCAGGTGCAGGCGCGCCGAGCCTTCGGTGAAGTTCACGTCCAGGATGCCTGGAATGCCGAGGTCGTATGTGAGGTGCTTGAACATCAGCGCCGCGATGGCCTCGCTCTGGATGACGTGGCTCTCGCTGGGCGGTTTCTGGCTGAGAAATGCCTGGTAGATGGGTTTCGTGCGGTGCGTGATGCACTTCACCTGGAATACGTTCTTGACCGACTGCAGCCCCATGTAGCCAACGTATTCCCCGAACGGGCCTTCGGGCGCCATCACGTCCCATGGCACCTCGCCTTCCAGCACCCATTCGGCCGCGGCCGGGACCTGGATGTCGCACGTCTCGGCCTTGACTGTCTCGATCGGCGCACCCCGTAGACCGCCGGCCACCTGGTATTCGTCGAGCGTGAGCGGGATCTTGGCCACGGCGCAATAGGAGATCGCCGGATCGACGCCAATGGCCACGCACATGGGCATGTTCTGCCGGCGCGCCTTGTACTTGCCGAAATGGAGCCCGACATGCTGGCTGGGAAAGATCTGGATCGCCGTGGATCGGTTGTCGCGCAGCATCATGCGGTAGTTGCCGATGTTGTAGCTGCCGTTCTCCGGGTCCCGCGTGATGACGCAGTTGGCCGTCAGGTATGGGGCCGCATCCTTGCCCGGCGTCCACACCGCGATCGGGATCTCGTTGAGATCCACGTCCTCGCCCAGCCGGATCACCTCCTTGACCGGGCCGTCCTTCACCGCCCGAGGTGGGATGGGTTGGTTCAGCGCTCGGATCCAGGTGTCGTAGATGCGCTCCGGCTTGACGCCCATGCCCTCTGCATAGATGGCCCGCGACCCGGCGGCGACGCCCACCACCAGCGGCGTGTCGTAGCCCTTGATGCGGTCGAACATGAGCGCGTAGCGCTCGTGGTCCGGGACGGCCTGGAACACCCAACGCGCGATGCAGCCCAGCTCCCAGTCCTTGTCCACTTCCTTGCTGACGTGCCGCAGCTTGCCCACGCTCTCGAGGTGGCGCAAGTAATCCCGCAGATCGGCATACATGCCGGCATGTTACCTGCCGCCGACCGATCTGATATGAGACGCGTGCTTTACTGGCTGCTGGCCGCGGTCCCCTTGCTGCTGGCGGCCTGCCAGTCCGCTACCCAGACCGGCGGACGCCCCGGCTACTAAGGGCCCTCACCTAGCCTCTCCCATCGCGATGGGAGAGGAACAGTACGATTTGGCGTACGTCCTCAACGACTGTCGCCGAGCCTGCGGAGGCCACCCCACCCGAAGCCCAGGGCTGGCGCCGCGACCTGTACGTCGTGGTGGCGGCCCAGTTCGTGGTGTTCGTCGCCTTCAACCTGGTCATTCCCTTCCTGCCGCTGTTCATCCAGGAGCTGGGCGTCCACGATCGCGCCCAGGTCACCGCCCTGGCCGGCATCCAGCAGACCGCGTCTTCAATCGGGCTGGCCATGTTCTCGCCCATCTGGGGCATGCTGGGCGACCGCTTCGGCCGCAAGCGCATGTTCCTGCGCGCCGTGACCCTGGGCGCCTTCGTCATCGGCGGGACAGCGTTCGTCCAGAACATCGGCCAGCTGCTGATCATGCGCTTCCTGATGGGCGCGCTAACGGGCGTGCAAGGCCCGGCCATGGCGCTCTCCAGCACGATCGTGCCCCGCGCACGGACGGGCTACGCCATTGGGCTCATCCAGATGGCGGTGTACTCGGGCACCTTCCTGGGGCCGCTCCTTGGCGGCCTGCTGGCGGCGGCGTTCGGCTTCCGCACCACGTTTCTGGTCGGCACCGCGGTCATGGCCGCCGCGGCGCTGGCCATCTTCACCATGGTCCGTGAGGAGTTCACCCCCCCGCCGCCGCGCAGCCACGGTACGAGCTATGCACGCGATTTGCGTGAGCTGATCGCCAGCTCACAGCTGCTGGCGCTACTGGCCACCATCTTCTGCATCGCCTTCGCCATCTACGGCATCCCGCCCATGATGCCGCTGTTCGTGCAGCGCCTACCCGACCTCTTCGCGCCCACCGCGACCGTCACCGGCATCGCGCTCGGCACGGCCGGCTTGTGCTCGGCCATCTCCGCGCCGCTGATGGGTCGCCTCGGACCCAAGATCGGCTTCGATCGCATCCTGACTGCCGCCGCCGTGGCAGCCGCGCTCGCCGCCGGCGCGATGTTCTTCGTCTCCAGCGTGGCCGCGCTGATTGTGGTGGAGGTGGTGCTCGGCGCAGCGGCCGGCGGGCTCATGCCGATGGCTTTCACCCTGGTGGCGTTGCGTACACCGCTGGAGCGCCGCGGCTCGAGCTACGGGTTGACCAGCAGCATCTCCGCCTGCGGGGTGGCCATTGGCCCCCTCGCCGTTGGCCTGTTGGGCGCCGTCGCAGGCATCCGGCCCGTGTTCCTGCTGCCGGCGGCGATGTTTATTTTTGTGGCCGCGCTTAGCTTTGTAACCCGTAGAAGCGGCGCGGATTCTCGCTG
>WNFB01002308.1_pt1 | contig 19450 bp, 18 predicted proteins | sample 5400501 | NCBI WGS metagenome assembly WNFB01 (sample SAMN13153341, study PRJNA577476) | soil metagenome | isolation source: 200 cm saprolite under Douglas fir tree site 2 hole 1 | place: USA:California | collected 2015-04-18 | reverse complement strand
GGCGCGGGTGGACCCCCTGCAGTCCCGGTACCACCGGGCCCTGGGCGAGCAGCGGATCGCGGCCGGCGACCTGGCCGGCGGGGTCGCCGAGCTGGCGCGAGCGGCCGAGCTGGGCGAGTACGACCCCACGGCCTACGTGGAGTGGGGCGACGCCGAGCGGGCGCGGGGCCGGCCGCGGGAGGCGGAGGCGGCCTACCGGCGAGCGCTCGAGGTCGACCCCTACGACGCCACCGCCCGCCAGCGCCTGGGTCGTACCTGACCCCGATGACACCCTCCCCCAATGCCCCCCACCCAGGGGGTGTGGGGCGGCAGAGTACGGGGGCGCGCCGAGGAGGTCAACCCTGCCCGTTAAGACGCGGCCGGCGCCTCAGCGCCGGCAGCTACTCCTCGTCTTCCTCGTCGTAGTAGGACTGCCGCTCGCTGCGGGCGACCGCACCCACCGGCGGGTTGGACAGCTGCTTCAGGCTGAGCGAGATCCGGCGCCGGGCGGTGTCGATCCCGATCACCTTCACCTTCACCGTCTCCCCCACCCGCAGCACGTCCTCGGTCTTGTCCACGTGGTCCCAGCTCAGCTCGGAGATGTGGAGCAGCCCCTCGATCCCGGGCATGATCTGCAGGAAGGCGCCGTACTTCTTGGTCTTGGTGACCTGACCCTCGATCACGGTGCCCACCGGCACGGTCTGCATCAGCCGCTCCCAGGGGTCCTGCTGCAGCTGCCGCAGCGACAGCGAGATGCGGCTCTGGTCCGCATCCAGCTTGATCACCTTCACGGTCACCTCGTCGCCCAGCTGGAGGACGTCGGTCACCTTCGAAACCCGGTCCCAGCTCAGCTCCGAGATGTGGATCAGCCCGTCGGCCCCACCGATGTCGACGAAGGCTCCGTAGCTGGTCAGGCCGGACACCGTGCCCTTGACCACGGTGCCCACGGCCAGCCGGCTGAAGAGATCCTCGCGGCGGCGGGCGCGGTCCTCGTCCTCGGCCGCCTTCTGGCTGACGATCAGCCGGTTTCGCTTGCGGTTGACCTCCAGGATCTTGACCGGGATCCGCTGCCCGACCAGCTGTTCCAGGTTGCCGGCGTAGGCGCGAGCCACCTGGCTGGAGGGGAGGAATCCGCGCAGCCCGAGCACGTTGACGATCAGGCCGCCCTTGTTCTGCTCGCGGACGTCGGCGTCGATGATCTCGCCGGCTTCCTGCTTCTCGCCGGCGCTGAGCCAGGTCGTCTCCGCCCGGGCCCGGCGCAGGCTGAGGACGACGTTGCCCTCCTCGTTCTCGGGCTGCAGCACGAAGACCTTGATGTGGTCGCCGGGCTCGAGGCCGGGGAAGTCACCGTCGCCGCGGAGGCCGAGCTCCTTGCTCGAGATCACGCCCTCCGCCTTGGCCCCGATGTCGACCAGAACCTCGTCCGGATCGACCCGGACCACGACGCCATCCACGATGTCGCCATGGTTTGGAGTCTTGAAGGCCTCCTCCTCCAGGTGGAGGAAGTCCTCCATCGTCATTCCGTTCGCCGTCTCCTGGTCGGAGCCCCTCTTCTCCGTCAGGAGTGCACCCATGTCCTCAGCCAACGCAGCCAACCCCCTCAAAGATTTATTGGTGTGGTCTTGGTCGTCAGAAAGCCGCCGCCAAAACGAAGGCCCATTCTATCAGCGAGTCACGAGCCGTCCGGCAGGCGTTCTCCCAGGCGGTGGTTGTCGATCAGACGGGTGCCGCCGAAGCGCACCGCCAGCACCGCCAGCGACCCCGGCGGGGTGAAGGTCTCGGGGTCGACCACCTCCGCGTAGTCGACCTTCGCCAGGGGCTCCGCCCCCAGCACGTCCAGCAGGCACGCCCGCAGTCGGGCCGGGTCCCGCTCTCCGTCCAGGTAGAGCTGGTTGGCCGCCCGCAGGGCCCGGTACAGGCAGGTCGCCGCCGGCCGCTCGGCCGCCGCCAGGTAGGCGTTGCGGGAGCTGAGCGCCAGCCCATCGCCCTCGCGGACGATCGGGCAGACGACCACCTCGACGCCGGTGTCCAGGTCGCGCGCCAGCCGCCTCACCAGGGCCGCCTGCTGGGCGTCCTTCTGGCCGAAGTATGCCCGCTGGGGGCGGACCGCGTTGAAGAGCTTGAGCACCACCGTCCCCACCCCCTCGAAGTGGCCCGGGCGCTGAGCTCCTTCCAGCCTCTCGCCGAGCCCGCGCACCTGGACCCGGGTCACAGCCCCGGACGGGAACATCTCGGCCACCTCGGGCAGAAAGACGGCGTCCACGCCGGCCCGGGCCAGCAGGTCCAGGTCCCGCTCCAGCTGCCGCGGATAGCGCCCGAAGTCCTCGCCGGGTCCGAACTGCAGCGGGTTCACGAAGATGCTGGCCACCACCCGGTCGCAGTCGCCGCGGGCCCGTCCGACCAGGCTCAGGTGCCCGCCGTGGAGGGCGCCCATCGTCGGCACCAGGCCCACGGTCAGGCCCTGGGCCCGCCAGGCCTCCGAGGTCGCCCGCATGCCGGCCACGCGGTGCTCGCGCGCCGGCGTCTTAACGGCCGGCCTTGACCTCTTCCGCCGCCTGCTCCAGGCTCGGGCCGTGCCCGCCATCGTACGAATGTTCGGGACCGGGAAAGGCGCCCTCGGCGACCTCGCGCGCGTACTCCTGCGCGGCCCTGGCGATCTCCTCCGCCAGGTTGGCGTACTTCTTGACGAACTTCGCCGTGCGGCCCGTGGTCAGGCCGAGCAGGTCGTGGACGACCAGCACCTGGCCGTCGCAGTGCGGCCCGGCACCGATGCCGATGGTCGGGATGCGGAGGGACGCGGTCACCTCGCGGGCGAGCTCGCTGGGGACCCCTTCCAGCACCAGGCTGAAGGCGCCGGCATCCTGCAAGGCGCGGGCGTCGGCGAGGATTCGTGCATCCCCGCCTCCTGCAGGAAGCGGCCGGCCGAGGTCAAGGCCTGCTCCAGGGAGACCTGGTAGGACATGAAGGGCAGGTCGCCGACCAGCAGGGCGCTGGTGGCGCCGCGGGCTACCGCCCGGGCGTGGTGGATCATCTCGTCCATCGTCACCGGCAGCGTGTTGGGGTGGCCGAGCATCACCATGCCCAGGGAGTCGCCCACCAGGAGCAGCGGGATGCCCGCCGAGTCCAGGATGCGGGCGGTCGTGTAGTCGTAGGCGGTGAGCATGGCGAAGCGCCTGCCTTCGAGCTTGAACCGCTGGACGTCCAGCACCGTTGTCATCAGACCTTCACCTCCGGGTCGCTGCCGTTCAGCCGGTCAGCGCCTCTTTCACGCGGTCTCCGGCCGCGGCGTCCAGTCCCGCCTCCCGGGCGAGCTCGAGCGCGGCCAGTCCGAGGATACGATAAATCCGCTCCGGGAGCCCGGTCCCCTGCAGGGCCTGGAGGTGCCGCTCCACAGTCGCCGGGTCGCCCCGGCGGATGGGGCCGATCAGGGCTTCGGGCAGGCCGCTCGCCTCCAGGTTCTCGAGCACGCCGCGCATCAGAGGCAGCAGGGCGCCCAGGGCGTCGGCCCGGGTCCAGCCGGCCGCCTCCAGCGTGGCGCAGGCCTGCGCCGCGAGCGCCACCAGGTAGTTGGAGGCGAGCACGGCGGCGGCGTGGTACAGAGCCCGCTGCTCGGCGGGTACCACCCGTGGCACCGCTCCCAGCCGCCGGGCCAGTCCCTCCAGCTCCGCCTCCAGCCCGGGCTCGCCGGCCTCGATCGCCACCAGGCTGCCCGCAAAGGCGCGCGCCGGCCGCTCGACCGGAAACGACTGCAGCGGGTGGAAGGAGCCGACCGAGCTGCCGCTGGACCTCAGCGGCTGCAGCACGTCCAGGCCCAGGGCCCCGCTCAGGTGGACGAAGGCCACCCCCGGCGGCGGCCGCTCCGCGGCCAGCTCGCGGGCCAGGCCGGCCAGGGCCGGGTCGGGCACCGCCAGCAGGACCAGGTCGCCCGCGCGGGGGTGCAGCCTGGAGCGCCACTCCCGGCCAGGCAGCGCCTCGACGCCGAGCGCCACGGCCAGGGAGCGGCCCAACCGTCCCCGGCCGACGACGACCGGGTTCAGCTAGCGGAGGAGGCGGCGGAGGCGGCGGCCACCGCCGGCCGGGAGAGGAGCTCGTCCAGCTCCTTGCCGTCCAGCGTCTCCACGACCTTCAGCTGCTCGACGACGACGTCCATCTTGTCGCGCTGCTCGGTCAGGATGCGCTTCGCGGTCTCGTAGCCGTGGCCGACGATGTTCCGGATCTCCTCGTCGATGACGGCGGCGATCTCCTCGGAGTAGTTGCGCTGCTCGCCCAGGTCGCGGCCCAGGAACACCAGCTCCTCCTTGTGGCCCATCGTGACGTTGCCCAGCTTCTCGCTCATGCCCCACTGGGTGACCATGCGGCGCGCCACCTGGGTGGCCTTCTGGATGTCGTTCTCGGCGCCCGAGGTCACGTCCCCGAAGACGATCTCCTCGGCCACCCGGCCGCCCATCATGCCGGCGACCTGGTCCATCAGCTCGGCCTTGCTGACCAGGTACTTGTCCTCCTGCGGCAGGCTCAGGGTCCAGCCCAGCGCCATGCCGCGGGAGATGATCGAGACCTTGTGCACCGGGTCGCAGTTGGGGAGCGCCTTCTGCACGAGCGCGTGGCCGACCTCGTGGTAGGCGATGATCTCCTTCTCCTTCTCGGAGATGCGCCGGCTCTTCTTCTCGGGCCCGGCGATCACACGCGCGATCGACTCCTCCAGCTCCTCCATGCCGATCACCTTGCGGTTGGCCCGAGCGGCGAGGATGGCGGCCTCGTTGATGAGGTTGGCCAGGTCGGCGCCTGAGAAGCCTGGGGTCTGGCGGGCCAGCACGTCGAGGTCGACGGTGGAGTCGAGCGGCTTGTTGCGCGCGTGGACGTCGAGGATGGCCCGGCGCCCCTTGATGTCGGGCCGGTCCAGGGTCACGTGACGGTCGAAGCGCCCCGGCCGCAGCAGCGCCGGGTCGAGCACGTCCGGCCGGTTGGTGGCCGCGATCACGATCACGTGGGTGTTGGTGTCGAAGCCGTCCATCTCGACCAGCAGCTGGTTCAGGGTCTGCTCACGCTCGTCGTGGCCGCCGCCCAGCCCGGCGCCCCGCTGGCGGCCGACGGCGTCGATCTCGTCCACGAACACGATGCAGGGCGAGTTCTTCTTGGCCTGGTCGAAGAGGTCGCGCACGCGGCTGGCGCCGACGCCCACGAACATCTCGACGAACTCCGAGCCGGAGATGGAGAAGAAGGGCACCCCGGCCTCGCCCGCCACCGCCTTGCTGAGCAGCGTCTTGCCGGTGCCGGGCGGGCCCACCAGCAGTACGCCCTTGGGGATGCGGGCGCCCAGGGCCACGAACTTCTCGGGGTACTTCAGGAACTCGACGATCTCGGTCAGCTCCTGCTTGGCCTCCTCCACCCCGGCCACGTCGGCGAAGGTGACGGCCGGCTTGTCGCCGGTGACCATGCGCGCCCGCGAGCGGCCGAAGGACATGGCCTGGTTGTTGCCGCTCTGGGTCTGGCGAAGGATGTAGTACATGAAGCCGCCGATCAGGAGCAGCAGGATCAGGTTGGGGACGAGCACCTGCAGCCAGTAAGTGCTGCTGCTGGAGTTGTCGATCTTCACGTCGACGGGCGGGTTCATGTTGGCCAGCTCGTCGATCACCTTGCTGGGGTCATCCGGCAGCTTGACGTCCCAGCGGCGGCCGTCGGTGTCGATCGCGGTCGCCTGGTTGCCCTTGACGTCGACCTCCCTGACCTGGCCGGCGGCGGCCTTCTGCAGCAGCTTGGTGTAGGTCCACTCGCCCGCCTTCTGGCCGCCCTCGATCGACTGCCAGGTGAACCAGAAGACGAACCCCAGGACGATCACCAGTGCGAAATAGAAGAGGCTGGAGCGAGGGAAGCGGCTCAACAGGGAAGCGGTCTCCTAGGGAGTTGGTGACTCGATCTTAGCACAGGCCTTTCGCGGTCCTCCCGTTTCAGACCGCCAGCTCCACGTGCTGGCTGGGCTGCCCGGGAAGGGCCGCCAGGGCGGCGTCGACCGCGATCCCCGGCACCCAGGCCAGGCGGCCCTCGGCGAAGACCAGCGGCAGCCGGTCGCGGTCCTCGCGAGGCACGCCGGCGTCGACCAGGACGTCCTGGAGCTTCCGCGTCCCCCGGCCGCCCAGCGGCCGGAGGCGGAGGCCGGGCGACCGGCGCCCGAGCTCCAGCCGGAGGCCGAGCCGGAGGTGGGCAGCGCCGGGCGCCGCGCAGCCCCGGCAGCGCCGGACGCGAAGGCGCCAGGCCGGGGGCTCGCCGGGCGCCGGCACCAGGTCCAGCCGGCGCCTCACGACCCGGGCCCGGACTCCGCCGGGGAGGTCCAGCCCGCGGCCGCCCGGCCCCGGCTCCAGGAGCCCGTCCACCTGCCGCAGCAGCCGCCGCGAGAGGGCGGGCGCGCGCCCACCCGCGCGCGCGTACATCTGCCTGATCGCCTCGGCCCGGACCGGCGCGGGTTCCCGGGCCAGCTCGGAGTCGCCGGCCAGGACACGTTCGGCCCTGGCCTCCAACTGGTCCTGCAGCTCAGCCGCCCGGGCGGCAGCCGCGCGCAGGGTTCGGGCCAGGCCGGGACGGGCGGCCTCCAGGGCGGGCAGCAGGTCGAGACGGACGCGCACGCGCGCGAAGCGCCGATCCAGGTTGGAAGGGTCTCGCAGAGGTTCGAGGCCGCGCGCCCGGAGATGCGCCTCGACCTCCGAGCGCCAGACGCCCAGCAGCGGCCGCACGATGCGGGCGCGGCGAGCCGGCATCCCGCGCAGCCCGGCGACTGCGGTGCCCCGCAGGAGGTGCAGCAGCGCGCCCTCGACCAGGTCGTCGGCCGTATGCGCGACCGCGACCAGATCCGCGCCGGCGGCCAGGCGCGCCCGCTCCAGGAAGGCGTAGCGCTGCTCGCGGGCCGCCGCCTGCAGGGACCCGCCCGCCAGCGGCCGCCGGCGGCGGCCGCGGATCAGGCGCACGCCCAGGGCCCGGCAGAGGGCGGCCACGCACGCGGCGTCGCCCGCCGACCCCGGGCGCAGGCCGTGGTCGAAGTGCGCGGCGACGACGGGCCGGCCGAGCTCGAGCAGGGCCAGGAGCAAGGCGCTGGAGTCCGGGCCGCCAGAGAGAGCCAGCAGCAAGCGAGTCTCAGGTGGCACCAGGCCAGACGCCTCCACGGCGGCCGCCAGCCGGGAGCACGTGGCGGTGGCTGGGATCGAACCAGCGACGCCGCGGTTATGAGCCGCGTGCTCTACCACTGAGCTACACCGCCGACCGCGGGAAAGACTAGCTCGCCGCCCGTGTCCGAGCCCGCAGTTTGCGTTTCTTGACGCGGTGCTTAGCCAGGGCCACCCGCTTGCGCTTGTTCAACCGTTGGTTTGCCTGCCTACAACGTAAAGGAGCCGGCGTGCCGGCTCCCGGTGGCTTGCGATGGTTGCGGAGGTCGGATTCGAACCGACGACCTTCGGGTTATGAGCCCGACGAGCTGCCGCTGCTCCACTCCGCGCCTCGATTATACCCAGGGCGGCGGCGAGGCCCGGGCCGGCTAGCGGTACCGGCCGCCCCGCTTGGAATCCAGGTTCCGGCGCACGTCGAGCAGGCGCTCCTCGCTGGTCTTCAGGAAGCGCGAGAGCTTCTCTTCGAATGCCGGGTCGGCTCCCACCGGGAGCAGCTTCTCCTTGCGCCCCCGGCGCCAGCGGCTGCTGACCTCGGCCGGGGCCTCCCGAGTCTGCTTCAGTGAGAGGTCGTACTTGCCGTTGGCCGGGTTCACCTGCAGCACCTTCACGCGGACCTGGTCGTTGACCTTCAGGTAGTCGCGCACGTCGCGGACGTACTCGTAGGCGATCTCGGAGATGTGGATGAGCCCGCCGGCGCCGCCGGCCAGGCTGACGAAGGCGCCGAAGTGAGTGATGCCGGTGACGGTGCCTTCGACGACGCTGCCGACGTCGACCCGGCCGTCTGCCGAGCTGCCGTTGCTCGACGTCATCCCGGCTTCGGCAGGCGGGGTCAGCGTTTCACCTGGGCCAGCGATTGACGAGCCACCTCCTGACGGTTTCGACCGGACCCACCTCATCTGTCTGCACTTTCCTTGCCGCCGCGGGCGCTGCCGCGGGTGCCGGAGACGCGGCCCCGGCGCCGGCGGTCGGCCGGCTGACGAGATACAGCTTCTCGTCGCTGCGCGCGTACCCGTTCAGCCGCGCTTCTTCCTCGGCCGCAGCTCCCGAAGTCATCGCCTCGATGTCCTTCTGGTAGCCCTGGTTCTGCGCAGCCAGCGCGCTGTTCTGGGCGCGCAGCTGCGAGGCCTGAAAGGCCATGCGCTGGTCGACGACTGCCTCCTGGGCGAACGACCACACCACCCAGACCCCCGCCACCCCGACCCCCAGCAGGAGCAGGAGGTCGCGCGACCAAGGCACCCTCTTATTGACTTCTCCAGCGGTGGCGACCGCGTTGCTGTGACTCATGCTGTGACGTTCGCGGGCAGCGGCGCCGCGGGACGATCGAGGACTATAGCAAAGGGCCGATCGAGATGCGAACGGTCAGCGCGTCTCCGCCCACAGGCGCTCCAGCTCGCCGGGCTCCTGGTCCCGGATCTCGCGCCCCTGCTCGCGCAGACGGGCTTCGAGGGCCGCGAAACGGCGGCCGAAGCGGCGACCGGCGGCCCTCAGGGCGTCCTCCGGGTTGACCTTCAGCTGGCGGGCCAGGCTGACCAGGGCGAAGAGCAGGTCGCCGAGCTCGTCGAAGGCCTGGCCGGCGTCGGCCGCCGCCAGCTCCGCCGCCTCCTCGGCCACCTTCTCGGCGGCGCCGGATGGGGACTCGAAGTCGAAGCCCACCCTGGCCGCGCGCTTCTGCAGGGCGAGGGACCAGGCCAGGGCGGGGAGGCTGCGCGGCACCCGAGCCAGGACCGACTCCTCAGGCCGCCCGGCGGCGGCCGCCTCGTGGGCCTTCTGCAGCTCCCAGTTGCGCAGCACGTGGTCGGCGTCCTCGACGGCGACGTCGCCGAAGACGTGCGGGTGCCGGCGCACCATCTTGGCGGCCACCGACTCCGAGACCTGGGCGGCGTCGAAGCGCTCCTCCTGGGCCGCGATCTCGGCGTGCATCGCGATCTGGAGCAGGAGGTCCCCGAGCTCTTCTTTGAGCTTGGCGTGGTCCCCGGCGTCGATGGCCTCCAGCACCTCGTAGGTCTCCTCGAGCAGGTAGGGGCGCAGCGACTCGTGCGTCTGCTCTTTGTCCCAGGGGCAGCCGTCAGGGGCGCGCAGCCGGGCCACGACCTCGAAGATGGCGCCCACTCCGGGCTTGAACGGCGGCTGCTGCGGCTCAGGCATTGGCGCTGATTCTGGCACCCTCGTAGAGCTCGGCCATCTCGTCGAGCACCTGCAGCAGGTCCTGCTGCCAGCCCTCGCCCTGGCGGCGGAAGCGGAGCCGGTTGGGCTGGATCTGGAGCCGGCCCGGCAGCCGGCGCGCCAGCTCGTCCACGTCCAGCCTGCGGTCGGGGTCGACCTTGATCAGGATGTCGCGGCCGTCGGCGATCACGGCCCGCAGGCCGAGCCGCTGGCCGCGGAGCTTGACCCGCAGCGAGTAGGCCAGGTTGTCCAGCTGCCTGGGCGGCGGGCCGTGGCGGTCGCGCAGCGAGCGCAGCAGCGCCTCCAGCTGCTTCTCGTCCTCGGCCGCGGCCAGCTGCCGGTAGGCGCCCAGGCGGAGCCGCTCGTCGCGGATGTAGGAGCGAGGGATGAAGTGGTCCAGCGGAAGGTCGAGGTTCATCTCGGCGGTGGAGAGCACGTCGCCCACCACCGACTCCTCGGCGCCTGACCGCAGGCGGGCGACGGCGGCCTGCAGCATCTGCATGTACATCTCGAAGCCGACCGACGCGATGGCGCCGTGCTGCTCGGTGCCGAGCAGGTTGCCGGCGCCGCGGATCTCGAGGTCGCGGAGGGCGATCTTGAATCCCTGGCCCAGCTCGTGGAGGCCGGAGATCACGTCCAGCCGCTTGTCGGCGCCCTCGGTCAGCGAGCGGCGGGGGTCATAGAGGAAGTAGGCGTAGGCGCGCTTGCCGCCGCGGCCGACCCGGCCCCGCAGCTGGTAGAGCTGGGCCAGGCCGAAACGGTCGGCCCGCTCCACGACCAGGGTGTTGACGTTCGGGATGTCGAGGCCGGATTCGATGATGGTGGAGCAGACCAGGATGTCGTAGCGCCCGGCGGCGAAGTCGACCATGACGGTCGCCAGCTCCTCCTCGGGCAGCTGCCCGTGGCCGACCGCGAGCCGGGCCTGCGGAACCAGCCGGCGCACGCGCTCGGCGGCGGCCTGGATGCTGCGGACTCGGTTGTGGACGTAGTAGACCTGGCCGCCCCGCTCCAGCTCGCGCTGGAGAACCTCGCGGACCAGCTCGTCATCGTCGGCGGTGACGTAGGTCTTGATCGGCTGCCGGTCCTCGGGCGGGGTCTGGATGACGCTCATGTCGCGGATCCCGGCGACCGCCATGTGCATGGTCCGCGGGATGGGCGTGGCGGAAAGGGAGAGGACGTCGACCTGGGTCCGCAGCTTCTTCAGGCGCTCCTTCTGCATCACGCCGAAGCGCTGCTCCTCGTCGACGATGACCAGGCCCAGGCGCTTGATCCTGACGTCCCGCTGGAGCAGCCGGTGGGTGCCGATCACGATGTCGACCTGGCCCGCCTTGAGGCCGGCCAGGGTGCGGGCCTGCTCCTCTTCGCTGCGGAAGCGGGAGAGCATCTCCACCATCACCGGGTAGGGCTTCAGCCGCTCGCCGAAGACCAGGAAGTGCTGCTGGGCGAGGACTGTGGTCGGCGCCAGCAGCGCCACCTGGCGGCCGCCCATGACGGTCTTGAAGGCGGCCCGCAAGGCGAGCTCGGTCTTGCCGAAGCCGACGTCGCCGCAGAGGAGGCGGTCCATCGGCCGGTCCGACTCCATGTCGGCCTTGATCTCGGCCAGGGCGGCCGTCTGGTCGGGCGTCTCCTCGTAGGGGAAGGAGGCCTCCAGCTCCTCCTGCCAGGCGGTGTCGGGAGCGGAGGTGAAGCCGGGCTTCGCCTCCCGGAGCGCGTAGATGCGCAGCAGCTCGTCGGCGACGTCCTGCACCGCGCGCCGGGCCCGGCTCCGGGCGCGCTCCCAGTCCCCGGTGCCCAGGCGGTGCAGCGCGGGCGCGCCGTCGCCGCCGCCCAGGTACTTCTGGACCCGGTCCAGGTTCTCGACCGGCACGAAGAGGCGATCGCTCTCGGCGTACTCCAGCTCCAGGTACTCGCGCTGGGCGCCGTCGGACTCGATCAGGCGCATGCCCCCGAAGCGGGCGATGCCGTGGTCCACGTGCACGACCAGCTCGCCGGGCTCGTAGTCCAGGCTGAATCCGGGCTCGGGCCGCCGGTCCCCCGCGGCCGGGCGCCGCACCGGGCGGCGGACGCGGCCGAAGAGCTCGGAGTCGCCCAGCAGCACCAAGCCCAGCGCGGGCTGCGCGCAGCCCGCGGGCAGGTCCAGGTCGGCCGAGACCACGCCCGGCGCCAGCTCCAGGTCGAGGTCCAGCTCGACCCCGCGCGAGGCGGGGTCGCCGAGCCCTTCCTGGGCGGCCAGCTCGGCCACCCGCTGCCCCTGCTCGCTGGCGAGGACGACCGTGGCCCCGGCGGCGGCCCGGGCCCCGAGGGAGGCCAGGGCTCCCGGCCGGCCGACGACCGGCTCCGCCTCGACCCAACCCAGGTCGGCGCCGCCCTCCAGCTCGCTGGCCACCACCTCCACCCGGCGCTGTCGGGCCAGATCCTCGGACAGCCGCTCCAGCGGCACCAGCGGCAGCTCGAAGTCGCGGGGGAGCTCATGGTCGGTGGAGTCGGCCGCGGCCAGGCCGAGCGTCTCCTGGGCCAGCTCGCGCGCCGCCGCCAGCTGGCGCTCCGGCTCCAGGTCCACGACCAGGACGTCCGGCGGCAGGTGCTGGAGCAGGCTGGGGCGGGCCGGGTCCAGGTAGCCCGCGTAGAACTCGACCCCCGGGAACCAGGCCCCGGCACCGAGCCGCTCCAGCTCGTCGTCCCACTGCGCGCGCACGTCCGCGCGCAGCCCGTCCAGGCCGCGGCGGGCCCGCTCGGCCGCCTGGGCGCCGCGCTCGGCGCCGAGCAGCAGCTCGCGCCCGGGCCGGATGGTGATCCCCGGCACCGCCATCACCGAGCGCTGGTTCTCGGGGTCGAATGCGCGCAGCGTCTCCACCTCGTCGCCCAGCCACTCGGCGCGCACGGGCGCCGTGGCGGCGGCCGGGAAGACGTCCAGGATTCCGCCGCGGAGCGCGAACTGGCCCCGCTCCTGGACCAGGGGCTCGCGGGAGTACCCGAGCTCCACCAGGCGGCCGGCGAGGGCGGTCGGGTCTGCGCGCAGCCCGGGCTGCAGGAGGAGCGTCGCCCGGGCCAGGTCGGCCGGCGAGATGGTCATCCGCAGGGCGGCGCGCCGCGAGGACGCGACCAGGCAGGGCTCCTCCGCCGACCCGGCCAGAGCGGCCAGGGCCTCCAGCCGGCGGCTGACCGCCTCGTCGAAGGCCGGCGGCCGGTCCAGGAAGGAGACAGCAACCTCCGCGAAGAGATGGGTCGCCGGGGACCCGGCCAGCCAGGGCCGCAGCTCGTCCAGGATCCGTTCCGGGCCGGGCGCCAGCAGCAGCACCGAGCGGCCCCGCGCGGCCGCCGCCCGCGCCAGGGCGCCCGCCACCAGCGGCCAGGCGCCGCGCGGCAGCCGCGACAGCCGGAGCCGCGGCGTCGAGCCCTCCACCCAGGACGCCAGGGTCCCGTCCAGCACGCGTTCCCAGAGCCGGGTCACGCCGGCTCCTCGCAGCCCAGCGCGCCGGCCCGGTTGTAGAGCCCCATGGCTCTCTCCAGGCCGGACTCCAGGGCCAGCTCCAGGGCCGAGACCACGCCCTCCACCACGCCGTCCAGCCGCTCCGCCTCCCGGCGCGAGAATCCGCCCAGGACGTAGCGCGCGCCGGCGGCGGCGTGGGGCGGCCTGCCGACCCCGATCCGGAAGCGGACGAAGTCAGGCGACCCCAGCGCGCCCAGGATCGACTGCACGCCGTTGTGCCCGGCGGCCGAGCCGCCGATCTGGATCCGCAGCCGGCAGAAGGGCAGGTCCAGCTCGTCGTGCACCACCCAGATCCGGCCTGGCTCCAGGGCCAGGTCGCGGCGGGCGCGGGCCACGGCGCGGCCGCTCTCGTTCATGAAGGTCTGCGGCAGCAGCAGCCAGACGCCTCGCCCGCCGGCGGGCGGCGCCACCAGGCCCGACCAGCGCCGGCGGTCGATCCGCAGGCCCCGGCGCCGCGCCAGCTCGTGGACGCAGACGAAGCCCAGGTTGTGGCGCGAGCGGCCGTAGTCCTCCCCGGGGTTGCCGAGGCCGACGACCAGAAGGTTCTCGGAGGTCGTGGTGGGTTCAGGTGGCACAGGCACAGCTAGGCCCGCGGCGGCGCCGCAGACCTGCCCTAAGTGTAGGGGCCGGCTATAGCCGGCCCCTACGGCCGCCCCCTATAGCCGGCCCCTACGGACGCTGAGGCCGGCGGCCCGCAGGCCGGCCAGCGTCAGGCGCCGCATCTCGCGCCGCTGCGCCGCGCCCGCGTGGTCCCAGCCCAGCAGGTGGAGCAGCCCGTGCACCAGCAGCAGGCCCAGCTCGGCCTCCGGCCCGTGGCCGTAGGACCGTCCCTGCCGCATCGCCGCCGGCCAGGAAACCGCCAGATCCCCGAGGTGCTCGCCCTCGCCCGCGAAGGAGAGCACGTCGGTCGCCGCGTCCTCGCCCAGAAAAGTGCGGTTCAGCCGCCGAAGCTCGCGGTCGCCGGTGAGCCGGACCGCCACCTCCCCGCCCCCGGCCGGCAGCCTGGCGGCCACCTCGGCCACGCCCTCCGCCGCCTGCAGGACCGCGCGCACGAAAGCCGGGCTGACCGGTGCCCGGACCGCCTTGGTGACCGCCACTCTCACTCCGACCCCTACCCTATCGGGGCGGTGTCCGCCCTGGCGCTCCTCCACCGGCAGCTGGCCTTCGCGCTGATCCTCTACGCGGCCGTCCTCGGGGTCTGGGGCGCCTATCAGTACTTCCGCCACCGCCGGCTCAGCGGCGGCTTCCGGTCCAGCTACCTCCTGCTGGTGGCGCTGACCGGGCTGCAGGGCCTGGCCGGACTCGCCGCTGGGCTTCCCCACAACCTGCTGCACCTGGTCTACGGGATCTTCGCCGTGGTCTTCCTGCCCGGCCTTTACTTCTACACGGCCCGCGGCGGCAAGGACCGCGAGGCCGCCTTTCTGACCGCCGCCTGCTGGGTGGTCGAGGTCGCCTACCTGCGGGGCCTGATGACCGCGCACTGAACCTCTATCGTTACCAACTCATGCGGCGGCTCCTGATCACGGGCGGCGCCGGCTTCCTGGGCGTCAACGCCGCCGACCACTTCGCCGGCCGGGGCTGGCGGGTGACCATCCTGGACAACCTGAGCCGGGCCGGCACCGAGAAGAACCTGGAATGGATCCGGCGCCGGCATCCGCGCCTCGACCTGGTCAGGGAGGACGTGCGCAACGCCGGCGCCCTCGACCAGCACCTCAAGGGCCAGGACGCGGTCATCCACCTGGCCGCCCAGGTGGCGGTGACGACCTCGCTCGAGGACCCGCGCACGGACTTCGAGGTCAACGCGCTCGGCTCCCTCAACCTGCTCGAGGCCGCCCGCCGGCAAGCTCCCGACGCGGTCCTGCTCTTCGCCTCCACCAACAAGGTCTACGGCCAGCTCGAGAACCACAGCTCAGCCTGCAGAGAGGACCAGCCGCTCGACTTCCACAGCCCCTACGGGTGCTCCAAGGGCGCCGCCGACCAGTACTTCCTGGACTACGCGCGCTGCTACGGCCTGCACACGGCCGTCCTCAGGCAGAGCTGCATCTACGGCCGGCACCAGTACGGGACCGAGGACCAGGGCTGGGTCGCGCACTTCGTGCACTCGATCCTCGGGAACCGGCAGCTGACCATCTACGGCGACGGCAGCCAGGTCCGCGACCTGCTCGACGTCCGCGACCTCTGCCAGCTCTATGAGCTGCTCCTGGAGAAGGCCCCCAGCGGCGACGTCTACAACGTCGGCGGCGGCCCCGCCAACGCCCGCAACCTGCTGGAGGTGATCAGCGCCATCGAGGAGCTGGCGGGCAAGCAGTCGCATCACACCTTCAGCGACTGGCGCCAGGGCGACCAGCGCTACTACGTGAGCGACATCTCGAGAGCCGAGCAGCGCCTGGGCTGGAGGCCGCGGATCGATTTCGACGCCGGACTCCGGGAGCTGGTCGGGTGGGCGGCCTCCCTCCCGCGGGCCTGAACATTTCCACAGCTTGGAATTCCCAAGCGATCTATGGCAAATCCGGGCAGCAAGCGCCCGTTAAGCTATTGACAAGCGTACGAGCCTACATAAAATACAAGGGGGTCGCGGACGGGACCCTCGAGAAAGGAACCGGGTGTCGAGGCTCGCTGCGCGAGCCATCTGAATAAGACCTCACCCCCCGCAGCCATGCTCGGTGGTCGGTGCGAGGAGGCTCACCCCTCCTCGCCCGCCCCGAGCGGCGCGACGTCCGCGGCCCGAAACCATTCCTCCAGGCCTTCCCTCCAGGGCGCCAGCGGACCCACCCGGACGGACTCCAGGCATCCGTTCGCCGGCCGCACGGCCGCGGCCCCCAGCACCTCGCTGCTGATGGCCTCCACCTCCACCCGCAGGCCGGCCAGCGCCAGGGTGGCGACCGCCAGCTCGTGCCAGGAGCAGCACCCCTCCGCCACCAGATGGACGACTCCGGTCAGCCCCTGGCCGACCAGATCGACCACCGCCGGCGCGAGATGACCCGTGTAGGTGGGATTGAGCCGCTGGTCGGCGACCACCCGCAGGCGCTCCCCCCGCCGCGCCCGCTCCAGCACGCGGGCCGGAAAGCTGCCGCCCTTGGCGGCGGAGCCGCGGTGGCCGAACAACCCCGCCGAGCGGACGATCAGCGCGCCCGGAAGCGCGTCCAGCACGCCCCGCTCTCCCTTCAGCTTGGAGCGCGCGTAGGCGCTCAGCGGCCGGCTGGGGTCTGACTCCCGGTAGGGCCGGTCGGCGTCGCCCGCGAACACGTAGTTGGTCGAGAAGTGGACCAGGCGCGCGCCCACGGCGCCGCAGGCCAGGGCGACCGCCTCGGCGCCGCCCGCGTTGACCGCCATGGCCTCGTCGGGCTCGGTCTCGGCGCGGTCGACCGCGTTGTAGGCGGCGCAGTTGAACACCACCTCCGGCCGGACCCGCCTGAACGCGGCCAGGACAGCCCCGGGCTCGGTGATCGTGAGCTGCCCCCGCGCCAGCGTGACCGCGTCCGGCAGGAGGGCCGCCAGGTCGCTGCCCAGCTGCCCGGCGGCGCCGGTGATCAGCGCTCTCAGCTAGACCTCCGGCAGTCAAAGTGACCGACCCCGCCGGGGAGCCTCGCCAGCGCGCGCGACTCGTACCAGCCCAGGGCGGCCAGCCCACCCTTGCCGGCCTTCAGGAGCGATCCCCAGGGGCCCCGTCGCCGGGCCACGTAGTCCTCCACCGAAGAGCGCACCGGCCCTCGCAGCTCCAGCAGCGAGAAGTAGGCGACGTCCACCGCCTGGAAGAAGGGGTGGAAGCTCCAGCGCACGCGCCGCGCCGGCAACCCGGCCTGCGCCGTCAGCTGCCGGAAGGAGCGGGCGCTGAAGAAGTGGACGTGCCCGCAGTGGTTGACCTTGGCCCGCCAGCCACGGCGCGTGAGGAACCTGTAGAGCGTCCAGGGCTGGTCCTCGAGGGGCAGGGCGACGTGGAAGAGGCCGCCGGGCCGGAGCACCCGGGCGGTCTCGCGCAGCGCCGCCCCGACGTCCGGCACGTGCTCCAGCACGTCGAACATCAGCACCGCTTCGAAGAAGCCGTCCGGGTAGGGCAGGCGCTCCGCGCCCCCGGTCCGGAAACTCACCCCCGCCGGCTCGCGCTCCGCCGCGGCCACCGCCGCCGCCGAGAGGTCCACCCCGTGCACCTCCAGGTCGGGGCGCTCTCGCTTGATCGCCTTGGCGGCGTTGCCCGCCCCGCAGCCGACGTCCAGCGCCCGGCCCTGCACCTGACGCAGCGCGTCAAGCGCGAAGCGCAGCTTCAGGCCCTGGATGTACCAGGGCCGGGGCCGGAGCAGGGAGCCGCCCCAGGTCTTGGCCTCGTAGTCGAAAGCCAGGGCGCTCATCTGCCGGCTGCGCGGGCCGCGGCCTGGCAGTCCGCCTGGGCGGGCCTGGGCACCGACACGCCGTAGATGGTCCAGTCGTAGATCTCGATCTCCCCCACCTTCTGGAACCACTCGGGGTGGTCCCCGACGAACTGGATGTAGTTGGTGCTCTGGCGGTCCACCGCCCACAGCCTGGTTCCGGTCTTGTCGAGCCAGCACTCCAGCAGCGTGCCGGCCGCCTGCGGGTGGTCCGCGTAGGCGTAGCCGGCTGGCAGGTAGTAGAAGGGGTCGTAGAGCTGACCGACCAGGTGCTTTCCCTCCACCCGGCCGTAGCGGGCGAGCGTGTAGGTGAGGGCGGGCTTGTCCGGGGGCAGGTTCAGCGCGCCGCCGCGGTATTCGGCCCGGTTGTAGAGTTCGCCCAGGTAGCGGCCCGACTCCACGGACTGGCTCCAGGTCTGGTCGGTGGTGTGGTACTGGGCGAGGATGGGCACCCACTCGACCTGGACGGCGATCAGGGCGGCCGCCACCACGCCCAGGGCGAGCGGGCGCGCCAGCCGGCTGAAGAGCGCGACGGCCGCGATCACGGCCAGGAACTCGTAGGGGAAGGCCCAGAACCTGATCATCCAGAACCAGCTCTCCCAGCTCTTCAGGTAGGCCGTGAACCCGAGCATGCCGGTGGCGAAGACCCAGTAGCCGAAGCCGAAGGTCAGGAGCAGGTACCCGCGCGGCCGCTTCCAGAGGGTCCAGGCCAGCCCGGCCGCCGCCAGCGCCAGCAGCACGCCGAGCACCGGACGCACGGCGACCTGCTCCGGGGTCAGCTGGGGTCGGAACTCCCACCAGCCATAGGCGTTGGCCAGGAAGTTCCACCAGACCGGGTAGATGGGGTTGCCGGTGGCGTCCAGCATCACCTTCATGTAGAGCAGCATCCCCGCCGCCCAGGCCAGCAGCATGGGTAGCCGCTGCCGCACCTCTTCCCTCCGCAAGAAGGTGGCGACGACCAGGCCCAGGGAGAAGATCCAGGCTTCGGCCCGGGCCATGGAGGCCAGCGCCCAGGCCACGCCCGTCCAGACGCCTCGCTTCGGCCACAGCCAGATCCCGAGCAGGCAGAAGGCCACCCCCAGCGGCTCCAGCATCCCGGAGCCGTCGTTGAAGATGGAGGTCGGGGCCAGGGCCGCGAAGCCGGCCGCCGCCGCCGCCACCCAGCTCCCCCAGTAACGGCGGCAGAGCAGGAAGATCAGCACCACCACCAGGGCGCCGAAGAAGAGGCTGACCAGCCGGGCCACGATGATGTCGATCGAGCCGGTGAAGTAGAACAGCCCGACCAGCAGCAGCGGGTGGAGGACGCCCCAGAAGTACTCCAGGCCCTTGAGGTCCCAGAGGCGCGGGCCGCCGGGCGCGGAGAAGCCGACCTCCTTGGTCAGGTAGGCGATCTGCCAGTGGTGGTAGGTGTCGCCGTACCAGCCGTCGCCGGCGTTCTCAGGGTTGGAGAGGGCGAATAGATAGTAGAAGCGCGGCACCAGGGCGACCGCCCAGAGGGCGACCAGCGAGCGCCCCGAGAGCGCTTCGGTCTCGCTCCCCGCCTCACGGGGAGGGGAGGGAGGGGCCGCGTGCTCGGCGTCGATCCGCCGGTCCTCCTCCTCCTCCGTCGGCAGCAGGCTGAGCTGGCGGGATTCCATTTACAGGGCCACCCCGGCCGCCGGTTCCGCGGCCCGGGCGGTGAGGGCGGCCTCGACCACGTCCAGGTGGCGTTCCCAGGCGAAGACCTGTGAGCGCGCGAACGCGCGCCGGCCGTAGGCCTGGTTGGCCTCCGGCGAGCTGAGCAGCTCCTCGAGGCCTCGTGCGTAGTCGTCCACGTCGCCGGGCCGGGCCAGGTACCCGCTCTGGCCGTGGGTTACGGTGACCGTGGGTCCGGCGTGGTTCCAGGCCACCACCGGCACGCCGCGCGCCATCGACTCGATGACGCCCATCCCGAAATCTTCCTCCGGGGCCGGGTAGACGTAGACGGCCGCCTCCGAGTACAGGCGGAGCAGCTGCTTCTCGGTGATCACGCCCAGGAAGAGCACCCGATCCGCGAGGCCGAGCTCGGCCGCCAGCAGCTGCAGCTCGGGTGTGTGGCTGGTGGAGGCGCCCGGCACCACCAGCTGAAGGCCGGGGTGGCCCTTCTGCAGCAGGGCCAGCGCGCGGATAGCGAGGTCGAACCGCTTCTGGGGGTAGTGCCGGTTGGTGAGGAGCACGAACGGCCGCCGGATCCGGAAGCCGTTCAACTCCAGGCCGCCCTGATAGCGGCGCTCCAGCGGCAGCGGGTGGCCGGGGACCGGGTGGCAGCCGGCCGGGCAGTCGAC
>WNFB01001596.1_pt1 | contig 19452 bp, 18 predicted proteins | sample 5400501 | NCBI WGS metagenome assembly WNFB01 (sample SAMN13153341, study PRJNA577476) | soil metagenome | isolation source: 200 cm saprolite under Douglas fir tree site 2 hole 1 | place: USA:California | collected 2015-04-18 | reverse complement strand
AGGACCAAGACGGCGGCCTGCGGAGCCGCAAATCGTGGGTTCGAATCCCACCCGGCCCGCCATATTCTTAGGCGCACAAGGACCAAACCCTCAGAAAGGGTCTAAACTTGTGTTCCACAAGAACTTGTATCTGGTCTTCAGAAAGGCCTCCGTTCTCGAAGGGGATCAGTATCCCTCGTTTTGAATTTGGGTCATCACAGTGTCAGTGATTGGGACAAATGAAGTTCATTGTTCTCCCAGCTCTATTTGTGCGATGTGTTGTAAAGATGGTGTGTCAAGCACTTTCGACAATGGAGCCATTTCCACACTTCCAGCATTTTACCCAAGAGCTTCGGTCCTCACTTGACAAAGCCAGTTTCCGGAAGTTCGACAACGGTTTTGACTGGCTGTTTTCCACTGTCAAACCGCCAACGATAACCTTTCTTTAACATGATCCAGCTAGGTAATATTTCGACCTAAGTGAACCCACCGGTAGTTCTACCAAAAGGCAGAAGCCTTCAAGTTCGTCGCGGAAAGAACCTCGAGCGGTAGGAGCACGATAGTATGGATTCAAATCGCCACTTTCCCGCAGACAAGCGAAACCTTGCAGAGCCAAACAATCGATCATGCGGAGGACCTACATTCTGACCACAAGGAAGGATTTTGACAGGGTCTGGTACAAGTCGAAGAAGAGTAAGCACCTCAATGACTATTCGTTCCACTACGAGACTACATTCTCCTTGAAGGACACAGGGGTAAGAAGCCGAGTTTTTCGACGAATGCATCCAGCATCGTTCGAGGATTCCGGTCAGAAGAGTTCTAGCGCGGCAACAATCAAGGGACTGAAAAGAAGTATAGTCCGTGATCGAGCATCTCGTCGTAATATTGCAATATCGGTGAGCGAAGATCTGTTTCGGTGGACCCCTTGACACGACGCGGATCGGGTCCAAAGCCGAGCAGACTCGTGGACACTCTCTCTGTAACCTACAACGCGTCGCACTGGCGCCTCCTAACGTCAATCAGAGAAAGAGCGATTTCCATCTTTGGAGTACTCACAACTTGGGGGAATAGCGCTTTAGTCCATGGCAGCGTTGCTAGAGGAGATGTGGACGAAAAGAGCGACATAGACATTCTCATTCCTACCAGCGTCAGCACTCAACTTGTTGAGGCCCAACTTGCCTCCTCAGGGATTAGTCCTTACTCGCGAGAGATAACACAGGCAACTCCCAAACACTCGCCGAAGGCGCACATGTACCTGGACCCCGAACGGACTGCGTCCATCACCATTCCGCTGTCAGAGTTCCGCAGACTGGAACTCGAATTCTACAAGTTCGGAGGGACAGCCAGCATGGAAGACCTAATGCGCGGCATCAGGAGGTCCGGGTGCACGAAGAGATTAAGCCTCATTCAGCCCACCGACGATGGGCACATCGAATCTCCGATTGCTGGTAGAGAAGCCGAAGTTGCGCGGTTACTCGGCGTGAGCGCTGACATAGTGAGGGAACGAATCAGGGTCTTAACCCGAAGAGACGCGATAGGCAGAACCGGCGTATTCCTCAAACTGGTCGTTCCCGAAGGAACATCTTTTGAAGAGGTGCTCAAGAGCGAGGCGGAATCCAATCCCGCCCTCAGGAGAACTCTGAGAGAGAGACAACGATGATTGTAAGGGTAAACAATGTGGCCACCATTCTTCACATTGTCTAGGATGATTTCTGTCTCGAAAGAGACCGGGAATGCTTTAGCTTCGCGAGCACTCAATACTCGTAGCGTACCCGGGCGAAATCCGACGCAAAAGAGATTGATTCAACTAGAGTTTCCTCCGCATTGGACGGCTGGTTCGCTGCCCGTGAGCTCACAATCAGAGGGGAGAAGCATGTTTTCTAGGGGAAGAGTGTGGGCGCGCCTAAACAACTAGCCGAGTACCATCCGGTCCGCCAACCGACCATGATCGGCAACGCAGGCAGACTTGTAGCGGCGAACTCGATTTGCAGGGCAGTTGTTGAAACTGGGAAACCAAAGATGAGCGTAGTTAGGAATGAGAGGCCGCCGAGAAATGCAATGGTCCAGCATCCCAATTGCGTAAGTGTCATTATTTTTATTCATTGTCCAGGAGTTGGGCGAGGAATCAGTAACCCCAGCTAGGCAATGAGACAGGCTAACGGAGCTTAGACTAGTCCGATGGTCTCCAGATGGCGACGAATGGATAGATGTTTATCTGGCTGTCAGTAAGCCGCATTTCTTTTAGAAGAGAAGGGTCCTTTATTGTTGCTACCTGGCCGATGACATATTTGATGCTGGAGTTCGGGTTTAGTAACATCTCTTCGATTGGATTATCGTAATGATACGAGATCTGTCTTCCCTCGCTATCATACGCCGGCCGATCCGGCACAGGAAAATCCCAGGCCCCTCGTGCAAAGATCAGCGCTTGAGTCACGGGGTCTCCGAGGATCGGTGTAGGGGATTTCAGAGATGCTAGATACCATCCTCTTCTGTTACGGTCCAAGTCTTCGATGAACCCAACGAGTTTTGCTCTGACAGGAGTCTTGACAGAGTGGTCTTCAAGAAGTATGTCAACCTCCTTGTTAACGGCCTCTCCGGGGGCATATTTCCTAGCGGAAGCTTCAACCTTCAAGACTTGGGTTCCGGGTTTCTTGTAAGCACTCGCGGTCACACGGGGACGCTTCTGACTATTGGATTCAGTATTATTGAGGCTGGGTTGTCTATTAGAACTTGGGTAACTCCGCTCGGGAGCAGCCCAACCTGAAATGATCTATGCTGTTGCGAGAATCTCGGCCTTCTTCTGAATTGCCTTTTCCATCTGGATAGCATCCTCGCCATCAGCATAGTAGCTGTATGCTATTCCAGTCTGGACGAACCCATTCTTACGATACAGCTCTAGCCCAGCCTTGTTGCTTCTCCGGACTTCAAGTTTCAAACTCCCTGTTTGCATCCTTTTGATCAGATGATCCAGCAGCCCCTGTCCGACTCCCTTCTTTCTCGATTCGGGAATGACCGCGATCGAGACTAGATGTTCTTGGTCTGGCCATTTGTCGATCACTGCGTAGCCAACGATTCTGTCACCTATTACTGCGACTAGGAAGGTGTCAGGGTTTGCTTCGGCTAGTTGAGAGAGAAAGTATGAAGGAAAGGGATCTTTGAAAGAGAGTTGTTCGATCTCAGAGATCAGACTAATATCATCGGACTGGAATCGTCGAATTCGCAGTTCTTGAGTTGCTAGCTCTTCCATCTTATTTGTTCGCCGTTCTCGCTGCCCCGACGAGAGCTGAGGCTACGTTTTCTCTACCCATTGCTAGTATGTAAGGGCCTAGCCTTGGACCGTAATCGGACCCGATCAGCACCCTGTAGAGCGTTTTGAAGAAAGGCCCGGGCTCAAGGTTATGCTTCTTCGCCATGGTAAATACAGAGTTCTGGAGATAATTCTCGTCGTCGCTCGCATTAATGATACCTGCCAGCTCAAGAATAGCCTCCCGCTCTCTGTCCTCGACCCGCACGATACCGGTCGTTATCGTTTCAATCTCCGTTGCCCAGTTGATAGCCCTCTCCAGTCGCTCTTGAAAGCGCTGGTCGTTAGGATCCACTTGGTACCCGTAGCCGGCCAACCTCTGGACGACGAATTCCTTCTCCTTACCCTTCGGGGCTACCTTGACTAAGTACACGAGCAGGTTGTGAGGCACGTGAGCAGTTGGGGATTTCGGCGGTGACAGATGCCAGACATATTCGTACAACCCTTGCAACCTAGCCAGCTCCTTTGAGTCCTTCACTTCTTTGCGTCCAAAGTAAACCTCCTCTAGCTCATCAAGTTCTGCGATGTAAGTCGGAATATCCCTAACCCAGACTGCTCTGGACCCGACACTTCTCTTGTACATCAAGAGCAGCAGTGTTTGGGGTGGCGCATATCGAAGCCAGAGTTGAGGAGCGAGGACATTGCCGACTGACTTTGACACCTTCGCTCCAGTCTTGTCCAGAAAATGCTCGTAGCGGGTGTGGAATGGGGGAGGCTCGCCGAGTACTTCCTCCATAACCCGGTCGTTGGCTTTCACTGAATCGATGAGTTCCTTTCCATACGCCTCATAATTCACTTTCAGCGCAGACCAGCGGGCGGCAAACTCTACTTTCCAGCTCAGCTTTCCCTTGCCCGAAAAGACATCGACTTCTCCGCGATGCCCGCACCCTTTCAGCATCTCTCCGCCGAGCTCCATTCCTTCGCAAGAGTATCTGACTACGTGCCTATCGCGGATGTATTCCAGCGCCTTGGTAGTGTATATCCTACCGCAGTTCTCACAGATTGGAAAGTATGGGAGCACCTCAGTGTACTTCTCTTGCCCCAGTGTCTCCTTGATTATTTCTCCAACCCTTGTCGCGTTGCTCAGGATCTTGTCGATTTGCGAGTTGAACAGTCCCTCCCTGTAGGCGCGAGTTCCCGAAACACTCCTGTACTTGATCCCCGTCTTATCCAAAGCGTCTAACAAGAGACTGCTCATGTGACTCCCATAACTGTCATGACAGCCAAAAGGGTCGGGGATGTTTGACACTGGGAATCCGATGTATCTTGACAACGACTTCGGGAGACCTGCGGGTACTTTTCTGAGACCGTCCATGTCGTCCGAGAAGGCGATCAGCTCAGCCTTCCCTCCCATGCTTTCGAGTGCAAGTTTGATTCCATAGGCGCGGGCGGCGTCGCTATAGTTCCCGATGTGTGGGACCCCTGACGCTCCTAGTCCACTCTCAACCCTCAGGACATCGACTTGGCGGCCGAGCTTCCGATCTCTCTCAATGATCTCAGAAGCCACCTTGTCCAGCCAAGTGCCTCTACCGATGATCTGGGGAGCTGCGAGCGCCAAGATTTCCATTAATTATGATAGGCTTGCACTTGATAAACAATAAATTGCCCAGGAAGTGATCAGATGTAAAGTGGCGAATGGTTGTCGGTGGCGCTTGAAGGATTCCGTCCCTCAAGCTATCTGACTAGCGAAACTGCCCGACTGCAACAGACGATCGGAAATAGCAAAGCTATCGCAGCAGTGTCCGGAGGTATTGACAGCACCGTCGCGGCGCTCGTAGCAAGAAAGGCGCTTGGGGACAGATTATTCCCAGTTTTCATAGATACCGGGTTCTCACGGGCAAGAGAGCCAGAGAGTGTCAAATCCCGGCTCGGAGAGCCCTCCTTGGGCTTGAAAGTTAGGCTTGTCAAAGCCGGCGGCCGTTTCTTAGAAGCTACAAAGGGCGAAACAAGTGCTGAGGAGAAGAGGAAGAGGTTTCGGGAGATATTCTATCAGGTCTTGGGTGAGGAAGCGCGAAGGAACAGTTGTGATTTTGTTGTTCAAGGAACTATCGCGCCGGACTGGATTGAGACTCAGGGTGGAATAAAGACCCAGCATAATGTCCTCGAGCAAGTAGGAATTGATTCTCTATCCGCCTACGGCTTCAAGGTGGTTGAGCCCATCTCAGAACTCTACAAGGACCAGGTGCGGGTTCTCGGACGGCACTTAGATGTTCCGAGGGATCTGTCGGAGCGACAACCGTTTCCAGGACCAGGGCTCCTAGTGAGATGCGTTGGAGCCGTGTCTAGGAAGAAGTTGGATCTTCTCAAGTCATCGACAGAGATCATTGAGGAGAAACTTGGGCCGTTCAATTATGATCAGTACTTCGGCGGCGTCATTGAAAACAAGTTCGTGGAAGACCTGATTTACGACGCATTGGAGGAGACAACCGCAGGAGCGCTAGGCCTCCCCTCATCGGAGACTCGTGTTGACGTTTTCGAGGATCGAGTCACAGGAGTGAAGGGTGACACAAGATGCTACGGGAGATTAGCGGGAATGAAGATCCAGGACGAAAGCAGAGAAACCTACGGATGGCTCCCGGAGAAGCTGCGCCTGGCCCAGTCCAGAATCATCGAGAAGTTTGCAGATGTTACACGTGTGGCGGTTCTCGTCAAGGAGAAGAGAGGCGGACCGCCGTTGTCCGTGATAGTCAGGGCTGTCTCGACGCGGGATTTCATGACAGCAGCAGTAGCCCAAGTCCCCTGGAAGATACTGAAAGACATTGCTGAATCGATTCTCAAGACTGGCGATTCGTCGCGAGTATACTACGACATTACACCTAAACCCCCAGCAACGATAGAGTTCGAGTAGGCTTGACGACTATTCCCGTTGTCTACGTCAAAGGCCAGTACAATCATCTGATAGCTAGAAGACTCCAAGAGTTAGGAGTCGATTCCCGCCTGATGCCGCCTTCAACCCCGTTGGAGAAGTTCGAGGCTACGGGGGCTGACGCGCTGGTTATGGGCGGCGGACCTCAGAGCGTCCGATCTCTAAGCGCACTGACCGGTGAACTCAGAGATGCCTCGAACTTGATGACTACGATCAAGCTTCCCATGCTATGTATCTGTGTGACCCACCAACTGATGGCGACAACCTTCGGTGGCACTACTAACCTAGCTAAGAGGCCAGAATTTGGTCCGGTCGAGGTTTCAGTCTCTGATGAAGATACAATCTTGAAGGGTTTGAAGCCCTCTTTTACAGCGTGGGAGTCTCACAACGACGAAATAGTCGCCGCTCCACCGGGATTCAAGATTCTGGCGAGTTCCGATAACTGCACAGTGCAAGCAATGAGACATGAAGAGAAGGACGTGTTTGGGGTTCAGTTCCACCCTGAGGTTTCTCACACTACGAAGGGTGTTGACATCTTCAAGAATTTCTTGAAGATAGTCCGCGAGAATTAGCCACTGAGAGTCTCGCCTTCGACTAGGCCTGGCTTCCCAGGGTACGAGCGGGATTAGATTCCAGATCGACAAGCGATTCTCGGTCTACAAGCGCTCCCCGTATCTTCTTGGCAAGTTCCTCGCTTGTCAGCCCGAAGAGAATCGGCCAGCCGTCCTGCGCGTTAGTGATTGGATGAACAGTGATGCCTTCATCCTGGACCATCTTCATCTCGTCCTTCGCAGTGCGATAGTTGGAGTCTGGAACTAGAAGGTCTGTAATCTTGACCTTCTCAGCCTTCAAGATTCCCACCAGCTTCCCTGCCTCCCGACCCCGACCGCCAAGTCCTCCGACAGGTCCTACGTCCATTTTCACGCCTATAGTTCCAGTCATCACCTTTGACTGGATTATCGGACTGTTCGAGAGTTCGGAGATCAACGCGTTGAGCATCGCATAGCCGGCGCTGGGACCTGATACCCCAGCCCCTGGGGCTCCTTCTAGGATGCTTCTGATCTGGAAGTGCACGTGGTACTTGGAGAGGTCGACCCTGATCCGGGACCAGAGCCACGATTTTACCGCTTCAACAGCGTTCTCGGCACTCTCGATGACGGAATGATCAGGAACGAATGTCTGCCCCATTATCATGGAGCTGGCTTGGCCAGTTACTGAGACGTGTCTTTCGCCCGAATTGGCCGGTCGGACATTGCACTGGATAGTGAGTATGCCTCCTGAGCCTCGCTCGCTTGTGTAGAGCCCGTAGGTTACTCCTGGCAGAGCCTGGGAAAGAATGAGTGCCTCTGAAATCTCGCGATGTTCCTTGTCTTCAAGCGATTCGAGGCTGGATATCGCCTTCTGGAAATGAAACAGCCGCAACTTGTAGTCATCCAGTTTCACCTGGTCCGGCTTGAGGTCTGCTCCCTCCTTTTGATAGATGGCAAGCATTTCCATCAGTCTATCTAGATCCTCCTGATACTTCGTCGTGATGTTGCGTACAGCTGACTCTGAGGCCCCTGCCTCAGTGATCCCTCTGGCGGCTGCGATTTCGGATGCCCAGAGTCGATGAGCCTCTGAGACGGTTTCTGCGACCCCGCGTGGGCTGAGTACTCGTTGTCTCCGGAACATTTTCGTTATCTTGGCGGCGTCGATCTCAGGGTGGAGGTATGGTTGCATCTTTCTGAGGTGGATCGCAACAACTTCGTTCCATTCGGTGTCGTTCAGTGGTGGATGGATGTAGAATATGTTCGGTTCAAACCGGTCTCGTGTGGCCTGATCAATCAGCTGCTCCTTGTTGGATGTTGCAATGACGACTACTCTGTCTTCCGGGCGGAGTTCGCTTAGTTCCGCCTTTACCTGGGCGAGGATCTTGTTGCTGGACGGGTCTCCCCCCCAGAAGATAGCATCGGCCTCATCGAGAAGTAGAATGCAGGGGCTTTTCTGCCGGACCATTCCGAACAGGTCCTTGATTCGTTTCTCCGGGTCTCCCATGTAGTTTGCACCGCTCATCAGTTCGCCCCCTCGCACTTTGATGAAGCCGACGTTGTTCTCGGCGGCCGCTACCATGGCCAGTAACGTCTTTCCTGTTCCAGGGGGTCCGAGTAGGAAGAATCGTGGATTGGACTGGTGGCCCAGTTCTTTCATTGATGGATTGAAGGCGAGGGCGATGTGGTTGAGGACCTTGTTCTTGACGTCGTGAAGGCCACCGAGGTCTTCGCGGCTGACTTTTGGCTTCATCACATAGACCGCGTCAACAACCTCCTGAGATTTCTCCTGCTCTGAGTAGAGTTTCACGTTGCGAGCTGCTGCCGCGAAATCTTCGATTCCGGCTGAGACTTTGGGTCGTTCGATGGTTCTGAGGTCCGTCCTGGATTCTCGTATCCTCTCACGCAGGGGCGCTTCTTTTGATTTCCGGACTTCGCGGAAGATCTCTTGGACGTCGCTTGGGGTGAGCGAAGCTCGTCGTCTGATGGTTACTTCTCGTTCCATCATGTCGAGGAGATCGTCAGCTTTGAGATTGACCCATCCTTCTCTATTCAGTGAGTCGTTGACAACTGCTAGAAGCATTTCGCGTGTCACGCCATCGTTTAAGCTGATTTTGGATAGTCTTCGGCGAATGTCTTCCCGTATCTTCTCGTAGGCGTTGGTTGCCACGATTACCATGGTCCGAGATTTTCCGCTAACGATCTTGTCGAGCCAGCGGTTCAATTCGTCCTGGATTCTGGTATCTTCGATCTCAGCGCCTGTTTCTCCTCGAACCTTTCGGCCGAAGCTCTGGAACTCGTCGATGTAGACAACTGAAGGAACCGAGCTCGCATAGTCTAGAAACCGGCCTAGTTGGCGAGTACTCTTCCCATAGAATTCGGAATAGACATCAGAACCCTTCAGTATCACTGGGGTGACGAGGACTCCACTCCGGTAGCCTTCCAGGAGCATCTCTCTGAGCGATACCATGGTTAGGAAGGTCTTGCCTGTCCCGCTGTCTCCCGCGAGACAGACTGCCTTGGGAAGTTCTTCCTTGCCGAAATACTTCGTTAACGAGGGATGTCGAAGTACGTGGAGTCTGAAGGAGTCGAGTAGAAGGTTGAACTCTCTATCTCTACCGATGAGGTTGGAAGGGGAGAACTTGTCCGGCGGATATTCTCGGTCTAGACGTTCCTGGATCTTTCTGAACCGTCGAGGGGATACTCTCGCTTTGCTCCATCTACCGTAGGACTTGTCGACTGATCGGAGGGGAATGAGGAAGACTCTTCTGAGCCATGGTCGGCGGTCCCACCAGGGTCTTACCGAGCCGAAGAGGAACTCGGAGAGTTGGTCGTCGTTTGATGCTACGCGACGTTGGTTCTTCAAATTCTAGTCCTCCATCATCGGTTTGAGATCTAGGAACTTGTCTAGTCCTTCGCGGGCTAGGTAGATGATGAGTCCGAGTACGGCGACGAAGAAGAGCGAGAATAGGTCGACTAAGGGGAAGAGGTTGAGGGTGACGAAGAAGAGATACTGTGCGACGGTGATGATGACTGTCTCGCCTAGCATCAGGGCTAGGCTTACGATGAAACCCGCCAGTAGTGTTCTGAACACGACATCGATCCAGAGGTAGATTCTATTCCCCCTGTCTAGTGGTGGCAGGTGTCCCTCAATCCTTCGCTTCTCGTCCTCGAATTTTATCCAGCGGTACCCTACGAAGGCGAACTGGGCTCCGAGTAATGTGTAGAGCACCTTGATCCAGAGAGGGAAGGCGTTGCCGAACTGGCTGAACCAGCCAAAGAACGATGACCAGCTAACAGGTACCCCTCCACCGTTGCTCGGCGCAGGCTGAAAATCCGCGAATATTGTAAGATTCAAGTCCCCTGCTGACACGTAGTAGGAAGTGTACTGGCTATTCGAGCGGGCCTCTGGATCATTGATTATGATCGCAGTCGTGTAGGTGCTGGGGTAGGAGAGCCAGATGTTCAGTGTGTAGAGCTGGGTCGAGTTTGTTGTCAGAGTGAAGTTCTTGGAGGGATAGTTTACGTTGGAGACTGTTGCGGCAGTGAGGTTGCCTCTCACAATGACTGACTTGATTGCTTGCTGGGTTGAGCTTATGATGATCTTGTTTCCCGCGTAGAGGCTCACGTTTTCTTGGGGGCTGGGAGCTGCTGCGTATGCGGAACTCGTGATTGTTGCTAGGAGTGTTAGCGCAAGGGCTACTAGTATCCAACTTTCTTTGTTCAACCATCCGATCACGCGTTTCTCTTGACCGTGAAACCTCGGCGGACCGTGCGGTAAACGCACGTTGTTCACGGATTGCGGTTCAGGTATAGACTAAGGTCCCGTAACTCTAGCGGAAATGATGCGGTTACGTGAGCCATCGGGTTTTTAACCAGTCTACATTTGTCATATTTGCACGTGTCGGCCGTGGCCTCGGGCACTACTACCTACAAGCGGATGTTTCTGCGCTGGGAGATTTTGCGAGGCTGGATGCCTGCCATTGTCTTTGCTGCGGTCGCTGTCGCTATCGAGCTGCTCTACTTCAGCTACATGGTGGGTCGTGGCATGATGGATGAAGCATTCACCATTTCATTAGGAGCACTGAGGGTTCCGCTCTCCATCGCACTATTCTTCTCCTTGGCAAACGCGGTCGTTCTTCTCACCCTCTGGATGAGCGTCTTTGAGAACACGGCATTCGTAATGGCTGGTCCCGATCGACGAGTTCGAAGAATACTCTACCCGCTGAGGATGGTAAGGGCGGCGGCCATTGTTCTGACGCCGTTCACTATTGTTCTCTTTACCCCGTACATCGTCGAGTCGAGCTGGTTCATCAGCGCTGTAGCATCGGCATCGAACGCTATTCCTTCATTGCGGCAGACTGCGATCAACTTCTACGCTTGGTCATTCGGTCTTGCTAGGATGGATTATTCGGTCAAATTCGTTGTGTCCCAGCTTTCAGCCGCATTCTCTTCAACCGTCGTCTCGGGGCTGCTGCTCTGGAGAGTAAAGGGATCTAGAAATCTAATTCTGGCTCTCAGAAGAAAGAGGTAGCTTAGCGAGCTATCAGAATCTCGGCTATTCTGCTGAGGATGCTGAGCGAGTCTTCTTCCATCGCGCTGAGCTGCGAATCGCTCGGCAACTTGGCCACTCCCCTCCCGTACGTGACGAGCTTAGTCTTGACGCCAGAATTCGCCAAAAGGGATCGCGTGCGCAAGAGATCGTTCACGGCTGACGCGGTGACGAGTGGAATCGCGAGCACGTCTGGTTTGAGGCTCTTTACGTTTCTCACAACCTCTTCCGGGGAGAGTTCTTCGCCTCCGTCGAGCGCTGAGAATCCTCCCATCTCAAGCATGGTGAGGAGAAGGGTCTTGTCGAATCTGTGAGGGTCTCCGTGCAGAGACGTGACCATTACCTTGCCTGAGATTCTTCGCTGTTCAACTTTGAGTCCCGGCCTTATCGCGTTGAGCGCGCTCTCTGCCGCGCGTTCACAGCTTTCAACTTGCTGGACTGTATATCTCTCGACTTCGTGTAGGTCCGCCACAATGTTCATTGTCTCGGAGATGGCGTCCACGATATCGTTTGTTTCTGATCTGCCGCCGACGATTTCTGCTGCGATACGTGCTGATTCTTGATCCTCCCCTTTGAGGATCATCTCGGTCAGCCGCTTTGAAGGATCGCTGATCGTGGGAGTCTCGTCAGTAGTCATAGAAGCCCTTCCCAGTCTTCCGGCCTAGTCTTCCCTCTTTAACCATCTTCTCGAGAAGAGGAGTCGGTTTGAAGCAGTAGCCGTACTCGTTCTCCAGGACCTTAAGGGTCTGGTAGACCACGTCGACGCCGATGAAATCTGACAGCTGTAGAGGACCCATCGGATGGTTTGTTCCAAGCATGAACGCCTTGTCAATGTCCTCCCTCGACGCAACACCCCCTTCGAGGAGTTTGATGCTCTCGTTCAGGAAGGGCATCAATGCTTTGTTGACGATGAATCCGGTCTTGTCGAGCGACTGAACGACCGTCTTTCCAAGTGACTCCACAAAAACTCTCCCAGTCTTGACCGTCGACTCGGAAGTTTGGTTTCCTTTGATTAGCTCGACCAGCTTCATCGTCGGTACCGGGTTGAAGAAATGGAGTCCAAGGACCCTGTCCGGTCTGTGAGTGGCTCGAGCAAGGCGTGTGATGCTTATCGAGGAAGTGTTAGAGGCTAGTATCGCTTCTGTCGGAGAGTACTTGTCTATCGTCGCAAACACTTTCTCCTTGACGACGGGATCCTCGAAGACAGCTTCGACCACAAGACTCGCGTTCATGCAAGCCGTGTTGAAATCCAGCGTGCCGTGGAACTTCGTGTTGATTGTTGAAGCTTGGTCGTTCGTGATGTGGCCGCGGGAGATGGCTCGTTGAACATAATCCTCGACCCTCTTCATTCCAGAGTCTAGAAGCTTCTGGTCCTGCTCGACAACCACAACACTGTGACCAGAAGCGGCCGATACGTATGCTATTCCGGACCCCATCGTTCCAGCTCCGACCACAACGACTTTCACGTAAAACCAGTCCTGATGCTCATTTGTTATCTGATAGAGCTTTTCGTCACGTCTTCACCGGATATGAATGGTAGTTCTGATGAGTAGGGAGATGTCCCTTCAAGAAAATCAGCAAACTGCTCTACTGAGACAGCAACCGCGCCATTTGCTAAGCGTGAGCGAGGTTCGAATAGGGTGAGAATGACGGGCAGACCCAGGATTCCCTCTCTTCCTACCTCTCCTCTCGCGCTCATTTGGCGGAAGAGTGCTTGGAGAGCTAACTTTTGGTGTTCAGCCGCCTTGGTCAGCTTCGAGTCATAGGCTGGAGATTCCCAGTGCTTGCAATCAACTGCAAGAACCATCGAACCTTTCTTTGCGATTACATCAATTTGCCATCGTCTAGAATCGTCCTTCACGATTACTCCCTTGCGAGTATCAAATCCGACGCTCTGCAGGCATTCCTCGGCGAATACCTCGAATTCTTGCCAAGTCAAAGCTCTGGCTACTTGCTGAAGTGCTCCAAGCTTGACGGCCTCGAACGCTAGCTTGAAACGTGCCGAAACGGTGAGTTGTGCATTTGATGAGTCTTCCAGCTTTAACAATTGGCCGAGAACGCGTTCAACTTGTTCCGTCGTTGTTTTCGCCTGATCGGCGATCATTGTAGTGTCGATCGCTCCATCGCCGTTTGTCTGCTTGAGCGCCTCAACTATGACTCGGGCTACAAAGTACGATGGAGGCGCCTGGGTTAGATCAGAGTGGCGAGTTTGCAAAAGTCAGCACGAGCATCGCGACTCCGAGAACATAGAGAATCTTTCTTGAATTACTTACCGGGCTCACGTCATCAAGCGGTTCTACTCCTGCGAATCCTCTCCGAGAGAAGGCCATCATGACGAGCACAAGAAGCGCGAAGGCCCAGAAGCCTGAGAGCAGGAGCAAGATTAGGCCGGCGAATGTTGCAATTCTGTGTCCACTCGGTCCGAAGACAGCTCTGGAGATATGGCCTCCGTCGAGCTGCCAGGCAGGCACGATGTTGAGAAATGTCAGGAGGGCGCCGATTTGGGCCGCGAAGAAGAGTTGTTGGTCGAATATTACGTTGGGATTGATGTATCCAGTCAAGTTGGAGAGTAAAACTAGGATTAGGGGCTGGGCTGGAAAGCTTACGTTGGATAGGCAGCTTCCGACTCCAAGCTGCGCACTACACGTTGTATTCCACGTGTTGAGTGACGTCAGTTTTGCTGGAGTGAGGGCGGGTCCGAAAAGCATGCTTATCATCCCAACGACCATAGTTACCACGAATCCTACGACAGGGCCGCTTAGACCGAGGTCGAACAGCTGATCTCTATTTGCGGGCGGACCCTTTAGGGAGATGAGGGCTCCGAACGTGCCAATAGGAGGCGGACCCGGGATGAAGTACGGGAAAGTGGCGTCCAGCTTGTGGTATGTGGTAGCGGCCTTATGCCCGAATTCGTGAAGACCGATTATAGCGAGAAGTCCCGCCCCGAAAGTGGCCGCCTCGATGTAAGCGCTTGCGCCAGGCGAGATTATCTGATTGTATTGAGCCTGAAGAGTCTGTGACCCACCAAGTCCTCCCGTCCAGAGGAAGTATCCAGCAACCGTTACAGTGGCGACGGTTGCTAGGAATAGTCCAAGGTTGATGGTTCTGCGGGAGGGTTTAACTTGGGGCTTCTGAAAGACTTTGATTGTCAACGTGTCACCGGTAGCGCGTATCGCGCCGAGCAGGCCTTGTGGTCTGAGCTGTTCTACCACGTTCTTGAACTTCTCTCTTGTGGGTTCTGCCGCGACAAGAATTGTTGGAATCCCGTAGGGATCGAGAAACGCGTCCTTGACTTGGAACTGTGATGCGATGATCGACTTGATTGTCTCAAGTGACGGTCCCGTGTACGAGGCGAAGTTCGGTTCGGCAGTTGGTTGGGACGATGGTTGCGGGACGTCGCTCATTCCTAGAAATCGCCGTTTTCTTCGCTCGCGAGTTCATGGCGATTTAAACGTGTTGTCAACCGCAATCCCTAGCCGTGAATTCGACGACAAGATATTATAGGATCAGAACTTTTCTGTTAAGGCAGAGGCTAGTTGCTGGAAGCGCCCTATCTTCTGCGGCCATTTAGGCCTGACGATCTCTCGGCGGTCGTCGAGATCAACAGGGTCTGTCTTCCGGAAAACTACAGCGCGTACTTCTTCATGGAAGTCTACAAGAGCTGCCCTGAAGCCTTCATCGTCGCAGAGCGCGATAACATGGTTGTCGGATACATTATGTGCAGACTTGAGTTCGGCTTCTCAGACCTCCGACGATTTCGTATGGTGCGGAAAGGACACGTCGTGTCTGTGGCTGTGATGCCCGAATTCCGTAGAAGAGGAATAGGTAGAGAACTCGTAGTCTCCGCAATGAAGGCGCTAGAATTACACGGAGGCGAGGAATGCTTTCTGGAGGTCCGAACCGCTAATGACGAGGCCGTCAAGCTGTACAAGGAAATGGGATTCGACACTGTTAGAACGGTTTCGCACTATTATCACGATGGGGCTGACGCTTTTCTGTTGAGCGTTCGATTGCCCTACGCTGCGCCTTCAGGCGTTCCCTCGTAGGGAGGTTGAACGTCTACGAAGGCTGCTTGGTTCTTCCAACTACCGCAGAACCCAGAAGAATTACGGTCGGTAAGTAGACTAACGCCACGTTGAACAGCAGCGTGAACGGATTCATTCCTAAGACGCTCATTGTCAGCGCAAACAAAGAGAACAGGAGCATGATTACGGTCGCTGCCCTCCAAGAGAAAGCCTCGTCCTTGTCGACTGATTCCAAGTTCTAGTCTGACACTATTCGCGGGTTAACGAGTCTTCTTTCTTTCCCCTGAGTTTTCTCTCTTCCTCAGGGTGAAGTAGCCATTTTAGCGGAATGTTCTGACTGGTCCCGTCTGGAAGTGCGCGTCGAATGCTGATAGGAAGGACTCCTTCCTCCAGCTCCATTAGTGCAATGTCGATGGGTGAGAGTTTCGGGTCTTTCAGATCCAATAGTACTGGTGCGCCCATTGAGACTTGAAGTGCGCGCGCGCCTACGACCCTTGCTCTTTCGAAGCGTGTGAGCTTAGGGGGCCCGATCTCAATACTGTCGGGCTCTCTAGTACTCACTTGCTCCCTCTTCGCCACCTTCTCCGTCGTGTTTCGGAGGTCCCGGAGAGTCTTTCGATTTTGCTGAGGCTATCACGTCATCTATCTTCAGGATCATTCCAGCGGCTTCGGATGCGGATTTTATGACCTGCATTTTGACGCCGTGAGGCTCGAGCACGCCTTTCTCTTTCAAATCCGCAGCCTTGCCCTCGAACACGTCAACGCCATACCATATCTGCCCTTTCTCGTGGGCCGCCCGGAGTTGCACCATAATGTCAATAGGGTCTAGTCCTGCGTTCTCTGCCAAAGCAACGGGCACGGCTTCCAGTCCGTTGGCGAAAGCCAAGACGGCCAGCTGTTCTTTTCCCTCCTGTTTCTGGGCGAATCCTCTAAGTTGCTTGGCTATCTCTGCCTCTGGGGCGCCTCCGCCTCCGACTATTCGTGGATCTCGGACCACGTCCCTGACAACGCACAGTGCGTCGTGAATTGACCTTTCTGCCTCATCGACAAGTCGTTCGCTCCCACCTCTGACGAGGATTGTTACTGCCTTCGGGTTCTTCGCGCCTTCGACGAAGGTCATTTTGTCGTCTCCGATCTTTCTCTCTTCCACCAGAGCGGCTTTGCCCAAGTCGCCAGCCTTCAGATCGTCAAGATTGCTGACGATCTTCGCACCGGTAGCCTTTACGAGTTTTTCGATGTCGGACTGTTTCACTCTGCGAACGGCGAGGATTCCCTTCTTTGAAAGATAGTGCTGGGCGACGTCGTCGATTCCTTTCTCACAGAGAAGCACATTTGCACCGGCGTTCGCAACTTTTTCGACCATGTCCTTCAACATTTTCTCCTCTTCATCGAGGAATGATTTCATCTGTTCGGGATTCTCGATGTTGATTTTTGCGTCAAACTCTGTCTTTTCCACTTCAAGCGGAGAGTCGACGAGAGCAATCTTGGCATCTGCGATCCTCTTGGGCATTCCAGGATGAACAACCTCTTTGTCTAGGACAATGCCCTTGATCAGGACCGTGTCTAGGAGCGATTCTCCAGGTTTCTTCTCCACCTTGATGTCATCAATGTCAATCCTGTATCCTCCTTCCTCAGTCTTCTCCGCGACCTGAAGAACCGCATCCACTGCTAGTTGCGCTATTTCGTCATACTCGGCGAGCAGCTTGCTGGCGAGTGAGACTGTAGCTATCTTCTTCAACATCGCCTTGTCGGTCGGGTCCACCTTGATCGCGATCTGGTCAAGGATTTCTAGAGCCTTTTCGGAAGCGATACGATAACCGTCAACAATAACGGTCGGGTGTAGATCCTGGTCAAGGAGATCTTCGGCCCGTTTCAATAATTCTCCTGCGACGACGACGGATGTTGTAGTTCCGTCGCCCACTTCATCGTCTTGGGTCTTTGCTACTTCGACCATCATTTTGGCGGCTGGGTGTTGGACCTCCATTTCGTCGAGTATTGTTGCGCCGTCGTTTGTGATGGTTACATCGCCGAACCCGTCGACGAGCATTTTGTCCATGCCTTTGGGTCCGAGAGATGTCTTGACCGTTTCTGCGATTATCTTAGCAGCGACGATGTTTGCCTTCTGGGCATCTCTTCCTCTAGATCTGGATGTTCCTTCTCTTAAAATAATTACTTGCTGACCTGTCAATTCTGCAGACATTCTTCCCTTTGCTCCTCTATTGCGATTCCAGCGACACAAAACGCGCGCGATATAAATTTTGGCAACGCTAGGAACCTTGAAACCGGAAGCAATCGATAGTTCGGGGAATCTGAGAACCAATCATGAGAATCCAGGTTCATTTCAGCCCCTTCACACCGTTTCCCGAGGTTGTTTGCTGCTCCGGGCGCTTTCGGAAGGACGTCTCCTGAATCATGTTATTTATTCAAGATGGCAGAACATGGAAACCACAAGTCAATTTGTTCCAAAGCCTCTGTGCGATTTCTTGAAGGTTTTACGACATCAAGGTCCTTGCTTTTTGCAACTGCACAGAAGTCCGTAAGTTACGAAAGATTTCGGTTTGATCACGCAACCTCGCATAATAAGGACATCGCGCAGAACCAAGCGCGCTCAATTTTTCTGCGACCGTTTCTGCATTCCACCTGGATCAGATCTGGAAAATGCTTCGATGGGTGGACCTATCGATTCCGATTCGAATGAGGAGCATCAGAGCCTGGAATCGGTTTGTAATCAGGCTTCAATAGAGAACTCTTTTAGAGTAATCCTTCAAGTCGTGGAGAGAATCGGAGATTCTCATATTTGCGCGAACTTATCAGAATCAATCAGCCTTTTCTAGGAAAGGAAGAGATCGACTCGGCGGTTGAAGTTCTTCGAAGTGGAGTGCTGACCGATAAGAGTGGGATGGGTCCTCGTGTTCTTGAGTTTGAGAGGAGTTTTGCCAAGTATGTCGGTGCCAAACACGGGATCGCTGTCGTGAATGGGACGGCGGCGCTTCACGCAGCTTTGCTGGCAGCTGAGGTCGGGTCAGGGGATGAAGTCATTGTTCCTTCGTTCACATTTGTCGGTGCAGTCAACGCCGTTGTTCTAGCTGGGGCCACTCCTGTATTTGCGGATATAGACAAGGATACTTTTTGTCTTAGAACTGATAGCGTTGAGGACGTTGTGACTCGGAAGACTAAGGCGATTATTCCGACGGATCTCTTTGGATTGCCCTCGGATCTAAAGGCCGCGACGGACCTTGCAAGAAGTAAAGGTATGACGGTAATAGAGGACGCAGCGCAGGCTCACGGTGCCCAGTACGATGGTAAGCGGGTTGGCTCTGTTTCGGATATGACTGTTTTCAGCTTCTATGCTGCGAAAAACTTGACCACGGGAGAGGGTGGAATGATTACGACCAATGATGATGAGCATGCTCAGGCTCTCCGGATGATCCGGTCCCACGGCGAGCAGCGACCCTACTGGACCGTGAGGCTCGGCCACAATTATCATATGACAGAGCTGGCGGCCGCGATTGGCCAAGCCCAGCTGAAGAAGCTCCCGGGATTCTTGGAGCGGCGACGGAAGAATGCTGAGCTTGCAACTCAGAAGTTGGAAATGACCGGGAAGCTGATTCTCCCAAAGGAACCGGATGGGCGTAAACACGCTTGGTACGTGTATACTGTTAGGTTGCGAGGTGTTAACGCGGCGAAGCGGAACAAGATCGTCGACAAGTTATGGAACAAGAATATCGAGGCGGCAGTGTACTATTCTACTCCGGTCCATTCTACTCCGTTCTATCGAGAATCCAATCTAGCGAGAAGGGGTCGGCTTCCTGAGACTGAGAAGGCTTCAAGGCAAGTATTCTCCCTGCCTGTCCACCCACGCCTCGGCGAGGAAGAGATGGACTATGTTGCAGAGACACTTCGCAAGACTATTGCTTGATAGATCTTGTCTCGCATTCCAGCGTCTGAAGTCTCCCGTCCTAAAGTCATTTTTTCCATTGAAGGAGTAGGGGATGCCGCTGGAGAATTTCATAGGTTTGCTAGTCCCCGCACATCCGACGCCCTTCTGCGAAATCTTCCCATAGGGGGCCGGGTGGTCCGATATGGGGAAGAAGTATACTTCCAGGTCTCGGTGAAGGCACCAAGCGAGAATCCGAAGAGTATTCTGGATGTTGGGAGTATCGCGTACTGGCCAATGGGCGTCGCTGTCTGCGTTTTCT
>WNFB01001595.1_pt1 | contig 19453 bp, 15 predicted proteins | sample 5400501 | NCBI WGS metagenome assembly WNFB01 (sample SAMN13153341, study PRJNA577476) | soil metagenome | isolation source: 200 cm saprolite under Douglas fir tree site 2 hole 1 | place: USA:California | collected 2015-04-18 | reverse complement strand
CGCACATCTCCAGGTGGTAGCGCTCTGTTCACGTCATGCGCGGCAGCATACCTGGGATCAAAGGTTGGGATCATTGGGACTATTGGCGAAGACTATCCTCCTAAAATCCTGAAACGTCTCAAGATGCTGCATATCGATATCCATTTTCTAAGAGAGACTCCGAGGCCTTCCACAAGATTCCAAATAACTCGAAACAATAGATCTCGAAAGCTCCGACTGATTGAGCCAGGTAGCCATGTGGTGGCGCCGCGGAGTACAGGCCGCTTTCAGGGGGTCCACTTGGGACCCGTGTTCAACGAAATACAGAGTTCTCTTATCACCACGCTTCGAAAAAAGTGCGAGTTTCTATCCGCAGATCTTCAAGGATTCACACGTACCGTATCTGCTAACGGAACAGTCCGGACCGTTCCGCGGAGCTTAAGTCGACTAATTGGTCAGTGCGATATGGTCCAAGCCTCAATTGAGGAAGCACGCTCTCAGACGCGATCCCGTGACCCGAGAGTCATCTTGAACCGATTTCTCACAATGCGAGCGCAGTATGCAATTGTCACTATGGGCGAAAAGGGATCCTGGCTAGGCTCGCAACATGACGGCATTTATTTCGTCCCTCCTTTTTCAGACCGTAGCATTCGAGATTCAACTGGTGCGGGGGATGTTTTCGCTGGGTCTTGGTTGAGTACCTATCTCTCAACGAAGGATCCGGTCTGGGCATCATCTGTAGGCTCGGCATTCGCCTCATTAGCCTCATGGAGAACCGGATTGTCCAAGTTCAGTCTTAGGAGGAGAGAATTGCTTCGTCGGGCGGGCTGGGTCTATAATCATGTCAAGCCAGCCGCGGGTTAGTCGGACAGCAAGGTATGGACCTAACAAACGAGACCTATGTCATCTCGTTGAGGACGAAGACAGTTTCTGAGCGCAGGAAGCCGGGACTCAGGCATACAGCGTGAAACACCAGTGCCTGGCTCAGAGGGCGTCAGCGAGTTTTGGTTGAAGGTTTTTGATAATCATCGCAACCAAGAGACAGCCGATTAAGAGTGCAACGAACCCTCCAAGGATGTTGAATATGAACAAGCCGGATGTTATGAGCCCAATTGTTAAGGCGACTTCAAGAACTAGAAGGGCACTGAGAAGTGGTAGGGCAGGGATCTTGCGCGAAATTTGTCGTCTCGATTTGTCATCTTGCGGATTCTTCACCAGTTCAGCTCTCCAGACTTGTTGATGGAGGCACAAAGTAAAGAAGGTTGTGGATATCGTGATTCTAATACGATCTTGCGAAGACTACTTCTCTCGAGTTCGGAGCGCCACAATAGACACACTGTCCTCTGGCGGATTCCTTGAAGGGTACGATTCTGACGGTTGCTCCTGTCTCCAGTTTGATTCTTTCTTCGCAGTCGTTGTCTTCGGATAGGAAGGCTTTGACGAACCCGCCAGTGGTTTCTATGATATGCGCGAATTCCTTCATGTTAATGGCAGTGGTTGTAAGCTTGGCTTGGGTTTCCTTGGCCTTATGGAGTAGAGATTGTTGAATCTCTTCTAGTGTGTTGACGATCTGTGTGACCGAGTCCGATTGAGGCACTCCGATCTTCTTTCCGGTATCGCGTCTTACTAGCGTGATCTGCTTCGATTCCATGTCGCGGGGTCCTATCTCCACCCTCAAGGGTACTCCTTTCATCTCCCACTCATGATACTTCCAGCCTGGAGTATACTGTTCACGCTCGTCAATGTAGGTCCGGATGGAATGCTTCCCAAGACCCTCAGCGATATGCCGAGCCGTTTCTAGGATGACTGTCTTGTCGGATTCCTTGTAGTGTATGGGGACGAACACGACCTGTATAGGCGCTACTCGAGGGGGGAGGACTAGTCCTTTGTCGTCTCCGTGGGCCATGATCATTGCTCCTATGAGTCTCCAGCTGATTCCCCATGAGGTGGTCCAGGCGAAGTGTTCTTTCTCGTCCTTGCCTAGGTATTTGATCTCGAAGGGTTTGGAGAAATTCTGTCCCAAGTGATGGCTGGTTCCCATCTGGATCGCTTTCCCATCCGGCATCATAGCTTCCAGGGTGGTGGTGTATACTGCGCCCTTGAACTTCTCCCGCTCAGTCTTCTTCCCTACCAGGACCGGTATGGCAATCTGGTCTTCCACGAGCCTTCGGTAGATCTCGAGAATCGTCATGACTTCCTTCTCTGCCTCTTCCTCAGTCTCGTGCACCGTATGGCCTTCCTGCCAGAGAAACTCAGTGGTGCGGATGAATGGCTTTGTCGAAGTGATCTCCGCGCGCAAGACACTGTTCCACACGTTGATGAGGACGGGCAGGTCCCGCCAGCTCTTTACCCATCTACTGTACGCCTCGTTGATTATCGTCTCAGACGTGGGCCTGATCGCGAGTCGCTCGCCAAGCTCGTTGTTACCAGAGTGAGTGACCCAGAAGACCTCGGGTGTAAAGCCCTCGAAATGTTCCGCCTCTCTCTTCAGCAATCGTTCGGGTATGAGGAGCGGAAAATAGGCGTTCCGGTGCCCGATCGCTTTGATCCTCCGGTCGAAGTGTTCTTTGATGCTCTCCCAGATGGAGAACCCGTAGGGCATGAGGACCATGAATCCTTTAGCGCTGGAATAGTCGGCCAGCTGCGCTTTGGTAACGACCTGAGTGTACCATTCCGAGAGATCGGCGGCCTTCTTGACAGTGATACCGAGATCTTTGGCGCTCATTGGAATATTCGTCCGGCTCGTTGGTCGGAAAAAGGTCTAGAGCGGTAGAGGTGAATCTGGAAGAAGTTCACCCAATTTGATTCGTCCTTGAGATGACGTGATTCTAGATTCGATATTTAGCTTTTCTTTCCCCAAAAACCACGAGGTGTCGTTTAATTTGATGAACTTGGATAGCGTAGACTATTCGTTCATTAAGACAAACTGCCGATATTACCGGTGTAGGAGGATTTCCCGATTGAACCATCATGCGGTCGTCTTCGACCTCTTTCATACAATTGTAGACTCAGAAGACTTCAGGCCAAAGGACTTTCGAAGGGCTGAACGCGCTGCCGAGCTACTCGGAGTTGAAGTTGAGGAGTTTTCTACTTACTGGTCTGGGATTTCGTCAATAAGAAATACTGACCATTCGATGACTGCGATAAGCCTCATCGAAAGGTTCCTAGCGAGAAAGGGCATCAGATGCGATCGAGACCTGTTGGTCAAAGCCGATCATGAACTAGGCCGGTTCCAAGACATGGCCCTGCTCAATCCTCGCAAAGAAGTTGTTTCGGCCCTGAGGACCATGCGTGATCATGGATTGAAGCTGGGACTATTGACAAATTGCGATGAGAGGGATGTGCGACAATGGCCCAACTCTCCGGTTGCGCCCTTCTTTCACTCAGTCTGTTTCTCATTCGACATCGGTGTAATGAAACCTACACTAAGAGCTTACGAGACAGTATTGGAGAGACTTGGCGAAACGAGCAGAGAAGCGGTATATGTTGGAGAGGGGGTAGCGACGAGCTTGATGGAGCCAAGGCGGCTGGCTTTACGCTAGTTGTCTTTATGGAAGGTTTCGTAGCCTCGAACGGCCTTCGTAAACCAAGTGAGATTCAAGGATTCCGTAGCGTAGCGGACCTATCTATACAGAAACTGGACGCGCTTGCTTCTCTACTGGACGTGGTGAAGATCGATTAGCGCGAATTACTCGGAGACTGGTTTTCCGTCTCGTTTGTGTTCGTAGAGGACTACTGATGAGACTGTGCTTCTGACTCCGTTGATCTTGAGAACTTTGTCTTTGAGCGCGTTGCGGAAGGCGAGAATGCTTTCCACCTTCAGCATGCAGACAACATCGTATTCACCTGTGACTTCGTACACATCAGTCACCTCGGGAAGCTTGACAAGGCTCTGGGTTACGTTTTCGAGTTCCTTGGATTCTACGAACAGGTTTAGGAAGACTCGGACCTCTTTGGTCATGGTTGACAATCCGGAAAGGGATTACTGAAGGCCTACTCGAGGGTCCTATTAAGCGAGAATGTTTAGGGGATTTTGCGCCCGATCAGCGTTTCCAACGGTGTAGAAAAACGGGATGCCGACTGAGTCTGAGATAGACAAATTATTGCTGAAGAGGGTCATTCAGGAGGAATTTGGAATCGGCATATCCTCCATGACGCTTGTTCCGAAAATCAAACCTGCCAGAGGATACTTGATTGAAGGACTAGATCACGAGAGATTTTTCCTGAAAATCTATACTAATGACAATATTCCCGACTCCGCCTTTAGGTTCGCTCACGACCTCTTTTACAAAGTTGGTATTGCGAACGTCGTACATCCTGTTACAGCCAAGTCGGGTCAGCTGCGGATAAGAACTGGTGAATCTTACATTGCGCTTTTCAGACTGATTGTTGGTAGAACGGCGGAGGAGAGTCGGTTCAATGATAGTCAATTGGAAAAACTTGGCGAACTGTTGGCCAAGATACATCAATCGAAGAAAGTCGTCGGGGAATATTCGGTGAAGGAGAATTTTGAAATATCATTCGAAGACAAATTCTTGGCTGTTTTTACAGAAATGGGTAGGCTGAATGACGATTCGATGGAATACCAGAGAAAGGTCAGATTTTTCCTTGATCCCCATAGGGAGAAGTTCATGCAGGAGTTAGCAAGACTGAAAGAACTCCAGCGAGAGGTAAGGAAAATGGACCTGGAATTCGTTAATTGTCATGGCGAGCCATCTCCGGGCAATCTTCTGTCTTCTGACAATAACGAAGTATATCTTCTCGATTGGGATGAGCCGATTTTTGCTCCGAAGGAAAAGGACCTTTTGTTCTTCAAGGACAACATTGAACCTGTCTTGAGAGGCTATCGTAGATTTTCTGAAGACACCAGTGTTAATCGAGATGTCGTTGAATTCTATGGACATATGTGGAACTTGGGCGAGATTGCGGATTATGGCGGTCGCATACTCTTCGAGAATAACAGTGACCTGCTGAACCAAACATGGTTAGACAATTTGAAAGGAGGATGGGATTTCGTTTTCTGAATCAGCCGACCTTAACTTTCGACCAAGGGTCCATCCCGACTGTCAAGAATCGAGGCCGCATGCTGACTCACTCGCCGACGCTAAACCTGGTCTCTAACAGTTCCCTGCAAAACGCCTTGGAATCGCCTTAGAATTGGAAACTTGATCGTGATCGTGCTAATCCTCCAGGGTCGTCAGGTGACGAGTCAGCCGTCTCACACTTTCGGCAGTTTCGTTCTCGTGTCTGAACGATAACCGAACGATCGCTCTATGCCAAAGACGTCGGGTCAGCGGAGCAACTGGCGCGAGCGACTACAGGCCAACCCTTCACGAATGGAACAAGAACTAGCGATCAAACTACAAGAAGATGGAATACATTCCAAGAAATGTCAATTGCAGTTGAGTCTCGTGACGCAAACCTCGTGTTTGGGGAATTCCCGGAGAAGCAGGGTTGCAGGTTTCAATCCGTGTCCCTTGATGAGAGATAATACGGACAACGACCCAATTGTCCCTAGGAAACGCCTCGAAAACAAGCTGGGGGGCACGACAATGCTAGATTCGGCTAGATTTTCAGGAGTGCGCACTAGAAGATTTTGATGGGTCTGTGTTAATATTCGGCTTGCTTGGGACCCTCTAGAAAATTAGGGTATGCGTCTCTGTCTTGCGGCACAGATCCGGAGTTTCCTATTTCCCGTTCTATGCTAACAAACCCGGTCTGTCAATAAGCGCGATTGAACGGGTCCTAGGCTAGGATTCGTTTGATTTGAGTTTCAGCTTCTTTGGCAGGTACTCGTCTACGATGTATGTTAGTCCGTATCTGCTGAATGCTTCTTGCTCCGACTTTTTCCGGACTTTTCTGAAAGTGTCGATCTCTCTCTGCCAGAGTCCTCCAGCGTAGCGGGGATCCTTCTCAAGTTCATTCAAGCGTTTGAGGTCCAAATCCGTCAGCGGGTCACTGGGTAACTTGTAGTCTACAATGTCTGTGGCCCAGACTCCGCCCCAGATCGCGTCCGGAGTGTTCAGCTCTCTCAGGTGAGCTGCGTTCGCGGACCCGGAGATTATGACCATGGCAATGTGCATTCCCCAGGGATCACCATCGGTGAAAATGTAGACTGGAAGATCCAATTCCTGATTGAGTCTTCGAAGGAGAAAACGTGTCGCTCTGGGTGCTTGGCCGGCTGTGTGGATTAGGACTGCATTGAACCGCTGGTGCACCCGTTCCTCAATAAACCTCGTAAACAGTCCACCTTTCTCAATGGCTATCACCTTGTCAACTTTCTTCTTGTCCGGCCGAACGAATTCTGAGGTTGTAAGGGCGGGACCGATCATCACTCCATCCGGGTGTGATGCTAGATTGAGCGTCCTGCCCTCGTATCCCGGCACCGTATACTCGATTGTCAGATCCCCGAAGATGGCGCTCCGTTCTTCAGGAAAGACATTGAAGTCCTCTCTCGAAAAGCCAGTCACAGTCTCAAGATCAGTGATGAGACTGTCGCTCTCCTGCTGGTCCTGAAAGTCCATCTCGTAGGCTTGGGCCGAGTAGAAGACGTCCCGTAGAGTACTGGTCTTGTTCTGCCCTGTCAGTTCGTCCGTGAACATGGCGGTCCAGAGAAGTTGCGTGAACGGTCGAATGTGCCTAACATTACGCGCGCTCCTCTTCACATTCCTCTTCCCGAGAATATACTGCCGCGTCTTGTCATCGTAGATTATGTTCGCAATTGACCTGCTCGGCATCTTGACAGTTGGAAACTCCTTCTTCGCCAGTTGATCATACACCTGGCCCCCAAGCTGCTCTAGGGAGGAGAGCACGTGATCCTTCCTCTCCTTGACGACCCCTTTACTGCGGCTCTTCTTCTCCTTCTTCGACACCATATTTTATCAGACCCTTGAGCAGCGGTTTGATATCAGGCTCCTTCTTAGCCCTGGACAATTTCGTCGAGAACTGTGCCATTTTCGGAAGATACTTCTCAAAAACATCGACGCGCCTCTTCTCCTGAGCAAGATGCTCTCTTCGTGACAGATAGATCCTCAGATTCCTTGACGCTTCTCTGATTGCGTTGAGAATCTCATGCTCCACCTCTGGACGGTCAGCAATGAACTCTTTTCCAACAGTCTTGTATGGAATCTTCGTGCTGCACACGTGAATGAATATGGCAAGGGGTGTCTCGCCCGGGATGACTTTGTAGCTGCGCCAGTCTATCTGGTCAACCACTTTCCACGAAACATCGCTAGCCTCATCGAACAGTAGAGGAATCTTGTTTGCAAACCGGAAGAGCAGTATCTTTCCCTGTGTCTCTATCTGTTTCCCGCTAGCGATCCCAACCTCAATAATGAATGGGAAACCCGAGTACGTAGCGGGTTTACGCTGAAGAGTCGCAATGAATGCGGATCCATTCTGAACATCCTCATCAGTTATCTCTAGCTCCTTCTTGATTCCTGTAGCCAGTAGGTCCGCGCCCAGGGGGGAGAGGCTTGTCGGATCAGGAGAGAGAAAGTGCTCATAGCTCTTCATGGCATTGACCAACCTTACGATGTCTGCAGCAGACAGGTTCTTCGGATCTCTTCTCTCGGCCTCTTTCTTGCTCAATTTGCGTTTCCGTTTGCTGGGTCCTTCCTCTATATGGAAGCCGGCATATTCCAGGAAGTTTCTAGCTGTTGTGTCTCCGATTCTTTGGAAAGATTTCCGTAAGAATTCCTGTAGCGTCTTAGCCGTGGTGAGTTTCAGCATGCGTTGAACAGTCTCTACGTCAACCCCGTAGGGGTGAGGAGACGTCTCAGTAGGTGCAGGAGGCACCACCGTGGTCCCTCGTGTGAAGTGGTATAGTCGTCCGCGAGGATCTACGAAGGTGAGATTGGCGTAGGGGACGATGATTGCGGTCTGTTTGAAGTATTCGAGGATCCTCGGCATAGCTCGGGAATAGTCCGCTTCAGTCTTGAACTCGATAATGGTCCCTTTCCAGTGAGAACTGTTCGGCCGAGTCTTCTTCTTCAGCACAACCGGCTTGTTATGCTGAATGTCCGTCCGCAGGCCAATCTCAGTAATTTTCTGCTTGGGATTGGTACTGGAGCTGATCTGGGCCTCGCCATGGGTGGTTATCTGTCCGTACAGCAACGCCATCTTTCCCCCGAGCCCGAAGGTGCCGCGGGTCTGGCGGAGCTTGTACTTTGAACCATAGAGAACCTGGCCGAATGCTGACGGTATGACGTCTCCAGGAACGCCTATGCCGTTGTCTTCGATTCTAAGATCATAAACTCCAGGACCATCTAATGGTCCAGATTCGTGGGAGAGTCTAACATAGATGTCAGGAGGAATGCCTCCAGTCTCGCAGGCGTCGAGCGAATTCTCTACCAGCTCTCTGATGGTTGAGTAGATGGATCTGGATGGGCTGGTGAAGCCTGCGATGTCTCGGTTTCGATAGAAGAAGTCGGCGGCGCTTATTTCCTGGAATACTTCGGCGACTGTCATTTTTTCCGCTCAGAGATTAGGGCGGCCGCTACGCTTTTTTCTTGGCTGGCTCTGACCCTTCCCACAGTCCTAGAGCTTTCTCCTTCTTGACTTTTCTTCTCCTCTTCTTCAGGATCTTATAAACGGTCTCGTGCTGTCGGCCTTCGATCAGTTTCTCCAACGCATCTTTGGCCATCGATACAGACTCGAAGGTCCCAATGATCGAAATAGTATGCCCGCTGACGGAGATTAGGGTCCCTGTCAATTCCTCGATATTCCGTCGACTCCTTCCTTCTCGGCCAATGATTCGACCATCGACTCGTCGAATCTCCGCCTCGTTCTTTCCAAAATAATCATGCAAGTCAATGATTTCGAACGTATAGTCCTCGTTGAACAGGGAGAAGGCCCTAGGTGGGGAGAATCCTCGTCCTATCGCCAGAACCATGTCCTTGGCTCTCAATGCATAGGAAGGATCCGGAGAACTCGGCTTGACCCCTATGTCGACGGACCCCGACTCGCTGTCAATCTTCAGATCAACAAACAGCTTCTGTTCGATGGTTGACTTTACTGATCCTTTTGGTCCAACAAGTACTCCGATCCTCTCTTTCGGGATCATCGCGTTCATTCTCGTTTCTGCCATCATTCTATCTCCGGAAACACCTTTTCGAACGGGCGGGTCTTGACTCCTAGTCCTGCGAAGTAGTGGTTCAAGTTTTCTACGTCTCTCTTCAAGAACAGCTTCGCCTCCGGATGCTCCATTGTTACTGCTTGGGCAAAATCGATGAAAACCGGGTATCCGTCTGGAACGAGGATATTGTACTCGCTTAGATCTCCATGAACCAGCTTCACCTTATCGTGAAGGTCCTTCAGCATTTCAAGGGTCTTCTTGTACCAGCCAGCGGGCGCTTCAAGGGGTACCTCGCGGAGATGCGGGGCAGATTTTCCATCTTTCCCGATGAATTGCAGGAGGATGACGTTTTTCTCTACGTATATCGGTGCAGGCACCGTTATGGCCTGACCAGCTAGCTCCAGGTTCTTGTACTCTTTCAGAGCCCACATGTCAACAAGGGATCTCGTGTCATGAGGAATGTCCTTGAATCTAGGATCACCCTGAATGTACTTCAATCTGCCCTGTCTGAAAATGTTAGAGGATGTCAGGAAGATCTTGACCGCTACCTCCTTGCCCTCTGGGTCGAGTCCGTGATAGACCCGGCTCTCTTTCCCTGCTTTGAGGACCCCCGTTATTTCTTTCAGCTTTCCGATGTTGAGAATTTTTAGGATTGTCAGAAGTGTCCGTTTGTCAAAGACTTCTTCGAGAGTCTCCAAATCCTCGCTTGACTTTATCCTGACGCGTCGCTCCCGGTCGTATCTCTCCTCGCGCCTCTTGAGCTTCTCGTCGACCTTGTCAGACAATGAATTCACACAACTCGCTGCTGGTCGTCCGACATGTCAGGCATCAGCGGCGTCGGAAAGCGATCTCGGCGTTCACAGTCGTACCTGGCCTCGCGCCAACGAAGACGCTCCTCGCCAACGAAGACGCTCCTCGGGTTTGTCGCTCAATCCGAAGCCATTGGTGAAGAAGTAGTACTTCAACTAACGATTAGCACTCCAATCAGAACAGCCGAGCTGCAGGCGCGAAGTGCGGGGTTCCAACTTTCGTCAGGATGCTGCCGAGTTGAGTTAGTCTCGACGTTCGGTGTCGGGGGTTGCTGCTTGTAGGGATGCAGCCGTTTGTTCCTTTGGGCGGCCATCATCTCTTCGCCTAGTCTCCATAATGGCCGCAACTGTCTCTCTTGGCAGAGTCTTTGAAGGCTTCTCAGGTAGGATCCCGCCAGGTCGAAAAATTAGGACCGAGATTAGTATCGATGCAAATAGTATGTATTCGATCCAGTTCATATCGACGGGTAATTGGACGTGAAGCTTCACAATGTCAAGGGTCTTAAAGAGGAAAAGAAATGAAAACGACCCGAGAGCCACGCCTCCGTTGTTCGCTGCGCCTCCCATGATTACCATTACCCATATCCAGAACGTCCATTCGTATCTAGTCCAGGTTTCGGAGCCAACCGAACCAGCGTAGAATGTGAGGAGTGCCCCGGCCATAGCACTAATGGCCGATGCTACGATGATCACGTTTCTCCTGATCGCCACATCGTCCTTTCCCAACGCCCTTGACGCTACTTCATTGTCTCTCACAGCTCTAAGCGTCCGTCCCAGCGGAGATCGTGCAGTCCTCTCAAGGTAGACGTAAACCAGAACAGCGAAAACGGAAACCACCCCCAAGACTGCGATATCTCTCAGCCCGAGGGCTTCGGCCCACTTGAAAACATCGGGAACTTGAATGCCGGCGCTCCCACCGACTAGATCTCTGGTTCCTCCTAGAAAGATCTGGAATAGCTGAGCCGCTCCTAGGAGCAACATTCCCAAGTAATCCTCCCTCAGCCTGATTGCAGGGAAGGAGGAAAGGAACCCTAAGGCACCCCCGATCCCTAGGGCTAGGAGGATACCCAATAGAAGCAATCCAAAGGATAAGGGAATATTGTTTTGCAGGACGGCGTTGACCTTTGGCATTATCCGGGCCGTCTGTCCTGTAAAATCGCCAAGCGTGTCGATGCCTAGAATGATTGCTGCGAGTCGGCCGCAAACTGAGCCTGAAATAGCGGCCCCGGCAGCGACGAACAGGACCTTTCCGAAATTAGGGACACCCGCGAAGCCTGCTTCGAGATTCAGACTGAGGCTGACAATGAGGTAAAGCGTGAAGAACACACCCAAGTCTGTCAGGAAGGTAATGATGTCTATTCCAAACAGGCAAAACGCGCATACGGGCATCCGCTAATGTCTCCTCGCGAATCGAAAGAGTCTTCGCCAATTGACTGACAAGAGTCTTCGGGGTAGCGTGCGCCATTTAACCGAGACTATGCCCTGTGGGAGAAACAACAGGGTGATGACCATAATGATGAGCGGGATTCCCTTCTGGTAGAGAGAAACCCAAGATCCGATTAGATCAACCCCTACCGCAGTAAGCAGAATTTCGCTTGCACCGATAATCAGCCCGCCGACCATGGCGCCATAGACGCTTGAGAGACCTCCAAGGACACTTGACGCAAAGGTTTCGACTATGATGATGGAACCCTCGTTGACGGCAGCTGGAAGCCAAATGGGATAGAAAACGCCCGCGATTGCTGCAAAGCCGCCTGCGAGAAACCATGCGAACGCGTAAACTTTCTCAACGTCTATTCCCAGCACTCTCGCGAGTCCAGGATTCTCTACTGAAGCACGCATTGCAACACCAAATTTAGTCTTGGTGAGCAGTAAGAACAAGGCGGTTGTTATGAGCCCAAGTGAAATAGGCGCTACGTAGAGCATCCCTGGGAGTCCAAACATGGAGAAGTCGGTTCCAAGCGGGAAGAAGTCCTTGGCATCGAACTTAGAATAGTGATAGTATAATTGGTCGGTGTAGATTTGGAGGATTCCCAAGAATCCAATATCTACCGCAAATGTCGAGATCATTAAAGCGACTAACGATGAGCCTCTCCGAGCTAGAACTCGAAGGATGCCGAGGTACATCGCAACGGAACTCAAACCGCCAATGAGGAATCCGATCGGAGTCCCAAAATACGGATTGATTCTGTCTACCTTATACAGAGTGAAAGAAGTGTAAATCCCGATCGTCACAAAAGAGCCATAAGCGAAATTTGGGACTTTAGTGGTCAGATATGTTAGGGTGAGCCCAATCGCCATCAGCCCAAAGAGGGAACCATAAACAATCGAGTTCTCGATGACGTACGGGGAAACCAAATTGGGCTCCTGTAATCACGTGTCCTAAACTCTAATATAGCTTATATCGATGAAACCGATCTTTCCTCGCAAATGCAATCGCAATCTCAACCAGGATCGATGGCGACAAAGCGGACAGTGTCTCTTGTCGTTGCCATAATAATGCTCGTTGTGGGAGCCGCTGCGGGCGTTGGAGTAGGCTATTTCGGCGCGCCTCGCACCACCACCAGTGGGCCTCTTTGTAGCTCTGGGCAGACCATTACGATCGGAGAACTTCTCGACCTTTCAGGCTCTCTCTCCGACCAAGGAAAGAAAGCGCAAGATTCTTCGACTCTTGCAATCAACGACATTAACGCGGCTCTATCCGCGAGCGGCTGTAGCCTCAGATTTGCCAACCAGATCCAGGACTATGCTCATGACAACAATATCGCCCAGCAAAAACTGACGTCGTTTGCCGCCTCCGGAATCCAGGTCGTTGTCGGACCGCTTAACAGCGCCGCGGCGAATTTCATCCTAACCTACGCCAACAACCACCATATCGTCCTCATCAGCCCCTCGTCGACCTCACCAACCCTAGCCATAGCCGGTGACTACCTGTTCAGAACCGCCCCCAACGACGCTGCCCAAGGCGCCGCCGATGGGAGAATGCTCTGGGATCGAGGTGCAAGGGCCATAATCGTCACACATCTAAGCCCCGATGCCTACGGGGATGGTCTTGCAAATGCGACCGAAGTGAAGTTCAAGTCGCTGGGAGGAACCGTCATCGACGACATTCCATACGATCCAAATCTTAGAACAGGCTTTCCTGTCGACAAGATTTACACTGACTACACTAGTCACAACAGCAGTAGCACACCCGTTGGACTAGACTTCATATCATTCCAAGAATTCGGAGAAATAATCAACGAGATGAACAATGCCCACCCAAGCTTACTCAACACACGCATGCCATGGTTTGGCACCGACGGAGAGGCTCAGAACTCTCTCATAGCCAACAGCTCAAGCACGATCGGTGCTCTAGTCGCTAAAGTAAGATTACCGTCCACCTTGTATTCCGGTGCAAACAACACGAAGACCGTCGCGTTCCTCAACGGATTCGCTACTGCATACCCCAACGTAGCATGCGATACCTACTGTCTAGGAACATATGACGATTTGTGGCTTGGCGCACTCGCCACTCTTAACGCTGGCGTCAATGACGGGGCCAAGATACAGCCAGCCATGCTGAGCACTTCTTCAACCATGTACGGACTGACCGGCTGGATGGGGCTACAGCCAAGCGGAGACAGACTACCAACATCGTACCAGATCTGGAAGGTAATCGCCACCGGCACCGGTGGTACTTGGACTCAAGCCGGTACGTGGGATAACGCCTCGGACAGCATCACTTGGATCGGTTCTCCTCCGTAGGAGAGCCTAACTACCCAAACTCCCATCTTTTTGTAACCCTCGATGGCAGAAAACATACTATCAGTCACAGACATAAGAAAATCATTTGGCAACCTACGCGCTTTAGACGGAATTACGCTGGACGTACCCAAAAAGAAGATCAGCATCCTAATCGGTCCGAACGGATCAGGCAAGACAACCCTGATCAATGTAATTAGCGGACTCTACTCGCCAGACGCAGGCAAAGTCATTTTCGAAGAGAGCGACGTAACTGGCCTTCCTCCGTACAAACTGTATGGCATGGGAATGGCTAGGACTTTTCAGATACCCGCTCTGTTTTGGAAACTGACGGTTCTTGAGAATCTTCTGATTGCGGAAAAAGGGAACCCGGGGGAGAGCTTCCTCAAATCGCTGCTCAACAGGTTCTGGAAGGACAGTGAGCGGAGAGCGATGGAGAAGGCGTCGAGGATACTTGATTTGCTCGGACTATCTAGAGTGTGGGACCAGCCAGCATACTTCCTGAGCGGAGGACAGATGAAACTGGTCGAAATCGGCAGGGCACTGATGTCAGATGCCAAGCTTCTTCTCCTCGATGAGCCAGTTTCAGGGGTCAACCCGACTTTAGCACACGAGATATTCTCTAGAATATTGAAACTAAGGGAAGAACTCGGGATAACTTTCTTCATTGTCGAGCATAGGCTTGATGTTGCCCTGAAATATGTCGACGAGATTTTCGCGATGGCTCTAGGGAAGCTAATTGCGTCGGGACTTCCCGACGAAGTAATGAACGACAAGAAGGTCATCGACGCCTACCTAGGCGGCTAACTTGCTCAAAGTTGACAAGGTCTCAGCAGGCTATGGAAACCTCCAGATCTTGACTACGGTGTCTCTCGACGCTCAACCAGGCGAAGTAACGGTAATAGTCGGCCCCAACGGTTCAGGCAAAAGCACGCTCCTAAAGACCATCGCAGGACTCACAAATCTCTATTCTGGCCGGATTACTCTCGCAACGAAAGAAGTTCTTCTAGACCTGACCCGGCTTGCACCTCACGAAATAGCAAGAAATGGCATTGCTTACCTACCCCAAACGGAGAGCACGTTCACGCATCTAACAGTAGCAGAGAACTTGAAAATGGCCGGTTACACGGTTAGGCGTGAGGCCCTCAGCGACAGACTGGAGAAGGCTCTTGAGATCTTCCCCAAACTTTCAGCATATATGAACACGAAGGTCTCGAGCCTAAGTGGGGGAGAGAGGCAGATGGTTGCTATGGCAATGGCACTGTTGCGGAAGCCCAACGTAATCATGTTCGATGAGCCAACTGCGAATCTTGCGCCGATCATAGCGACGCAGGTGTTGGACACGATCTCTTACCTCGCTAGTGACTCTGGAATCGTGATCCTTCTAGTGGAGCAGAACGCCACCCGAGCGCTTCAAATCGGACACCGCGCCCACTTGATGGTCAACGGTCAAACAATTTTCAATGGAACCGCCAAAGAACTGCTAGAACACAAGGAACTCGGGCGACTCTACCTGGGCCTAAAGGTCACCCAGCCCACGGATGGCGACGCGGGTCGAGGTGCTGGTCTGTCCAACTAGTTCTCGCGACGGTCAAATTCACGAATAATTAGGAAACCATGCCCAGAATAGGTAGAATGGTCTATTGCAAATGAATCGGTTTTCCACTACGGATCACTGACTCTGGAACTCGCTCCTTCCACTTTTGTAACCAGGCAAGATCATCCTTGGCCTCTCTGAGATCGTCCGGTAGCATTTGGGGAATCTCATCTGATATGGGATACCATCGGCCACATTCCGGGCAGACGAGTAAGCCTTCAGTGATTTCCTCTTTCTCTTCGAAGACGTGAAGTTCGAGTGGGTAATGCTTGTCGATCGGGCAGGCAAGTATCTCCATGAGGCGTCTCTTCAATCGAAGTCTGAGTCGAGGTTTTCGCTTCATGAAATAAGGTTGACTATTAGCTAACCTGTGTTCAATGTTACGAGCGTCTTTGACTTGCCGGATTGAAGAGCTGCGTCGCAGACCCTTATTGCTTTGAGGGCGTCCTGTCCTGAAGGCGCTTCCTCTCTGTCTCTGATTATGGTCGTTATGAAGTTCTCAAGTTCGAGTTTGAGAGGCTCGGCCCATGGTGTGAATGGTTTGACGAGTCGCTGAGAATTCTCCAGTGTTATCTCCTGCGTGATGTAGTCTAGGCTTATTGTCGCCTCACTACCTGTAATGATGAGTGTTCGAACCTTCCGGGGCGTAAGCCAATTCGCGTCAAGGAAACCTGTAGTGCCTTCATCGAAGCGTAGCATTATCTCAGCATAATCCTCGTAAGAGCGAGTTCTTAGAGAGCCGGTCTGCGCAAAGACCGCGGAAACCTCTTCCTCCAGCAAGTAGCGCATTGCGTCGATGTCATGAATTGCTGTGTCCTTGACCACCCCCACATCTCCAATCCTTATCGGCCACCTGGCTACCCGACGGCCTGTCGCAATTATTACGTCGCCCACTACTCCTTGCGTCAACATCTTCTTCACAGCCAGTACTCCAGGGTTGAACCTTTCAATGAAACCAACAAGGAGTTTCACCCCCGCTTTCCTCGCCGAGTTCACTAGCCTGTCCGCTGACCTCTCTTCGCCTGTCATAGGTTTCTCGACCAGCAGGTTCTTACCCGCTTCAATCGCCAGCAAGCCGACTTTCAGATGAGTCTGAGTGGGAGTGCAAACGGTAACCGCCTCCAGGTTTGGTACTCGGAGAAATTTGGTTAGATCGGAGAACCAGGGAACACCATACTTCGCGCCAATTTCTTTCGCTCGCTTTTTGTCAGCGTCGCAGATCGCAACGAGGTCGGCTATACGACTCTGACGAAAGACACGGACCTGGTTTTCGCCCCAGAAACCTGTGCCTATGACGCCAACGGCTATACGTTTCAAGTATCGAAGGTGCCTCTTCCTATGGTCGTGTAGAAGAGGCCGGCCTTCTCAACATTTGAAGCTTCCAGAACTCGGGTCAGATCACAGATCGCCCCTGGTCGATTCATTTCTGATGCAATCTGATCTGCGTTCAGCTCCGCGGCTGACGATTTCGGAAGTGCAACGAGTGTGCAGTTAGCCTTTGCGACGGCTCTCAGAAGGCTGCTCTCGATCCTGGCATTCTCCCCAAGCATCCGGACCCAGGGCTGAGATCCGTTCTCGCCGGGGTAGATCGTAATTTGAGCGCCTCTTTTCCGTAGGGATTCGATGATTTGCGATGATTCGGGTTTCGACCACGGATTCTTTAGCAATCCATCTGTTCCAAGGATCGCGACTTTCGATCTACGGAATGGATGTCCACACTGCCTCAGCGCTCTTCGAATCATATCCACGATCTGAGAATGATACTCTTCGTTAACGGCGTGGGCAGCGCGCAGGAGTCTTGGCCCGTTCTTTCCATGAGAACTAGAGAGAGCGACGGCTGTTCCGATCAAATCTCGTTCTGGAATTGAGGAGGCGCTTCTTGCTAGAGGGGCTCGGTTGTCTCTGTACAGTTCGAGCACCTCATCGTAATTGATTCCGTGCCTTTCCGACATCTTTGCAAGCTCGAGTTCTAGCGCCGTCGACACTTCACGACTAACTGCGGAGAAGAGTCCGGATGCTTCTGCTAGTTCTACTTTCGAGGTCAGGCTCAGGGTCGGAAAGACTCGAAGGAGTTCCTCCTGGAAGTTGCTGGATAGCGCGCTTTCGAACCATGCTAGCACCTTTGGCCTTTCCTTGAAGTCTCGAACCCTCTCACCAGCCCAGAATAGTGGCAGATAGTAGAGATTGATGTCAACACCTATCCTCACTCCGCCGCGCTTCTCTATCGTTGATCTTACGACGGAGGACGTGTAGTAGGGTCTGCAGAGACCCGTGAACGCCACGGTGGCTCCTGGCGCAAGCCCGCCTGCCAAGCCCCTGACGGTCATCTCAAGATTGTTCGTATGGTCCGGGTTGGAGGTATGAGCTGACAGAATCAGGGTTTTGAGTTGGGATAGTGGTAATTGGTGATAATCAGGTGTTACGCGAATTCTTCCTGACTTTTTGAAGATGCCGAGGAGCCAGAGAGCCTCTTCTATGCCCGGTCGGTTCGCATGTGTTCTGCCGTCGTCACCGAAAGGTCCCACAAGATAGTTGGGGATGCCCGCTTCAGCGTAGAGTACTGAGAGAAGAAGTGCCTCCGGGTTGTCGCCAATAATGGCGACGGAGTGAGCTTTTTCGATGGACCCGATCAGCTGGTTTCAACAATCCTGGGGAGACTTTCGAGGTCGCCAGCGATCTGGTTAATTGATTGTATCAGGTCTGTTGAAAGAATTCCGTTCCGTACACGCGAAACCTGCCTGTGTTGGGCGCAAGATCTGTCAGTGCTAACCGTGAATATACAGATTTCCGTCTGAACGATTCTCTCTGATACCGGGAACTCTTCTATCTCTTATCTACCCATGAGTCCGTTTACAAAAGTGATCTAGGTCAGTAGCTTGAGGGTTTGGATCGACGTTCTAACTCCGAAGCATGCTCTCTTCTTCGAGCCACTCTACAGAGACCTCTCCCGTGATGGACACGACCTGTTGGTAACCACTCGGATCTATCGCGAAGCCGTAGAAGCGCTGAGACTGAAACGACTGTCATTCCGTATCGTCGGAGAGCATGGAGGCGCTTCCCGATACGGCAAACTCTTGGCTAGTGGCCGCAGGGTTGTGAAGCTTGCTCAGCTGATCGGGAGCTGGCGGCCTGACACAGCAGTCTCGTTCTCGTCTCCAGAGGCGGCGAGGGTGGCTTTCGGGCTTGGAGTTCCACATGTTGCGGTGAACGATTCTCCTCATTCATGGCTTGTTGCGCGGCTCAGCATTCCTCTCTCGCGATACGTCTGCTCGCCTTGGATAATTCGTAGAAGGGTCTGGCTTTCTTTCGGAGCCTGGCCCGATGGCATTGTCCCATACAGGGCCTTGGACGCTGCCGCTTGGCTGAAACGACACAAGCCGAATCCGGCAGTGCTCAAACAGCTGTCACTGAAAAGGGACAAGCCAATCATCCTGTTACGGACTGAAGAGTCATTCGCATCATATTTGGAGGGGAAAGCTAGCGACAGAGCGCCCGTGATTGGGCCGATCACGGAAGAACTCTTGAGACAGAAATTGGATGCTCAGATCGTCATTTCGACAAGGTACGGACGACAGGCGCCTGTTCTAAGGGATAGGTTCGGAAGCAGAGTCCGAGTTGTCGATCATATCATCGACGCGACAAGTCTCCTCTACTACTCAACCTATTTCATCGGTTCCGGAGGGACGATGACTGTAGAAGCAGCGTTATTGGGTCGCCCTGCTATCTCGTGTTTTCCTGGGGAGAAGCCTCTCTACATCAAGTACTTGGAGAAGAAAGGCTTGGTCAAGACGATTCAATCTCCGAGGGAGATCGCGCTGAGAGTGAGTAGGAGTCTGGCCTCGGACGAGGAGCGAAAGCGGCAGGAAAGGCGAGGGACGAAACTACTCCATGAAATGGAAGATCCGGTCAAAGTCATTTCTGGAGTGGTTAGGAAGACTTGGAAGAAGACTCAGACCTAGGCTAGGTCCGCCCTGCGCTTGGACAGAATGCGAGCGTCAGATGGTTCAACTCCGGAAAGGCAAGTTCCCTAAACGTGAAATGATGAGTCCTCTCCAGCCTACCAAAGAAATCATTCCGCCCCTCTTTGTTGTTACCGTTCACGGTTACCAAACCCGTTACCAGTCGAGGAGTGTCAATTGCACTTGATGCCCACGACACAAAACTCGCAGTTAGGAGGGAATTAACAAAGAGCAACCATTCTCCTCCCTATATTTTCGGAGGAAAAAGTCCGCAGACTGTGTTGCTTCA
>WNFB01001594.1_pt1 | contig 19463 bp, 19 predicted proteins | sample 5400501 | NCBI WGS metagenome assembly WNFB01 (sample SAMN13153341, study PRJNA577476) | soil metagenome | isolation source: 200 cm saprolite under Douglas fir tree site 2 hole 1 | place: USA:California | collected 2015-04-18 | reverse complement strand
GTTCGTGCCCGGCCGCCCGGAGTCGTCCGGGAAGGAGTCGATGTGGGCGGGCGAGCAGGGGAAGCTCTTCCCGCCCGAGCTGCTGGCCCGCGTCGAACGCTCCTATCCCCTGCGCCGGCTGGGCACCCCCGAGGACGTCGTCCCGGCGGTCCTCTTCCTGGCCTCCGACCGAGCTTCCTACATCACCGGCCAGACGCTCTCGGTGAGCGGCGGCTACACGATGGTCTGAGACAGGCTCGACCCCTCCCTACCCTCGGCCCCGGCGGGCGGCCAACCGGCGCCGGCCCCCGCCAGCGGGGAGGACAAAGCGCGCGATAATGCGGGAGGCGGTGAGGTCGGTGGAAACTGGTTTCGTCAGGTCCCCGGAGACAAGCGCCAAGGCCGTGGACTGGCGCGGGATTCCGGCGGCCGGGTCCCGGTTGCCCCCCATCGAACTGCCGACCAACTGTCCCGGCTGTGGCATCTCACTCGACCCCGACGCCCTCCGGGCAGAGCTCTACGTCTGCGAGTGCGGCCATCACTTTCCTCTGCACGCCGAAGCCTGGCTCGCGGTCCTGGCCGACGAGGGCACCTGGGTGGAGCACTGGGCAGACCTCAAGCCGCACGACTTCCTCCACTGGCGGCTGCCCAAGCCATACAGCGCGACGCTCGAGCAGGCGGCTGAAGAAGGACTCAACGAGGCGGTCAGGACTGGGCGCTGTGAGATCGGGGGCTGTCCGGTGTGGCTCGGCGTGTTCGACTTCCGCTTCGTAGGTGGGACGCTCAGCGTCGTCGCCGGGGAGCGGCTCGTCCGGGGGATGGAGCGAGCGCGCCACGAACGGTTCCCCTACGTGCTGGTCACCTCGTCCGGCGGCGCCCGGATGCAGGAGGGGGTCCTGGCGCTCATGCAAATGGCCAAGGTCAACGTCGCGGTGGCCGACCTGGACCAGGCGCGGGTTCCGTACATCTCGATTCTCAGCCACCCGACCTACGGAGGCACTGCCGCATCCATGGCGCTGCTCGGGGACGTCAACCTCGCGGAGGAGGGCGCCGCTATCGGGTTCACCGGACCCCGCGTGATCAAACAGGCGACGCATATGGAACTGCCGGAGGGCTTCCAGAGCGCCGACTTCCAGCTCGAGCACGGACAGGTCGACGCAGTGGTGCCACGGCTGGAGCTCCGTGCCAGGCTGGCCCATTTCCTCCATCTGTATCGATGACCAAGCGCCGCCCGACTGCCTGGGAGAGGGTGGAGCTCGCCCGCCATCCCGAGCGCCCCTACTCCCTCGACTACATCAACCGGCTGGTGCCCGATTTCGAGGAGCTGCACGGAGACCGAATGACAGGCGATGACGCCGCGCTCGTCGCCGGGATCGGCTCATGGAGGGGCCGGACGACCATGCTGTTCGGACAGCAGAAAGGCCGGACTCTCTCCGACCGGGTGGCACGCGACTTCGGGATGATGCGTCCGCAGGGCTTCCGAAAGGCCATCCGCCTGGCCCATCAAGCAGCCAAGTTCGGCTTCCCGATCATCTCGTTGATAGACACCCCGGGGGCATACCCAGGCGCGACCGCCGAGGAAGACGGAATCGCCTCCGCGATCGCTTCCGCGATCCGCGAGTGGTTCCACATCCGTACGCCGGTCATCGCCGCCATCGTCGGCGAGGGCGGCAGCGGAGGTGCCCTGGGAATGGCTGTCGCCGACCGGGTGATCATGCTGGAGAACTCGATCTATTCGGTTGCGGCACCGGAGGCCGCGGCTTCCATCGTCTGGCGTGATTCATCCCGCAAGAAGGAGGCCGCCGAGCAGCTGCACCTGACCTCGGACGATCTCATCGAGCTGCAGGTGATCGACGAGGTTGTCCCGGAGCCCGGAGGAGGTGCCCATTCGGACTACGACGAGTCCGCGCGGCGCCTGGACGAGGCCCTCTGGATTCACGTGAGTGAGGTTCTGGAGCACGACCAGAGCCGGATCCTCGAGAATCGGAGGAGGCGTTTCCTGCGGGTCGGCCACCTCCACGACCACCGCGCACTCCCGAAGCTGGAACCGGCCTAATGCTCCGCGCGATGCTTGTGGCCCAAGTCCTCGTGCCAGTCCAGAAGTAGCTCCGACGGCGGCTCGTGGAAGTGCCGGTCAGGGTGGTAGCCGGTGATCTCTTCGATCATGTTGCCGAACCACTCGTCAAACTCATGATCGGAGCTGGCTCGGTTCCTCATGGCGGCGGCGATGTCGTCCGACTCCATGTAGACGATGATGGCCTCGTTCGGCCTGGTCTGATGGAAGACCTTGAGCCGCTTGAGCCCGCGGCCCCTGCCGGCCTCATGGTGCTCCGCGGATCGATGTGAGGCCAGCATCTCGGACAGCTTCTTGGCATCGGCGGTCCGTCCCGGCTTGACAGGGACGGCAAACGCTATTGATCGCATGGATTCCCCACCTCCAGAGTTCGAGCAGACGGGGACACGAGTCAGGCCGACCTGGCCACCAAGGCGGCATTGATCCCGCCGCGTCCGGTGCCCAGAACCACCGCGGCGTGGCTGTTGAGGAACACGGACCGGTCGGTGACGACGGGCAGGGCGCAGGCGGGATCGGGGTCGATCCCATCCCGGATCGGCGGGACGGCCCGGTTGTAGAGGCTCAGGCAGGCGGCCGCCGTGTCGAAGGCGCCGGCCGCTCCAAAAGTGTGGCCGAAGGTCGCCTTCGGGCAGCCGACCAGGAGCCCTTCGGTGTGCTTGCCGAAAGCGAGGCGGACGGCACGCGCCTCGCGGATATCGGCCTTCACGCCCGCGCTTGCATCCACGATGGCGAGACCGACCTCGGGGAGGCTCACCTCGGCATCGGCCAATGAGAGCCTGATCGCCCTGGCGTACTGGACGCCGTCTTCGGCCGAGTCTCGAAAGTGGACCGCGTCGCAGGTGTGTCCGAACCCGCAGAGCTCGGCGTAGATCCGCGCGCTCCGCCTGGTCGCGTGCTCCCACTCCTCCAGGACCAGCACGGCACCTCCCTCACCCAGCACGAGCCCGTCCCGGCCCCGGTCGAAGGGCGCGTAACGTCCGCTGCAAGAGAGGACTCCAGCGTCCTGGTAGCCGAGCACCGCGTAGGGGCTGATCGGAGCCTCGCAGCCGCCCGCCAGGCAGACGTCAAGATCGCCTCTCTGCACGACCCTCAGGGCATCTCCCAGAGCGACCAGGGCCCCGGCTCGCTCCGCGATGTGGGTCTTGCTGTAGCCGTGGAAGCCGTACCGGATGCTGATCTGGCCGACGGTGGCCGCGTAGAACCAGGCGATGGCCATGTACGCGCTGACGTGCTGACCACCTTTGGTGTGAGCGTTGACCAGCTCCTCTTCGCCGAAGATGCTTCCGCCCAGGTTGTTGGAGAGGACGACGCCTACGCGATTGCGGTCGACCGCGGCCGGCTCGATACCTGCGTCACGAAGCGCGAGGTCGGCCGCAGCCAACCCGAACTGAGTGTGCCGGTCAGTCTGGTTGATGATGCGGCGATCCATGAAATCGGCGGGGTCAAAGCCGCGGACCACGCCGGCCGCCGGCAACCCGAAGTTGACTGCGTCGAAACTGTCGATCGGTCCGAGCGCCGAACGCCCATTCAAGAGTGCCCGCCAGAAGTCAGCCCCGGTTCCGACTGCGCTGACGCAGCCGATCCCGGTCACTGCGACCCTTCTGGTGGTCACGGCGCCGTATCAGCGGTCTGAAAGCGCTTGACGATCACGACCGAGTGCATCCCGGAGAAGCTGGCCGCGTCCTTCAGCACGGCGTCGACCTGGACGTGGCGCCCCTGGTTGGGAACGTAGTCGAGATCGCAGTCGGCGGCGGGCTTCCGATGGTTGATCGTCGGCGGGATGTAGTTGTTCTGGATCGCGAGCACGGCGGCTGTGAGCTCGATCGTGCTGGCGGCGCCCAGCGGGTGGCCCAGCATCGACTTCATCGAGCTCACCGGTATCGAAGCCGCCGAATCACCGAACGAGCGGTGGAACGCGCTGGTCTCGTTGCGATCGTTCTGCCGGGTAGAGCTGCCGTGCGCGCAGACGTAGTCCAGGTCAGCGGGAACCAGGTCGGCGCCGGCCAGGGCGAGATCGATCGCCCGCGAGAGGTCAAGGCCGTCCGGGGGCAGTCCGGTCATGTGGAACGCGTTGCTGGTGCTGGCAAAGCTGGCGATCTCGGCCAGGATGGTCGCGCCGCGCTGGATCGCGTGCTCGAGCTCCTCGACCACCATCACGCCGGCTCCCTCGGCCAGGATGAACCCGTCCCTTTCGTCCGAGTAGGGTGCCGATGCCTTGCCGACCATGTCCCTCCCCTTTGGAGTCAGGGCATGAATGACGTCGAAGGAGGCAGCGGCGATCGGTACCAGAGGAGCGTCGGATGCCCCTGCGATCATCACGTCAGCATCGCCCGCGACGATCGTCTCCCAGGCGTTGCCGACGCAGTCCATCCCGGCGGCACATCCAGTCACGGTGCTGAGACAGGGTCCGCGGAAGCTGTGTAGGGCCGCGAACTCGACCGCCAGTGTGCTCGGGCACATGTACTGGTAGAGGTGAGCTGGCGGCTGCCTGGGATCGACCGGCCGGCGACCCTGGTCGGTCACCGCCAGAAAGCCCTGCTCCATGCTGCCCGCGCCGGCGATCGCCGTGCCGAGGTTGACCCCGACCCGGTCGGGGTCAAAGGGAAAGTCGAGTAGCTTCGACTGGCCGAGCGCCTCCTCGGCCGCGGCGAGGCCGAACCACGCATAGCGGTCGTTGCGCTCGACGAAGTCGGCCGGAAGACCAGCTTGGAGCGGATCGAAGCCGGTCACCGGCCCGTAGATCGAGCTCCGCAGCCCAAAGCGGTCCAGCTCAGGCAGCAGGCGCTCAAAGCTGACGGCTTCGAGCATCGCGTCCCAGAGGGCATCGACGCCCTGCCCGGCCGGCGAAACGACGCCCATGCCGGTTATGACCGCCCGCCTGCCGCCGGGGCGACGCGACCTGGAGCTCACAATCTTGTCAGCCGGTATGCGTATCGCGGTGTCCCGCCTGGGGATCGGGCGCCGGCGGCGCGCTGGCGAATACGGCCACCAGCGGCTCCGCGCCCACGACGCTCACCGCGTGCGGGACGCCCTTGGGGAGGAACGCGCACCTGCCGCCCTGGAGCCGGTACTCGGTCCCCCCCGCCCGGAGGATGCCCTGGCCGCTGAGGACGAAGAGGCTTTCCTCACCGTAGTCGTGGACGTGCTCCGCGACTTCCTCGCCTGGCCGTAGGACCAGGTGGCCGAAGATGTGGTGCCGAGAACCCGTCGCCGACGGGGTGCTAAGGAACCGCATCTGGCCCCCACGCTTGGTGACCACCGGCAGGCTTTCGAGCTCGATCAGGACCGGACCGCCGCCCACGTGGCCCAATATCGTACAACGCCTCGCTCGCCCTGAAGGTCAGGGATCGAAGCTGTAGATCTCGCGCGCAAAGGCGTCCGTGGGGGAGCGCCAGGTGGCTGGGTTGTAGGGCTGGATGTAGGGCTCGAGCGCCCGGCTGACCTCCTGGAAGAGCGGGTGCCCTCGGAGGTCGCCCACCCCTCCTCTGAGGTCGCCGTCGGACTCGATCAGGTGCGCGTAGAGGTCTTCCAGCACGAACAGGCTGCGATGCCTGACCCCGGCCAGGGAGGGCAGCTCGGTGGCGTCTGACCGCGCGAAGATCTCGGCCACCTTCTTCTCGCTGCCAGGCAGGATTCGAGCGACGATGAGGCTCCGTCTGGTCATCGAGTCTCTCTCGTCTCGACCAGCCCTTCGAACGCCGCCGCGACCTCGAACACGGACATCGAGGCCGAAGCGCGCAGCTGGCGAAGCGGCGCGGTGGCGGCGTCCTGCTCGGGGCTTCGCTCGAAGGCTCGGAAGTCCTGGAGCGATCGCCAGTCGGTGGAGACGACGAAGCGATCCGGATCGTTCGGATCCCGGAGCAGAGCCTGCCGCAGATTGCCGGGAGCAGCCGCCGCGAGCCGTGCCACCCCTCTCCAGGTCTCCACGAACGCGCTCTCCTGGCCAGCCCGGACACGCATCTCCAGCAGCGCCCGCACCACCGGCCATAATCTCCCCCAGCCCGTGGTTCGGCGTCAAGGATTGACGCGTCCGATTTCGTCCAGGAGGTTGGCGAGATGATCGTAGTCAAGACCTGCGCTACTACCGACGTTTCGCTCGCGGACGTGGATTAGAAGCGTGCCGGCCCCGGCGAACGACAGCCTGGATCTCGGTCTGGCGGGGAAAAAGGCGGTGGTGACGGGAGCGTCTCGCGGGATCGGCCGCGCGGTCGGGCTGGCGCTCGTTCACCAGGGCGTTGCCGTGGCCTTCTGCCATCGGGGCGGGACCGACGCGTCGAAGACCCTGGAGGCGGAGATCAGGACGAGCCCACAAAACAGCTACCTGGTGGAGGCCGATGTGACCGACGAAAGGTCGGTGGCAGATCTTGCGAAGACCGTCCAGGAGCGCTTTGGGGCGATCGACTTCCTGGTCAACAACGCCGGCGTCGTCAGCCACCACAACCTGGCCGATCTCGATCTCGCCGAGTGGCGGAGGGTGATCGACACCAACCTGACAGGTGCTTACCTGGTGACCCGGGCCATGCTGCCCTACCTGCGCGCGGGCGGCTCAGTGGTGAACATCGGATCCGCGGTCGCGCTGGTCGGGCAGCCGGGCCTGGCCCACTACACGGCCTCGAAGGCGGGCCTGCTTGGACTCAGCCGTACTCTGGCCAGAGAGCTCGGCGGCCGTGGAATCCGGGTCAACTCGGTCGCGCCTGGGATCGTCGAGACCGATCAGGCAGCCGAGATGCCCGCTGACCGACGCGCCTACTATCTCAACCGCATACCTTTGGGCCGGCTGGCTACGCCCGAGGACATCGCGGGTGTCTGCCTCTTCCTGGTGTCGTCGCTCGCCTCCTACGTGAACGGTTCGACCCAGGTCGTCGACGGGGGGATCTGAATCCCATGGTGCGGGTGCTTGTGTTCGCGACCGTCAAGCCAGAGAACGGCGAGGCGTTCGAGGCCGCTTTCGCGGAGGTCAGCGCCAGGGTGCGAGGCACGCCCGGACACGTGACCGATGAGCTGCTCCGGGACCCAGGGCGCCCCGGGAACTACATCCTGCTCAGCCAGTGGATGAGCAAGGATGCCTTCCTGGCCTGGGAGATGGACCCGATCCATCGCGCGACCACGACTCCGATGCGTCCGTACTGGGTGACCGTGGAGCGGCGGATCTTCGAGGTTGCGGTGGCCATCGCCAGTCCCTGATTCGCCCGCTCGCGTATCTCCGCGGCTTACGCCGGGCGCCGGAACGCCCCCGATTCCAGCTTTTCCTTGATGATCCGCATCTGCTCGGGCGAGTTGGTGTTGATCCGCCGTGCCATCTGCTCGTCGGTAACCGGAGCCGTGGGCTTCATCTGGAAGTCCTGCTCCCACCGCATGCGGGTCCCGCCTTCGACCGCCTCGTAAGACCAGTGGATCTTCATGTATTCGAATGGACCCGTCTCGACGCGTTCAGCGCTCACCTGATGGGTCGAGACTTCCAGCGTTCGCCGTGACACCCAGGACCAGACCTTGCCGTTCTCGTCGGGGTGCATCGTGAGCCGGAACAGCACCGAGCTCCCTTTCCGCTCGAGCACTTCTACCGTGGCGTATTCGGTGAACAGCGCCGGCCACTGCTCAAGTTCGTTGGTAACCCTCCAGACCAGTTCGAGGGGGGCGTTGATCACGACCTCGTTTTCGGTGTGGGCGGCCATCGCTTAGATCACCCCCCTTTACTGGCTGGCGGCCGGCTGCGGCCGCAGCACCAGGCTGCCGGCGGCCGCCAACATGAGCACCACCACCAGCGTCACCAGCGCCGGCCGCATCGCGTCGACGAAGCTGGAATTTACGCCCTCGCCCTGAAGCCCCGCGCCGAGGCGAAGCTCGAGGATGGCACCGACGACCGCGGCGCCGAGCACGCTCCCGACCTGCCGCGTCGTGTTCAGGACGCCAGACGCCACCCCGGACATCTGCGGCTCGATGTGCGCCATGGCCATCGCGGTCAGGGGGGCGAACGTCATCCCCATGCCGAGACCGGCCAGCAGCAGGGCCGGGATCAGCCCCGACACCGACGAGCTCGGGCCGGCGAAGAGCGCCGCCAGAAGAATGCCCAGCGCGAAGACCAGGCTGCCGATACCCACCAGCAGGCGACCCGGCACCCGCTCCACCAGGTGCCCGGCTATGGGCGCCGTGACCATCGCCGCCAGCGGCAGCGGCGTCAGGACCAATCCCGTGGTCAAGGGAGTGGCGTGGAGGACGCCCTGGAGGTAGAGGGGGTACATGAAGAAGAATCCCACCAGGGCGAACGCGACCGCGGCCCCGATCGCGTTCATCAGGCTGAAGGTGCGGTCGAGGAAGAGCACGGTTGGGATCAGCGGCTGCCGGTGGCGGCGCTCCCAGAGCACGAAGGCGCCCAGCAGAAGGACTCCGGCGACCGACACTTCCCAGACTGTGACGGGACCCAGGAACCGGCCCCACTGGTAGCGATTGCCTTCGTCCAGCCCGAAGACGAGCGCCACCAGAGCGCCCGACAGCGCGGTTACCCCAACCACGTCCACCGCGTGGTCGCGGCTCGGCCTCAGGTTGGGGACGAGGAGAAGAGCGGCGATCACGACCGCGAAACCGAGCGGCACGTTCACAAGGAAGATCCAACGCCAGCTGAGTGCGTGCACGATCAGGCCGCCCAGGAGGGGACCCGCGGCAGCGGCCAAGCCGGCACAGGCCCCCCAGATTCCCACTGCCAGCCCCGCCTTCTCATGGGGGAAGACCTCGCTGAGCAGGGCCAGCGTCTGCGGCGTGAGGGCGGCCGCGCCGAGTCCCTGGACCGCGCGTGCCGCCAGCAGCTGTCCCGACGACTGGGAAAGGCCGCAGGCGATCGAGGCGCCTGTGAAGAGGAGGACGCCGATGATGAAGAGGGTCCGCTGGCCGTAGATCTCCCCCAAGCGGCCGGCCGGGATGAGGAACACCGCCAGGACCAGCGTGTAAGCATTGATCACCCAGAGGACCTGGTCGAGCGAGGCCGAAAGCGCTCGCATGATGGTCGGGATGGCCACGTTCACGATCGTGGTGTCGATCAGGATCATGAAGAAGCCGGCCACCAGCACCGGGAGGACCAACCAGGGGTTGCGGGCGCTCCCGGTGGCGCGCGTCACGCGGCCTTGGTGATGGAGCCGAGGCGAGTGGTGGAAGGCGAGCGCGTGCTCCCCGATGTGGTGGAGGCTTCGGTGCAGGAAAGAGCCGCCCAGGGGCCGGTGCCTGGTGGCGCCTACGGTCACGCTTCGAATCGAAGCTCGTAGGGCCCGATCGAGATGCCGGAACCGGGGACGACCTGAACCGTGTGCCCGGGCTCCAGCCGAACCCATTCCTGCACCCCCACCGGCCGGATGAAGGTTCCGTTGGCCGACTTGCGATCGGTCAGGAGAACGCTCCACTGCGAGATCCGAATGTCGCAGTGGATCCGGGAGACGCCGGACTCGTCGGACGGCACCACCAGGGGCGCGTAAACGCCGGCGGCAACCTCGGGCGCCTGCTCGGGCTTGCGGCCGATGACGTAGTCGCGGTCGACGACGAAGCTGGCACCATCCTTCGCGACCAGCCGTCCGAGGGGGGGTCGCGGCCCCTTGCTGACCGTATCGAGGAGCGGCCCGCCGCAAACCCGGCAGGCCGGGGCGAGCGGGTCGTTGAGATGGCCGCTGGCACACTCGCGGCCCTCGATCATGACCGCCTCGCCGGCCGGGGCCGCCGGCAAGCCGGCCACCACCGACGTGCGGACGTACTTGTCGGAGCCGGGGGCCTTCGCGATTCCGGCCTCGGCCTCGCTCAGCGCCGACTTCGGCCGCGGCATCATCACCGTCTGGTCCGGAGCCTCCCGGACAGCCGGTGCCGCGGCTCGGTCGAGCAGCTCTAGACCCCCGCCGCTGACCACCCCCTGGAGCAGGTCCCCCAGAGGCTGGCTCCCGGCCCGAAGCTCCTTTTCGGCGACCGTCAGCGCCCGCAGCTTGCCGCGCAGGTTCTCTTCCAACCAGCCCTGCTGGTCGGTCGAGTCGAACTCCAGCCGAGAGCCCTCCATCTGGATGGAGACCGTCATCGCGCCCGAGAGGAAGCTGACAACCGATTCACCTTGATCGACCAGAGCGAAGAAGGCGAGAGCGGGGTGCGCCCGGTCACGGCCGATCGCGCGCAGCCGCTCGGCCGCCGTCTCGTAAGACCGGCAAGCCTCCACCACGCCGGCCGCGGCCGGACTCGTGCTGTCAGCCGGGATCAGAAGCACAGTCCGGTGGAATCGAGCCACCAGCCCCGGGCCCGGGTGCACCGCCAACCTCAGGTCGTCGAGCCCCACCGCAGCCTCCGATGTTCGCACGATTTCGCGCAGAGGTGGCCTAGACCGGCTTGAGGGTGAAGGCCACCCTGGTGTAGCCGCCGATCACGATGTGGTCAGCGGGCCGGAGCACGGTGCCGGCCGGCCGGGCGGCGATCCGGGCTCCGTTGACATAGACCCCGTTGGCGCTCCCGAGGTCGGTCAGGATGTACTGACCGTTGACGTAGTCGATCCGCGCGTGCCAGCGGGAGACGGAAACGCTCGGCAATCGGACCTCGTTGGCCTCCGCCCGGCCGAAGCGGGTGCTGCGATCCTGGGAGAGGGGGATGACCGGAACGCCGTCCCAGGTGCCGGAGACGAGCAGCTCCGCCTTGCCGATCGAGGGCATCGCTGCGGGTGAGGCGGGCAGGCCGGGCAGCGCGGTCAGAGTGAGGGTCCGCTCGCCGGTGGCACCGGCCAGAGCCGGCACCGGCTGGAAGCTGGGCGGGACGGCCGCGGGGGTGGCGACCGCCCCCACCGGGGCGGCGGCAGCCTCCGTGTAGTTCTCGAGCTCGCGGGCTCCTTCCTCGGAGATCTCCGGGACGAACCGCTTCAGCCAGGCGGGCATCCACCAGTTGCCGGCGCCGAGCAGTCGCATGGTCGCCGGAACCATGACCACCCGCACGACGGTCGAATCGAGCAGCACGCCCAGGGCCAGCCCCAGCCCGATCTCCTTCAGGACCACGGTGCTGCTGACCACGAAGGATCCGAACGTGAAGACCAGGATCAGCCCGGCGGCCGTGATGATGCCCGCCGTGTGCTGCAGACCGGCGGCCACCGCCTCCTCGTTATGGCCGAAGTTCTGGAAGTACTCCTTGACGCGGGAGAGCATGAAAACCTCGTAGTCGGTCGAGAGCGCAAAGAGCATCACGTACAGGATTCCGGGGGTGATGATCGTCACGTAGTCGGTCGAGGTGAACCCGAGCAGGCGGCTGAGGAATCCGTGCTGGAAGATGATCGAGAGGATCCCGAAGGTGGCGCCGATCGAGATCAGGTTCATGAGTACCGCCTTGACCGGCAAGGCCAGCGACTGGAAGAACATCATCAGGATCAGGAAGATGACCAGGGCCACGACTCCGGCTACCGCCGGAAAGCGTCCGAAGAGGCTCGACTCGTAGTCGGCTACCGTGGCCGTCTGGCCGCCGACGTAGACGGTGAACCGGTTCAGGTTTGGGATGTGCGGAGCGATGGTGCCCCGGATGTCCTGGACCAGCGCCGCCGTCCGCTGGTCGTTGTCGGCGTACTTCGAGATGACCGAGATGACAGTCGTGTCGTCGTTCCGATCCAGGTTCACGAAGGGCGCCACGGCCGCCTTGCCGGGTCCCAGGGCATCGGGTTTCAACGCTGCGAACTGGCTGTCCGGCAGGGCTTCCAGAACCGTTGACACCGAGCCGACGCTGGACACCCGCGGGTCCTCGGCGACGTTTCTGGTCAGGTCCCGCACCGCCTGCAGCAGCTCGGGAGTCCAGACGCTGTCCCGCCCTGAATTCCTGACCACGATGTAGACGGGTGAGAGCTGGCCGGGGGAGAAGGCTTGCTGAACGACGCTGACGCCGTCATGGGTTTCCGTGCCCGGCGGCGGCTCGGGCGAGCCGAAGGCGATCGTGGCCAGCGGCGAGGCCAGGCCCAGAAGGATGACCAGGCAGGCCCCCAGCCAGATCAACGGGCGCCGCATGATGAAGTAGCTGAATCGATACCAGGTGCCGACCTCACCCTTCCTGGGCTCCCGCGGCTTCGGGATCAGACGGCCCCATTCGAGACGGTGCTTGAGTAGCGCCAGCAGGGCTGGAAGCAGCGTCATGGCGATGATGATCGAGAGCAGAGCGACCAGCAGCACGGCCAGGCTAATCGAGCGCACGATCATGATCGGAGCCAGGACTGCGGTGATGGCGCCCATCGCCAGGATGACCGTCACCGCCGAATAGACGATCGAGCGGCCGGCAGTCGCCATGGTGATGGCGAGCGCACGCTCTGGCGGCTGGCCGATCGCGAGCTCCTCACGGTAACGGGTGATGACGATCAGGCAGTAGTCGATGCTCAGGCCCAAGCCGAGCAGAGATCCGATGTTGAGCGCGAAAACCGACACGTCGGTCAGCAACCCCAGGATGCCGACCAGCGAGGTGGTCAGCGCGATGCTGAGCACGCCGAGGAGGAGAGGCACCGCGGCGGCGACGGCGGTCCGAAAGACGAGCAGCAGCATGATGAGGATGACCGGAAGGGTCACGAACTCCGCTCGGTGGAGGTCCTCTCGGGCCGCCGCCTGCCCGTCGTACGCCGCGGCAGGACTGCCGACCACGTAGGCGTCGAGTCCGATCCCCTTCAGCTTCTCGCGGATCTCGGGCACCTTCTTCTGAACCGCGGCCTCGTCGCCCTCGATTGCCATCGGCGCGATCGTGGTGTGGCGGTCGGAGCTGACCAGGGTGTCCCCTTTGGAGGCGTAGAAGGTGGTCACCCTGGTGACGCCGGTGATCGATTTGATATCGGAGACCGACTTTGTGACCGCGTCTCTGAAGGAGGCGTCGTCGACTGTCAGGGAGCTCGAGTGGAAGACAACTGCCAGCGTGTGCTGGCTGCCCAGGTCGAACTCGTCGGCGAGAACCGTGTCGGCCTGCTGGGACGCCGTGCCCTCGATCGAGATGCCACCGCCCTTCAGGTGATCGGCGGCGGTGGCGGCGAAGCGGGGCCCGGTGGTTAGCAGAAGCACCACCCAGAAGGCCGGGACCAACCAGCGGTAGCGGTACATCGCCCCCGCCAAGGCAGCGAACGGATCCCTCATCCTGGCCTCACTTGCCCGCTAGGTGTCATGGCCCGCGCGCCGGTCATGAAGAGCCCTCCCGGCGACCAGGAGGGCTCTAGTGAAAGAGTCGAGGTCGGTCTAGTGGTGAGTCGCCGAGTGGCCCTTCTCACGGTGCCAGTCGAGCACCAGGCGCGATGCGGGCCGGCCCGCGTGATCCGTCGGGTGGTGGCCAGTGATCTTCTGGATCATGTCGGAAACCCACTTGACTTGCTCGTGGTCGTCAGAGGCGACGTTCCGGAAGGCAGCCTGGAGATCGTCGGCTTCCATGTAGACGATGGAGATCCGCGGCTCGTCCTGGTGCCAGACCTTGATCCGGTCGAAGCCGTGCTGCAGCCGGCGCTTGTGGACTTCATCACCACGCTCACCGGTGAGCGCTTGGACCAGTTCCTTGGAATGATCTTCCGAGCCTTCTCGGCGCGGAATCGCAAACGCAATCGAAGCCATGTTCCCAACTCCTTCCAAAAACCTGGCCGAGCCAGGCATCCACCACCAAGCCCCCTGAAACGAGCGGTGCCAATGTCGCGTATCGGCTGGCGACTGTCAATCCAGCGATCGGTGCTATCCTCGCTCGCGCCGCGCGTTCGGGCGCGAGGGGAGGGTGGGCATGATCCACATTCACGCCGAAGTTGACATCGACCGGCCTGTCGAAGAGGTCTTCGCCTACTTCCAGGACCCCGACAACCGCCTGCAGTGGCAGACCTGGCTGGTCCAGCATGAACATGAGCCTCTCGACATCGGAGCCAACGTAAGCGAGGTGCGGAACGTCCTCGGCAAGCGAGTCGAGCTGAGGGGCGAGATCGTCGAATTCGAGAAGGACCGGCTGATCGGGTTCCGCGGACGGGGTCCGCTCGTGAACTCGGTCGGCTACCAACAGCGCTTCGAGAGGCTGGGAGCCGCCCGAACCCGTGTCTTCGCCGAAGTCAGCTTCGAGCCAAATCAATCACTCGCCGTCGCCCGCCAGCTCATCGAGAGCATCGTGACTCGCGAGGTGGAGAATTCCATGCAGCACCTCAAGGACATCCTCGAACACCAGGATCAGGCCAGTCACCTTCACGCCGCGCTGCCCCGCCACCACCATCACGCCGCTCCGATGGTTCCCGGAGGAGCGGCTGACCACCGGAGCAAATGACTTAACGGGCTAGCGGTGGTCGTGCTTGGGCAGGACCGAATGCGCGGCGTGGAAGTCCTCGTGGATCTCCAGCAGGTCCTTCAGGTGCTCCAGGTTGGTGCGCAGGTCGCGCTGGACCATCTTCTCGAAGGTCCCCTTGGCCAGCCCCAGCGCGCCCCGCGTGTCCACCGTCACCGCCAGACTCACCCTCGTGCCCTCGGGGGTGGCCTCGAAGGTCCAGTGCCGCTCGAAGTCCGAGTGCTCGGCCTAGCTCTTGTAGCGGAGCCGGGCGTTGGGCTCGTGGTCGACGATCTCCATCACGTGCTCCACCCGCCGCCCGAACCATTTGTAAGTCTCCTTCAGGGTCCCTTCAGCGCGCGTGCCTGAGTGCTCGACCCGGATCAGCCCGGGCTGCCACTCCAGCAGCTTGGTGGGGTCGGAGACGTAGTCGAAGACCTGCTCCAGCGGTCGCTCGATGATGACGGTGTGGCTGACCTTGATCATCTGGCCTTGGCGGCCTCCTTCTTCGGATGGGCCCGGCGGTGCTCGTGGGGCGGCAGCAGAGCGATGGCCAGGTGGATGTCCTGGTGGGCCTCGAGCATGTCCTTCAGGTGCTCCAGGGAGCTCTGGATCTCGCGCTCCACGATCCGCTGCAGGGCGGGCTGGGCGAGACCGAAGATCCGGCCGCCCTCGTATTCGGCTTCAACGTCGATCCGCGTTCCCTCACCCTCGCGTTCGAAGCGGTTGTGGTAGACGACCGACTTCACGACCGGGCCCGCGCCCTTGAAGGACCAGCCCCGGTCCCGCTCATAGGCGGTGATCACCCCCTTGATTTCCAGGCGGCGCCCGAGGAGGTTGCGGACCTCGGTCAGCTTTGCCCCCACGCGCAGCGGCTCGTGCACGTGGCTCACGAGGCCGGGTTGCCAGTGGAAGCGGTTCTCCTGGTCCTCCATGTAGCGGAAGACGTCGGCCAGCGGTCGCTCCACGTGTACGGAGGCCTTGGCGGTCAGCATCGCTCCCTCCCCATCAACGGCCCGGTTTGCCGTGGCGCCGGCGCCCGGGCGAAGACTAGCACCGCCCGGCGCTGCACCCACCTCCAAAACCCCCCACCCAAGGGGGTGTGGCGCGCCAGACTACGGCGGCGCCGAGACCCCGTCAACCCAGCCCGTTAAGGCCGGGCGCTACTCCTTGCCGGCCGAGGCCGCCCCCGAGCCGGCCGGCTCCTTCGCCCGCCTGGGCTTGAAGGAGAACGGTCCGCCTTCGTTCTCGGGGTCCACGTCGACGATCACGGTGTCGCCGCGCTTGATCTGAGCCCGCAGCAGGTGCTCGGACAGCTGGTCCTCGATCCGGGAGGTGATCACCCTCCGCACCGGCCGGGCGCCGTAGATCCGGTCGTACCCTTCCTTGGCCAGCACGTCCTTGGCCGCCTCGGTGACCTCGATCGTGATCTCCTGCTCGGACAGGTGCTTCTGGAGCTTGGCCAGGTGTAGGTCCACGATCTGCCGGATCTGGTCGGTGGTCAGGGCCTTGAAGGTCACGACCGCGTCCACGCGGTTCAGGAACTCGGGCCGGAACATCCGCTTCAGCTCCTGGTCGATCTTCTCCTTCATGTTCTTGTAGCGCTGCTCGACCTCGTCCTTCTCGTCCACTACGGAGGGCTGGAAGCCGAGCGAGGTCTGCGCCTGGTTGACGTCGCGGACGCCCAGGTTGGAGGTCATGATGATGATGCAGTTGGCGAAGTTGACGACCTTGCCCTTGGCGTCCGACAGCCGCCCGTCCTCGAGGATCTGCAGCAGCATGTTGAAGACCTCCGGATGCGCCTTCTCGATCTCGTCGAAGAGAATCACGGAGTAGGGCCGCCGCCTCACCGCCTCGGTCAGCTGCCCACCCTCGTCGTAGCCCACGTATCCGGGCGGAGAGCCGACCAGCCGAGCCGTCGTGTGCCGCTCCATGAACTCCGACATGTCGAGCTTGATCAGCGCGTCCTCGGAGTCGAACAGGAAGTCCGCCAGCGAGCGCGCCAGCTCCGTCTTCCCGATGCCGGTCGGGCCCAGGAAGATGAAGGAGCCGATCGGCCGCCGGGGGTCCTTAAGCCCGGCGCGCGCCCTGCGCACCGCCTGCGAGACGGTGGCGATGGCGTCGTCCTGGCCGACCATCCGCCGGTGGATCTCGTCCTCCATGCGGAGCAGGCGGGCTGTCTCCTCCTCCACCAGCCGCGACACCGGCACCCCCGTCCAGGCGGAGACGATCTGGGCGATGTCCTCCTCGCTGACCTCGGGCACCGTCTCGCCCAGCTTGTCGCGCCACTGCGACTCCTTCTGGGCGTACTTCTCCTTGAGCTTCTTCTCCTTGTCGCGGACGTTGGCCGCCGCCTCGTAGTCCTGCTTGCCGATCGCCTCCTCCTTCTCGGTCGAGAGGCGCTTGATGTCCTTCTGGAGGTCCTTCAGGTCCTCGGGCGTGGTGGTCAGCTTCATCCGCACGCGCGCGGACGCCTCGTCGATGAGGTCGATCGCCTTGTCGGGCAGCGCTCGGTCGGAGACGTAGCGGTCCGAGAGCACTGCCGCCGCGTGCACCGCGGTGTCCGTGATGGTGACGCGGTGGTGCTTCTCGTAGAGCGACTTGATGCCGTGGAGGATCTCGACCGTCTCCGCCACCGTCGGCTGGTCCACGAACACCGGCTGGAAGCGGCGCTCCAGGGCGGCGTCCTTCTCGATGTACTTGCGGTACTCGTTGAGCGTGGTCGCCCCGATGCACTGGATCTCGCCCCGCGCCAGCGCCGGCTTGAGGATGTTGGCGGCGTCGATGGCGCCCTCGGCGGCTCCCGCCCCGACCAGCGTGTGCAGCTCGTCGATGAACAGGACCACCTCGCGGCTGGAGCGGATCTCGTCCAGGATCTTCTTCAGGCGCTCCTCGAACTCCCCGCGGTACTTGGTGCCGGCGACCAGGGCGCCCATGTCCAGGGTCAGCACGCGCTTGTTCATCAGCGACTCGGGCACGTTGCCGAGCGTGATCTGCTGGGCCAGGCCCTCGGCGATGGCGGTCTTGCCGACCCCCGGCTCGCCGATCAGGGCCGGGTTGTTCTTCGTGCGCCGGCTCAGGATCTGGATCACGCGCTCGATCTCCATCTCGCGCCCGATCACGGGGTCGAGCTGGTTCTTGCGGGCGAGCTCGGTCAGGTCGCGGCCGAACTGGTCCAGCAGCGGCGTCTTGGAGGGCTTCTTGGGCGTCGGCTCCGCCTCCTCGATGGAGGAGTCGTGGAGGAGCCGCTCGATCTCCGCCCGGACCTTGTCCAGGGTCGCGCCCAGGTCCTCCAGGACGTGGGCCGCGATGCCCTCGCCTTCGATCAGCAGGCCGAGCAGGAGGTGTTCGGTGCCGACGTAGTTGTGGCCCATCCGCCTCGCCTCTTCGAAGGAGATCTCGATCACCTTCTTCACGCGCGAGGTGGGGATGATCTGCTGGATGATGATGCGCTCGTTGCGGCCGAGCACCGACTCGATGGTCTGGCGGACCTTGCCGATCTCCACGCCCAGGTTGTTCAGGACCTTGGCGGCCAGACCCTCGCCCTCACGCAGCAGCCCGAGCAGGAGGTGCTCCGTCCCTATGTAGCTGTGGTGTGACCTTTCTGCTTCTTCCTGGGCGAGCGTCAGGACCTTCTTGGCTCGCTCAGTGAACCTCTCGAACGGATACATCGCGCCGATGGTTCTACTTCCTCCAGTCTTGAGTTCTTCTAGATCTTTGGGCTAGGTGGGGGGCCAGCACCTCCTTGACCGCTTTTCCGGCCCTCCTTCCGGAGGCACCTTCGCCACCTACTATAACGCTCGACCCTGGCGACCCATTTCGCTTACGCGTGATCGCGTGACGGCCCGCCTGGCGGCCATGGGCGACGCCCTGCCGGCCGTCCTGCTGGCGGTCCTGCCCATTCTCTTCATCCCGGGGCTGAGCGACCTCTTCATCCTGCCTCGGGCCGGGCTGGTCGTGACCGGCGCAGCCCTGGCCGCCGGCTGCGCCCTGGTCTGCGGAGCCCGGAACAGCCTGGGGCCGCTGCGGTGGCCGGCGGTCGGGGTCGCGCTGGCGGCGCTGGCCGCCTTCGCGTTTTCCGCCTCCTGGCCCCTGTCTCTGATGGGGGCCTACACGCGGTACGAGTCGCTGCCGGTCCGGCTCGCCTACCTGGGGCTCTTTGGCGGCGCGGCCTGGCTGGTCGTCCGGCCCGCCTGGCGCCGGACGGCGGCCTCCGCCTTCATCGCAGCCGTCAGCCTGGCCGGGCTGGAAGCCGGCTGGCAGCAGCTCTCCGGCTTCAGCGGGCGGCCGGACGGAAACCTGGGCAACGCCGGCCTGCTCGGCGCCCTTTGCGCCATGGCCCTGGTGCTGGCCGCGGGCCGCGTCCGCTCGGGAACCGGCTGGCTGTGGGGGCTGGCCGGCCTGCCGCTGAGTCTGGGACTGGCTCTCTCGACCTCGCGCAGCGCCTGGCTGGGAGCGCTGGCCGGGCTGGGCGCCCTGCTCGCCCTGCGCCTGCGCGGGCTCTGGGCGGCGGCTGCCTCGGCGGCCCTCCCCCTGGTCCTGGCGGCGGCCTTCCTGGGACTCCTGCTGACGCCGCTGCGCCAGCTGAACGCAGATCCCGGGCCAACCCGCCTCTTCCTCTGGCCGGATGCCCTCCGCCTGGTGGCGACCCGGCCGCTGGCCGGCTTCGGCGAGGACACCCTGGGGCTGGTCTTCGGTCGCTTCCTCTCCGGCGACTACTCGCCGGGCGTGATCTTCGACCGCGCCCACTCGGCGCCGCTCGACCTGGCGGCGGCCCAGGGCCTGCTGGGCCTGCTGGCCGCGGCCTGGTTCTGGTCGGTGTGGTGGGTCGGGGTCTGGCGCCAGCGGGCGGTCGAAGAGGTGGCTGCCCTGGGAGGAGCCTGGATCGCCTGCGCGGTCTGGGCCCTGCTCAACTTCGACTGGGCGCCGGTGACGGGTCCCCTCTGGCTGCTGGCCGGGCTGGCGTGGTCGGCGGTGAGGACCGGCGCTGCCGGGGCGCCCGCGCCGGCTTTGTCGCCCGGCCTGTCCTGGCGGCCGCTGGCGGCCGCCGGGCTGGTCCTGGTGGGGTCGGCGGCCGGCGTCCTGCCGCTGGCCGCCGACACCCTCTACTACTCGGGCCGGCCGGCGGCGGCGGCGCTGGTGGACCCTCTACAGTCTCGGTACCACCGGGCCC
>WNFB01001592.1_pt1 | contig 19470 bp, 15 predicted proteins | sample 5400501 | NCBI WGS metagenome assembly WNFB01 (sample SAMN13153341, study PRJNA577476) | soil metagenome | isolation source: 200 cm saprolite under Douglas fir tree site 2 hole 1 | place: USA:California | collected 2015-04-18 | reverse complement strand
GACGAGCAGCAGCACGCCGTCGGCTGTCTCGTACAGCTCCCTGACCTTGCCGGAGTAGAGATGCCTCATGGCTTCGCGGCCGGGCCCGCGGCCGTCACGCCAGCCGCGCAAGCCGCTCGAAGACGGGCCCGAGCCTGGCGACGTACCGCTCCGGGCGGCACGCCTCGTCCAGCCTGGCCTCGTCCAGCGGCTGGCTGCGGTCCGCCGCATGCTTGCGGAGGGTCTCGCGGAACTGGGTGCCGTGCTCCCAGCTGTCCATCGCGGCCGCCTGGACCAGCGCGTACGCATCCTCCCTTGACATTCCCGCCGCGACGAGCTCAAGCAGGACCGCCGAGGTGTAGATCAGGCCGCGGGTCAGCTCCAGGTTGGCGCGCATCCGCGCCGCGTCCACCACCAGGCCGGTCACCAGCCCGGTGGTCTGGGCGAGCAGGTAGTCGGTCGTGATGGCCGCATCGGGCAGCGCCACCCGCTCGGTGGATGAGTGCGAGATGTCCCGCTCATGCCAGAGCGGCATTCCTTCCAGCACCGGCGTGACCTGGGCGCGGACGATCCTGGCGAGTCCGCAGATCCGCTCCGAGATGACCGGGTTCCGCTTGTGCGGCATCGCGGACGAGCCCTTCTGGCCCTGGCCGAACGGCTCGGCGAGCTCGGCGACCTCGGTCCGCTGACCGTGCCGCACCTCCAGCGCGATGGCCTCGCAGACGGTGGCCGTCAGCGCGAGCACGCTCACCCACTCGGCGATCCCGTCGCGGAACACGACCTGCGTGGCGACGTCGGCGGGCCGCAGGCCGAGCTCGGCCAGCACCCGCGTCTCGATCGCCGGGTCGATGTTGGAGTAGGTGCCGACCGGCCCGGACAGCTTTCCCACGGCGACCGCGGTACGGGCCCGGAGCAGCCGGTCGCGGCAGCGCGCCATGGCGAACGCGAAGTCGGCTACCCGGTGGCCCCAGACGTCCGGCTCGGCGTGAATGCCGTGGGTGCGGCCCGCGCGCAGGGTGCCCGCGTGCGCGAGCGCGTGCTCGCGCAGCACGGCGACCAGCGCGGCGGACTTGCCGGCCAGCAGGTCGGTCGCCTCGGTCAGCTGCAGCGCGAGCGCCGTGTCGAGCAGGTCGGAGGAGGTCATCCCGAAATGGACATAGGCGGCCGCCTCGCGCGGCGAGGTGTTGTCCGCCCACGCGGTCAGGAAGGCGATCACATCGTGGCCGGTGACGGCCTCAAGCTCGGCAACCGCCCGGGGCGTCGGCGGCGGCGCGGCCCGCACCGGGCCGACGCTGCTGGCCGGGACCGTCCCCGCCGCTGCGTGCGCCTGCAGGACGAGGATTTCGATCCGGCACCAGATCTCGTACTTGTGCGCCTCGCTCCAGAGCTGGCCCATCTCGGGCAGGGTATAGCGCTCTATCACGGCCCTATCCTGCCGCAACGCCGGCCGCGGAGGCACCGGGCAGGTCGCCGTCGGCGGACGGCTTAAACCGCCGCTCCGCGGCGATCATGGCGATGAGAATCGCGGCGAGCAGCGCCATCTGGGCCGGCAGGCCCGCCGAGAGCCCGGCTCCGACGGTCGCGGCCGCCGCCGCCGCGGCAACCATCCGCAGCCTGCCGCGGCCGATCCGGAGCAGCCGCCGGAACGCGATATCGCCGGCCAGCAGCGCCACCGTTCCCGCCGCCAGCGCGATCGCCGCTGCGGTCGGCTCGGCCGACGGCGGCGCCGCGGCGCGGGCGATCGACTGCTCGATCCCGGCCGCGACGGCGATGACGCCGAGCAGCAGCGGTGTATGGGCGTAGAAATAGGCATTCAGGATGACAGCCGTGCGACGGCCGCTGTCCGCACCAGTCAGCGCCCGCTCCGCCTGCTCGTCCTCATTGCCCCCGAACAGTGCCCACCACAGCGCGGCGGACAGGGCGAGACCGAGCAGCGTCACGGCGACCAGCCCGGTGCTCATTCCGCCGACGCGATCGGCCAGCTGGGCAGCGCCGATTCCGACGGCTGCGCCCGACTCGCCGAGCGCGACAATGACCAGGGCGGTGTGCCGTTCGACGATATGCGCGGGCCGCAGGCCGAACAGGCCCCGCGGGTGCACGATCAGCGGTGAGCCGAGCTGGATCACTACCGCGAGGATCCACAGGGCGTAGACCGCAGGCCGGTGATTCCCGGCGGGCCGGGACAGTATCCCGGCGGCGATGATCAGCAGCGCCGAGGCGATGCTGAAGGGCGCGATCCGCAGGATGTTCCTGTTGACCCGGAAGTACAGCGTGGCGTGCACGAGGACGACGACCAGGTATCCGAGTCCGAGCGGCACCCCGTTGCTGCTGAAGCCAGCCGGTATCGCCAGCCCGACGATGAGCAGGCCGGCCATGCCGACGAGCAGCAGCAGCCGCTCGGCGCTGCGGACCGGCGGCCGGGCGTTGGTCAGCCAGGCGTATCCCGCGTACATCCACCAGATCAGCGTGAAGATGAGCAGCACCTGCGCCAGTGCGGCCAGTGACGCCTCGTCGGCCAGCAGCGCGGTCAGCTGGGTGAGGGTGAAGGCGAAGACCAGGTCGAAGAACAGCTCGATGGTCGTGACCCGTAGCTGCAGCCCGGCCGCCCCGGCCAGCGCGCTGTCCTCGTGCTGGGTGTCGGAGCCGCGGGCCCCGCCCTGCACTGCTGACTTTCCCGCCTCGCCTGGCTCGCTCATCCCGGTCTGCTCCGCCCCGGGCCTTGCCCTATGAAACCCGGGTTTGATAGGCGAAAAGCCATATCAAACCCGGGTTTCATAGGCCTGGGTCCGGATCGGGTCCGCTCCGGCGGAGCTCATGGCCCGGATTCCGCCGCTATGCAGGGTTGCGCCGCGATGTCCGTGCGGTACCAGCCGCCGCGCATCCTGATCAGGCTGGCCGCCCGGTAGGCGGCGGCGCGCGCGCCAGCCAGGTCCCGGCCCGTTCCCACTACGTTGAGCACCCGGCCGCCGCTCGATCTCAGCCCGCCAGCCCCGTTCGCGGATGTGCCAGCGTGCAGGACATACGCGCCAGGCTGCCGCTGCGCATCTTCGAGGCCGTCAATCTGGTCGCCGCTGGCCGGCGCGGCCGGGTAGCCCTCCGCGGCGATCACCACGGTGACCGCGGCGCCGGGCGCCCAGCCGAGCGGCCCGGCGCCCGCCAGGCCGCCGTTCGCCGCGGCGTCGAGCAGCCCGGCTAGCGGCGTGACCAGCCGGTCCAGGATGACCTGGGTTTCCGGATCACCGAACCGGGCGTTGAATTCCACCACCCGGATCCCCGCGGTGGTCAGGCACAGCCCGGCGTACAGCAGCCCGCGGTAGGGCGTGCCGCGGCTGCGCATCTCAGCCAGGGCCGGCTGGATGACCGCGGAGAGCACCTCGGCGGCGAGCCCGGATGGGGCCCAGGGCAGCGGGGCGTAGGCCCCCATGCCGCCGGTATTCGGGCCCGAGTCTCCGTCATGCGCGCGCTTGTAGTCCTGCGCGGGCAGCAGCGGGAGCGCCGCGTCCCCGTCGGCGAGCGCGAAGACGGACACCTCAGGACCGTCCAGGAACTCCTCGATGACGACCGCGCCGCAGGCGGCCGCGTGCCTGGCCGCCTCGCGGCGATCCGTGGTGACGACCACCCCCTTGCCGGCGGCGAGCCCGTCCGCCTTCACCACGTACGGTGGCCCGAACGTGTCAAGCGCGTCGCTGACATCGGCGCTGCTGACGCAGCTGCGCGCGGCTGCGGTCGGGATCCCGGCGGCGAGCATGACCTGCTTGGCGAAGGTTTTCGATCCTTCCAGCATGGCCGCTTCCCGGTCGGGCCCGAAGCAGGCGATGCCGGCCGCCCGGACGGCGTCGGCTGCGCCGGCCACCAGCGGCGCCTCCGGGCCGATCACGACGAGGCCGGCCCCTAGTCGGGTGGCCAGGGCCGCGATGCCGGCCGGGTCGGCCAGGGCGACGTCATGGATCTGCGCAAGCCGGGCGATGCCCGGATTGCCCGGTGCGGCGTGCAGGCCGGTCACGCCGCGGTCGCGGGCCAGCGCCCGGCAGAGGGCATGCTCACGGCCGCCGGAGCCGATTACCAAGATCCGCACCCGGCTGAGCCTACCGGGCCGGCCATCGAACAAGCGGATTGCCAGCGCTCCGGCCGCGCCTGGCACGGTCGCCCGCTTCGCGAAACTGGATCTGTCTCCGGCCGATGGCGGCCACCGGCGGGTGCTGGCGGTGCCGTGGCTCCCCGGCACGTGATCCCGCCCGGACGGCGGCTGGCGGCCGGTGCTCAGATCAGCGGGCGCAGCTGCAGGGTCTGATCACGGCGCGGCCCCACGCCCACCGCCGCGACCGGCGCGCCGATCTTCTCCTCCAGTGCCCTGACGTAGGCCTGCGCATTGCGCGGGAGATCGCTGAACTGCCGCGCCGCTGAGATGTCCTCCCACCAGCCGTCCAGGTACTCGTACACCGGGACGGCGTGATGGAAGTCGGTCTGCGTGACCGGGATCTCCTCGTGCCGCGTGCCCGCCACGTCGTAGGCCACGCAGACCGGGACCTGTTCCAGGCCGGACAGTACGTCCAGCTTGGTCAGGAAGTAGTCGGTGATGCCGTTGACCCTGGTCGCGTACCTGGCGATGACAGCATCAAACCAGCCGGTCCGGCGCTCCCGGCCGGTTGTCACCCCGTACTCGCCGCCCGTCTTGCGCAGCCACTCGCCCTGCGGCCCGGTCAGCTCGGTCGGAAACGGCCCGGCGCCGACCCGCGTCGTGTACGCCTTCACGATGCCGATCACCCTGGTGATCCTGGTCGGGCCGATGCCGGACCCGGCGCAGGCGCCGCCCGCGGTGGGCGAAGATGAGGTGACGAACGGGTAGGTGCCGTGGTCGACGTCGAGCAGGGTCGCCTGGGCGCCCTCGAGCAGCACCACCTGCTGGTCGTCGAGTGCCCTGTTCAGGATCAGGCCCGTGTCGGCGAGATAGGGCCGCAGCCGCTCGCCGTAGGAGAGGTAGGCGGCCGATACCGCGGCGGCGTCGATTCCCCGGCGGTTGTAGACCTTGGCGAGCATCTGATTCTTCTCCCGCAGCACGAGCTCGAGCTTCTGGCCGAGGATTCCTGGGTCGAAGAGATCCTGCGCGCGGATGCCCATCCGCGCTGCCTTGTCGCCGTAGGCCGGGCCGATGCCGCGCCCGGTGGTGCCGATCCTTGCCGTGCCGAGAAATCGTTCGGTCACTCTGTCCAGCGCGCGGTGATGCGGCATTATCAGATGCGCGTTAGCCGAGATCAGCAGCCGATCGCAGGAGATCCCGCGCGCTCGCAGTCCGTCGATCTCCTCGATCAGGACGCCGGGGTCTATCACCACGCCGTTGCCGATGACCGGCGTTACCTCCGGCGAGAGCACCCCGCTGGGCAGCAGGTGCAGCGCGTAGCTTTCGTCGCCGATGACCACCGTGTGCCCGGCGTTGTTGCCGCCCTGGTACCTGACGACATAGTCAACGCTCTCGCCGAGCAGATCGGTCGCCTTGCCCTTGCCCTCGTCGCCCCACTGGGCACCCACGATCACAATGGCCGGCATTTGATCAGGCGGACTCGAGCGCCGCGGCGGCGGCCGGGCTGCTGTCCCGCAGGAAGCCGCTGCAGCGCTCGGCCTCGTCGTCCTCGCCGATGGCCGCGGCGGCGCTGGCGAGCATGTGCAGGGCGCGCAGGAAGCCCTGGTTCGGCTCGTGCTCCCAGGGGACCGGGCCGTATCCCTTCCAGCCCGCCCGGCGCAGCTGGTCCAGGCCGCGGTGATAGCCGGTCCGGGCGTACGCGTAGGCGGCGACCGGGTCGCCCTGGCCGAGCGACCGCTGCGCCAGGGCGGCCCAGGCCTCGCAGCAGGCGGGAAACCGGGCGGCGACGCTGGCCGGGTCCTCGGCGGCCTTCAGCGCGGCGCTGGCCGCCTCGTTCCCTGGCAGGTAGGTGGGCGGCGGCCCGCCGAGCAGGTTCTCATAGGTCATGCCGGCCATCCTTCAGGTCAGGCGCTTGCCCGCGGACATCAGGTCCTCGCAGGCGCGCACTACGCGGTCGGTCATCGACTGCTCCGCTGCCTTGCCCCAGCTGCGCGGGTCGTAGGCCTTCTTGCTGCCGACATCCCCGTCGATCTTCAGGACGCCGTCGTAGTTGGTGAACATGTGGCCGGCCACCGGCCTGGTGAACGCGTACTGGGTGTCGGTGTCCACGTTCATCTTGACCACGCCGTAGGAGATCGCCTCCCTGATGTCCTCAAGTGCCGAGCCCGACCCGCCGTGGAAGACGAGGTTGAACGGCTTTTCCCGGCCGTACTTGCGGCCGGCCGCCGCCTGGATGTCGGCCAGCACCGACGGCCGCAGCCTGACGTGCCCCGGCTTGTACACGCCATGCACGTTGCCGAACGTGGCCGCGAGAATGTACCGGCCGCGCTCGCCAAGCCCGAGTGCCTCAGCGGTCGCCAGCGCGTCATCGGGCGTGCTGTACAGTTTCTCGTTGATCTCGCCGACGACGCCGTCTTCCTCGCCGCCGACTACCCCGATTTCCAGCTCCATGACCACGTGCGCGCTCGCGCAGTCGTCCAGCAGCCGCGAGGCGATCTGCAGGTTCTCGGCGAGCGGGACGGCGGAGCCGTCCCACATGTGGGACTGGAACAGCGGCTCCTCGCCGCGCGCCACCCGCTCCCTGGAGATCCGGACGAGCGGGCGGACGAATCCGTCCAGCTTGTCCTTCGGGCAGTGGTCGGTGTGCAGCGCGATGTGGACCGGATACCGCGCCGCCACGGCGGCGGCGAAGCTGGCCAGCGCGACCGCTCCGGTCACCATGTCCTTCACCGCGGCACCGGACAGGTACTCGGCGCCGCCGGTGGAGACCTGGATGATCCCGTCGCTCCCGGCCTCGGCGAATCCGCGGAGCGCTGCATTCAGGGTCTGGCTCGATGACACGTTGATAGCCGGGTAGGCGAAGCCGTGCTCCTTGGCCCGGTCCAGCATCTGGGCGTAGATCTCTGGGGTCGCGATAGGCATGACGGTTACTCCCTGTTGTCGTGCAGGCGTCCCCAAGTATCCCGGAGCCTGCGCTGGCCCGGCACCGGCAGGTGGCCGGTTACCGGCGCTAACTGGCTCGTAAGCACGTTGGCGGGGCTAGTCTCGCTGCATGGGACGTCATGATGCCGATCCCAGGGAGCGCCTGCGGTACGTGATCGTCGCGGTCGTCGTCATAGCGGTGATCGTCCTCCTCCTGGTGGGGATCTCCGCATTGCATGCCCTGGCCGGGCACTAGTCACTACCCGGCGCCAGGTCGGACAGTTCATAGGCGGCGCGATAGGGCAGCCCTCGCCCGGTGACGTGGGCGCGCGCGCCGCGGTCCACGATGACGGCCACGCCGACCACGTCAGCGCCGGCCTCGCGAAGCGCGTCGACCGCGGTCAGCACCGAGTTGCCGGTCGTCGAGGTGTCTTCCACGGCGAGCACGCGGCGGCCGGCGACGTCCGGGCCCTCGATCCGCCGCTGCAGGCCGTGGGACTTCTCCGCCTTGCGCACCACGAAGGCGTCAAGCACCCGGCCGCGCGCGGCTGCCGCATGCATCATCGCGGTGGCCACGGGATCCGCGCCGAGGGTCAGGCCGCCGACCGCATCGTACGACAGGTCCGCAGTCACCCCGAGCATGACGCGGCCAGCCAGCGGAGCCGCCCGGCCAGCCAGCAGTATCCGGCGAAGGTCGATGTACCAGCTCGCCCGCTGGCCAGATGACAAGATGACGTCCCCGGGCACGATGGCCTGGCTCTTGATCATGCCGAGCAGGTCGTCATGGTCGGTCACGGAACCTGACCCTATCCCGCCCTGCCCCGGGTTCGGTCCCGGCTGCCCCAGCGGGCTGCCGGGCCTGGCATGCTGGGTGCCGGGTCACCGAATCGTGCATGGTGAGCACGTACGTCCCTGATCCGCGCTATTTGTCACAGCGGTGGCCGGGCGCTGGTAACGTCTCGCGTCGAGGGAAGGACGGTGTCGCGTGGATCGTTGCGCGCTGTTCGTGGACGCGGGTTATATGCTCGCCGATGGCGCAATGGCCGTCCACGGCACCCGCCGCCGAGACTCTGTTTCCTGGGACTATTCCGGTCTGCTCAAATTCCTGTCCGGGCTTTCGCGGGACCGCAGCGGCCTGGCTCTGCTGCGATGCTACTGGTACGAGGCGACGGTCGAGGGACGGCGGGCACCCGAGCACAACACCCTCGCCGACCTCCCCGGACTCAAGCTGCGGCTGGGCAAGATGCGCCCGGGCCGCCGCGAAGGCGTAGAGACCGAGATGCACCGTGACCTGACCACCCTGGCCAGGAACGGCGCGATCAGTGACGCTATCCTGGTCAGCGGTGAGGAAGATCTCGCCGAGGTCGTCGCAGAAGTGCAGGACCTCGGGATACGGGTAATCCTCGTGCACATCACCGTCGACGGGAACTGGACGATCTCCCGGCCGCTGCGCCAGGAATGCGACGATATCCTGGAGATTGGCGGCGTTCACCTGCGCCCGTTCGTTGACCTGATCCCCGGCGCGGAGCCTGCTCACCTGGACGAGGAATACCAGGCCGGCGCCTATTCAGGACGATCCCTGGCCAACGGCCACGGATCGGCGGTTGGCGCCGTGACTCACCATGGACTGCCCGCAGCCGCGCTGCCCGCTCCGCCCGCCATCTACACCGCCCCGGTCGTGACGGAGTACCAGCGGACCGCGCAGCCGCTGCCCGGTGCCCGCCCGGCTCCGCAGGAAGAACAGCGCCCTGGGCGGAGCCAGCCAGCCGACCTGCCTGCCCAGCCGGCCGCGGTCCAGGGCCAGCAGCCGGGCGGATCGCCAGGCCAGCCGGCCGGGCTGGCGGGGCAGCCAGGCCAGCCGGGCGGACTGCACAGCCAGGCCGCGGACCAGCCGGGCCCCGCAGGCGGCGTGCAGCAGGCTCAGCCCGGCAGTCTGCACGGCCAGCCGGCCGGGCTGGCGGGGCAGGCCGCGGACCAGCCGGGCCAGGCAGGCGGCGTGCAGCAGGCTCAGCCCGGCAGTCTGCACGGCCAGCCGGCCGGGCTGGCGGGGCAGCCAGGCCAGCCGGCCGGACTGCACAGCCAGGCCGCGGACCAGCCGGGCGGCCCGCAGCGGGCCGGCGGCCCGCAGGTCGCCTTCGGGGGGCCGAGCCCGCTGCCGGCCCCGACCGGGCCGGGGCGAAACTCGCATGCGCCGCTGCACGGCGATGACCAGGCCGCCCGGCCGGGGGCCCAGGCGTATCCGGCTGACCAGTTCCTCGACCGGATGCCTGCCCCGGCCGCCGAAGGCTCGCCAGGACAGGAAGCCGGTCGGCCGGGCGGGTCGCAGCGACATGGCATGGGCAGCCCGGCTCGGCAGTACTCGCCGGCGGAGCAGTACTCTCCGGCGGAGCAGTACCCGCTGGCCGAGCAGTACCCGCTGGCCGAGCAGTATCCGCCGTCGGCGGGCGGCGGGTACGGCGGGCCGGCCGAGCAGTTGCCGCCCGGCCAGTTCCCCGGCCCGCAGCACGCCCAGCACGGCGGTGGCGCATTCGGCCCCGCATTCGGCGCTCCGCAGAGCGGTCCCTATAGCGGCCCGCAGCCCGCGGCCGCCCAGGCACCCATTCCGCCGCCGGTGGCCGTATCGCTCGCCGAGGCGGTGCAGGCCGCGCACGCCGAGGGTTTCGGATTCGGCGAGGCCGTGGCGCGGGATGCTCCTGCCCTGTGGCTGGAGGCCGTGCTGGCCCGCAAGCCTCGCATGCCTTCTGACCTGGAGGCCAGGCTGCTTCAGGGCTCGGCGCTGCCGATCGACTCGCTGCTGCATGACGAGGTGCGGCACGCCCTGCGGCGCGGGTTCTGGGATGCGCTTGAGCGGTCACGGCGATAGGCCGGATTCGGCGCAGGATCGGCGCCGCCGCTGCGCGTTGAAAGGCGCGTCCGGGTGGGTACGTTGTGTATCGTGCCCGTTTTGAGCCGTGAGGAATTTGACGCAATCGAGTTCGACGCCGCCTTTAGCGGCGATCATAAGGCCGCTGCGCAGCGGATGAGCAGGCTCGCGGTCACCGGCACGCAGAGCGCATCCATGCCGCGGGCCGAGGCGTTCCTGCGGGCCGGCGAACAATGGCTGCTTGCTGACGATCCGGTCGCGGCAGCGAGCGGATTCCGGCTGGCGCTAGCCGATGGCGGCCCGGTATTCGTTGACCCGAGGGTCCCGTTGTCCAGGGCGCTCTTCATGCTCGGCAAGTCGGCAGAGGCCCGCGCGCTCATCAGCAAGCTGAAGGCGGAGGGCCGGCGCGATCCGCGGGTCTGCGACCTTGTCGCCGAGGTGCTCGTCGAGCGCGGCGACCTGACCGGCGCACTGGACTGGGCGACCGCCGGAGTGGAGCTGTGCCTGCGGCGCGAGGCCGGCCGTGGCGAGGACAGCGACGGCGAGCTGCCGGGGCCGGGCCAGTCCGGCGACGACCGGGCCGAGCTGGGGCTCCTGCTGAGCCTCAGGTACCGGATACGCAACGACCTCGGGCTGCCCGAGGATGACTACGACCGGCTGCTCGACGAGGCGGCGTCCGCGACGGACGACGGGGCAGCGGCCGGCCGGCCGGCGCGCACGGTCAGCGAATCCGACGCCGCATCGACGTCCACGAGGACCACGTCGCCGTCCAGGATGTCGCCGGACAGCAGGCCGCGGGCCAGCTGATCGCCGATCGCCGACTGGATGAGCCTGCGCAGCGGCCGCGCGCCGTAAACCGGGTCGAAGCCGGTGACCGCCAGCCACTCGCGGGCGGCAGGCGTGACGGTGAGCGCCAGCCTGCGGTCGGCAAGCCGCCGGGTCAGCCTGGCCACCTGCAGGTCGACGATCTCGGTGAGTTCCTCGGTGGACAGCGCGTCGAACAAGATGACGTCATCAAGCCGGTTCAGGAATTCCGGCTTGAAGGTCGACCGTACCAGCGTCATGACCGATTCCTGCTTCGCGGCATCGTCCAGCGCGGGATCGGCGATGTACTGCGAGCCCAGGTTGGACGTCAGGATCAGGATGGTGTTGCGGAAGTCGACCGTGCGGCCCTGGCCGTCGGTAAGCCTGCCGTCATCGAGTACCTGCAGCAGGATGTCGAAGACCTCCTGGTGGGCCTTTTCGATCTCGTCGAGCAGCACGACGCAGTACGGCCGCCGCCGGACAGCCTCGGTGAGCTGGCCGCCCTCCTCGTAGCCGACGTAACCAGGCGGCGCACCGACCAGCCGGGCGACCGAATGCCGCTCGGAGTACTCGCTCATGTCGATCCGGTTCATCGCGCGCTCGTCGTCGAAGAGGAAGTCGGCAAGCGCCTTCGCCAGCTCCGTCTTGCCGACTCCGGTCGGCCCGAGGAACAAGAACGAGCCCGACGGGCGATCGGGATCGGCGATGCCTGCCCGCGACCTGCGGACCGCATCCGATACGGCCCGGACGGCCCTGGACTGGCCGACCAGCCGCTTGCCGAGCTCGGCTTCCATCCTGAGCAGCTTGCCGGTCTCGCCCTCGAGCAGGCGCCCGGCCGGGATGCCCGTCCATGCGGAGACCACGTCCGCGACGTCATCCGGTCCCACTTCCTCCTTGACCATGGGCCTGGCGTCGGCGGCCGGCTGGCCGTCCGGCGAGCTGGCGCCGGGACCCCCGGCGTCGGCGGCGGCCTGGGCTGCCGCCGCGGCGATTTCCCGCTCGAGGGCCGGGATCTCCCCGTACATGAGTCTCGACGCGGTCTCGAAATCCGCATCCCGCTGCGCCCGGTCGGCCTGGCCCTTGAGGTCGTCGAGCCGCTTCTTCAGCTCGCCTACCTTGTTCAGGCCGGCCTTCTCCCGGTCCCAGCGCGCTACCAGCGCGGTCAGCTGCTCCTGCCGGTCGGCAAGGTCAGCGCGCAGCCGCTCCAGCCTTTCCTTGCTGGCCGGATCGGCCTCCCTGGCCAGGGCAAGTTCCTCCATCCGCATCCGGTCAACGGAACGCTGCAGCTCGTCGATCTCGACCGGGCGGGAATCGATCTCCATCCGCAGCCGCGAGGATGCCTCGTCGATCAGGTCGATGGCCTTGTCCGGGAGGTACCGCGCGGTGATGTAGCGATCGGACAGCGTCGCCGCCGCCACCAGCGCGGCGTCGGAGATCTGCACCTTGTGATGCGCCTCATACCGGCCGCGGAGGCCGCGCAGGATCGCGATCGTGTCCTCCACCGACGGCTCCCCGACGAAGACCTGCTGGAACCGGCGCTCAAGGGCCGGATCCTTCTCGATCCGCTCGCGGTACTCATCCAGCGTGGTGGCACCGACCATGCGCAGCTCACCGCGGGCCAGCATCGGCTTGAGCATGTTGCCGGCGTCCATCGCGCCCTCGGCCGCGCCGGCCCCGACCACCGTGTGCAGCTCATCGACGAACGTGACGATCTCGCCGTCACTCTGCTTGATCTCGTTCAGGACCGCCTTGAGGCGCTCCTCGAATTCGCCGCGGTACTTGGCTCCGGCCACCATCGAGCCCAGGTCGAGAGCCACGATCCGCTTTCCGCGCAGTGACTCTGGCACGTCACCGGCCACGATCCGCTGGGCGAGCCCTTCCACCACCGCGGTCTTGCCCACCCCGGGCTCGCCGATCAGCACCGGGTTGTTCTTGGTGCGCCGGGTGAGTACCTGGATCACCCGCCGGATCTCCGCATCCCGGCCGATGACCGGGTCGAGCTGTCCGTCGCGGGCGCGGCGGGTCAGGTCGATGCCGTACTTCTCCAGCGCCTGGTAGGTCCCTTCCGGATCCTGCGTCGTCACCCGGGCGTGGCCGCGGACCTGCTCGAATGCGCTGAGCACCTCGTCCGGCCCGGCGCCGGCCTCGCGCAGCAGCGTCGCTGCCTGGCCGCCGTCGGCGGCCAGGCCGACGAGCAGGTGCTCGGTCGAGACATACTCATCCGACATCTCCCTGGCGCGCCTGGCCGCGGTGGCAAGCGTGGTCAGCAGCTGCCGGGAGGTCTCCGGTGCGCCGACCGTGGTCCCGGCCGCGCGCGGCAGCCGGGCAAGTAGCTCCTCCGCTCTCTTCAGGACGGTGGCCGGGTCGGCCCCGATGGCCCGGAGCAGCGGAGCCGCCGTGCCGCCACTCTGCTCGATCAGCGCGGCAAGCAGGTGGAGCCCCTCGACATTCGGGTTCCCGGCGGCGGCGGCGCGCCTGACCGCCTCGGACAACGCTTCCTGGCTCTTGCGAGTCAGCTTGTCATCCATCGCCGGCTTCCCTCCGGATCTTGGCCGGTGCCTGGTGGCCTGCCTGGCCGCCCCCGGCCGGCCGGCTCCCGCTGGCGGCAGCGGGTGCCGAGGGGGCCGGGGGCAGCCGCCCGGGCGGCGCCGGGCGGGGCTGCCCGGCGCCGCCCGCGGTGCGGACGGGCACGAGCGCGCCCCCGCTGCCGCCGGTCCTGAGCAGGCTGGCCAGCCGGGCGGCGACGGCGCGGGTGGATTCGAGCTCCGCGCGAAGCCGGGCGATCTCGGCCTGGATCTCCGCCAGCCGCAGGCGGCTGCGCCGGCTCTCGTCTTCCAGCGCCAGTATCCGCTTGATCCCGGAGAGGTTGATGCCCTCCTGCTGGGACAGGCGCTGGACCTCGCGCAGGACAAGGATGTCGCGGAGCGAGTAGCGGCGCCCGCGGCCCGCGGCACGGCCGGGGGAAACCAGGCCCATCCGGTCGTAGGCGCGGAGCGTCTGCGGGTGCAGCCCGGATAGCTGGGCCGCGACGGAGATGACATAGACCGGCGAATCGTCGGACAGCTCGAACTCGTTGATCATGTCATCACCTGCGCCAGCTCATCCGGCCTTCGCCTGGCGCAGCAGGCCTTCCCTGGGATCGGTGTCCCCGGCCGCCTTCCTGAACGTCTCGAGCGCCTCGTGCTCCTCGTCGTTCAGCTGCCGCGGCACCTGCACCTCCACGGTGACCAGCAGGTCGCCAACGGTGCCGTCCGGACGGCGGACGCCCTTGCCGCGAACCCGGAAGGTCCGCCCGTTGGGGGTGCCCGCCGGAATGCGCACGCTCACCGGCATGGTGCGATGAGCCGGAACCTTGATCTCCGCGCCGAGTGCGGCCTCGGGAAAGGTGACCGGCACGGTGACAGTCAGATTGTGGCCCGACCTGCCGAAGACCGGATGCGGGGTGACATGCACCCGCACGTACAGGTCGCCGGCCGGGCCGCCGCGCTCGCCTGGTGCCCCCTTGCCCTTGAGCTTGATCCGCTGGCCGTCGCCGACCCCGGCCGGGATACGAGCCTGGATGGTCCTGGTACTCATTGCGCGGCCGCTGCCTGAGCACACCGGGCACGGGTCGTCGACGACGAGGCCGCGGCCCCGGCAGGTGCGGCATGGCTCGGAGAACGCGAAGTTGCCCAGGTTCCTGCTGGCCTGCCCGCTGCCCTCGCAGGTGGGGCAGACCCTCGGCACGGTTCCCGCCTTGGCCCCGGTGCCCATGCAGGCCTTGCACGGCGCCTCGCCGGCCAGCCGCAACGACACGGTGGCGCCATCGATCGCGTCGCCGAAGGTCAGCGACGTCTCTGTCTCGATGTCCGCGCCGCGCCTTGGCCGCGCCTGCGTGCTGGTGCGGCCGCCGAACACGCCGCCGAGCAGATCGCCGAGGCGCCCGCCGGTGCTGCCGCGCGTGCCGCCGAAGAGATCACCGAGATCGAAACCGAATCCGCCCTGGCCGCCGCCCGCCGTTCCCGGCATGCGGACGCCGCCGCTGCCGAACAGCGACCGGGCCTCGTCATACTCCTTGCGCCGCTTCTCGTCGGACAGCACGTTGTATGCCTCGGAGATCTCCTTGAAGCGTTCCTCCGATGCCGTATTGCCCTTGTTGGCGTCCGGGTGATGCTTGCGGGCAAGCTTGCGGTACGACTTCTTGATCTCAGCAGGTTCGGCGTCCTTGGCGACGCCGAGGACCTTGTAGTAGTCCTTCTCGAGGAAGTCCTTGGTGCTCACGGCCACTCCTCGTCGGGGTCAGTCGGCATCGCTTGCGCGCGGGTCACCGTCGGCGCCGGAAGCATCGTCGTCGTCGGCATCCGCCGCCTGCCGGGTGTCCGGGCTGGCCGGATCGCCGGGCCCGGCCGGACTGCCCGGCTCGCCCTGGTCAACGGGCTCGGCCACGGCAACCCTCGCCGGACGCAGGATCCTGTCCCCGATCTTGTAGCCAGGCTGCAGGATGCGCACGCACGTCGGCTCGGTCACGTCCGCCGAGTAGGAATGCATCAGCGCCTCGTGCAGGTTCGGGTCGAACGGGTCGCCGTCCTCGCCGAAGCTCGTCAGGCCGAGCTTGGCCATGGCCGACTCGAGCAACTCAGCTACCGCCTTGAACCCGCCGGACAGCTCCTCGTGCTCCCTGGCCCGGCCGATGTCGTCAAGGACCGGCAGCAGGCCGCCGAGCACGTTCGCCAGTGCCTGCTCCCTGACCGCGACCCGGTCCCGCTCGACCCGCTTGCGGTAGTTCGCGTACTCGGCCTGCAGGCGCTGCAGGTCTGCCGTCCGCTCAGCGAGAGCGAGTCCCGCCAGCGAGGCGGCCTGATCGTCGTCGGCCTGCTGGTCGCCGGGAAGGCCAGGCGGCGCCCCGGCCGCGGTGGCCGGGCGGTCGTGCTCCTGACTCCCCGTGCCCGGCTCGCCGCCGGCCTTGCCGCCCGGCTTCGACACGGCATGCTTGCCGGGCCGGGCGCTGCCGGGCCCGCGCAGCGGGGAGCCCGGCCGGCCCGTACCCCGGACCTGTCCCGTCTCCGGATCGATGCGCCGCAGATCGCGGATCACCGGCCCGGTGCTTTCCTCTTCTGGCGACTTCATCAGGCGGCGCCACCCTCTGCCTCACCCGGCTTCTCGTCGTCGACAATCTCCGCCTCGACGACGTCGTCGTCGCCCGCCTGTGCCGTGTGCTCGCCGTCTGCCGCGCCAGCCTGGGCTCCCGCGGCCTGCTGTGACTGTGCGTAGATCGCCGTGCCCATCTTCTGGCTGACCTGGGCCGCGTTCTCGCTGGCCACCCTGATCGCCTCGGTGTCGGTACCCTCAAGCACCTTCTTCAGCTCGGCGATCGACGCCTCGACCTCGGACTTGACGTCATCGGGGACCTTGTCGGCGTTCTCGGCCAGGAACTTCTCCGTGGTGTAGGCGAGAGTCTCCGCGCGGTTGCGGACCTCGGCCTCCTCGCGGCGCTTGCGGTCTTCCTCGGCGTACTTCTCCGCATCGGCCATCATCCGCTCGATGTCGTCCTTGCCGAGCGCGGAGCCGCCGGAGATGGTGACGGACTGCTGCTTGCCGGTGCCCAGGTCCTTGGCGGACACGTTGACGATCCCGTTCGCGTCGATGTCGAAGGTGACCTCGATCTGCGGGATGCCGCGTGGCGCGGGAGCGAGCCCGGCCAGCTCGAACATGCCGAGCTTCTTGTTGTACGCCGCGATCTCCCGCTCGCCCTGGAAGACCTGGATCTGCACGGACGGCTGGTTGTCGTCGGCCGTGGTGAAGATCTCCGAGCGCTTGGTCGGGATCGTCGTGTTGCGCTCGATCAGCTTGGTGAAGATCCCGCCCTTGGTCTCGATGCCCAGCGAAAGCGGGGTCACATCCAGCAGCAGGACGTCCTTGACCTCGCCCTTGAGCACGCCGGCCTGCAGGCTGGCGCCGACCGCCACCACTTCGTCCGGGTTGACGCCCTTGTTCGGCTCCTTGCCGCCGGTCAGGTCCTTGACCAGGTCGACCACCGCGGGCATCCGGGTTGCGCCGCCGACAAGCACTACGTGGTGGATGTCATCGAGCTTGATGCCGGCGTCCTTGATCACCTGCTGGAACGGCGCCTTGCAGCGGTCAAGCAGGTCGGTGGTCATCTTCTGGAACTCGGCCCGGGACAGCTTGGTGTCCAGGTGCAGCGGTCCCTGGTCGGAGTGGGTGATGTAGGGCAGGTTGATCTGCGACTCGGTCGAGCTGGACAGCTCGATCTTGGCCTTCTCCGCGGTCTCCCGCAGTCGCTGCAGCGCCATCTTGTCCTTGGACAGGTCGGTGCCGTAGTTGTTCTTGAAGTCCTTGACCAGCCAGTCAACGACCCGCTGGTCCCAGTCGTCACCGCCGAGGTGGTTGTCGCCGCTGGTGGCCTTGACCTCCACGACGCCCTCGCCGACCTCGAGCAGGGAGACGTCGAACGTGCCGCCGCCCAGGTCGAAGACCAGGATCGTCGCCTCTCCCGACTTGTCCAGGTGGTAGGCAAGCGCGGCGGCGGTGGGCTCGTTGATGATCCGCAGGACGTTGAGCCCCGCGATCTGGCCGGCCTCCTTGGTGGCCTGGCGCTGCGCGTCGTTGAAGTACGCGGGGACGGTGATCACCGCGTCGGTGATGGTCTCCCCCAGGTAGGACTCCGCGTCCCGCTTCAGCTTCTGCAGGATGAACGCGCTGATCTGCTGAGCCGAGAACTTCTTGCCGTCGATCCTGACCGACCAATCGGTGCCCATCTGCCGCTTGACCGAACGGATCGTCCGGTCGACGTTGGTCACCGCCTGCCGCTTCGCCACCTCGCCGACGAGGACCTCGCCGTTCTTGGCGAAGGCGACCACGGACGGCGTGGTCCTGGAGCCTTCCGCGTTGGCGATAACCGCGGGCTCGCCGCCTTCGAGGACGGCGACGACAGAGTTGGTGGTACCAAGGTCGATGCCTACCGCACGTGCCATGAGTTAGTCCTTGCGTGTGATCGAGAGCCGAAGATTGAGCCTTGTCGGCGCAAGTTTGCCATCCGGCAGTGCTCAAGTCAAATGAGTTGTGTCAGGTCAGCAGGGCCGGGCGTCAGCTCGCCGATGAGGTGCTGGGCAAGGTATTCCGCGAGGCAGTCACAAGTCAGGCGGGCCGGCCGGCTGCGCCCGCCGCAGTCCGAGGCTCAGCCGCAGCACGAACCGGTCCGGTGCGCCGGCCAGCACCCCGCCTGCCGGGTCATCATCTCCGTCGCGGCGCACCACGTCGGCCTGCGGCCGCAGGATGTCCCTGATCACCAGGCCGGACAGCAGCGCCACGGCCGCGAACCTGCCGAGCAGGACAAGGAAATACTGCCTCGCTCCGATGCCTCCGGCGGCGGGCCCGGCGACGATCGTGATCAGGTAGGCCCAGATCCCGAGGAAATATCCGATCTCGGCGAGCTGCCAGAGTGCGTAGGACACCAGCCGCGGTCGGGCCAGTACCACAAGCGGGGCGAGCCAGATCACGTACTGCGGCGACCAGACCTTGTTGAACAGCAGGAACGCGGCGATGACCAGGAAGCACAGCTGCGGCAGGCGGGGCCGCCGCGGCGCCGCGAGGGCCAGCACCCCGATCGCCGCGCAGGCCACCCCGAACAGCAGGAGCGATACGGCGTTGAGGGTGTGCAGCGGCATGCTGCCCACGACGGGCCAGTGCTCGGTCTCGAAGAAGTACCAGATGGAGCCCCAGTCGGCGCCGCGGCTGGCGTTGAACCGGTAGAACGCGGACCAGCCCGCAGGCGCGGCGAGGGCCACCGGGAGGTTGACGGCCAGCCATGCCGCGGCCGCCGAGCCGGCCGTCACCCAGAAGGCCCGGAGCCTGCCCGCCCGCAGGCAGAGCAGGAACAGCGGGCCGAGCAGGAAGACCGGGTAGAACTTGGTGGCCACGGCCAGGCCGAGCAGGACGCCGGCCAGCGCGCCGCGCCTGGCCGCCCACGCCGCCATGCCCAGCGTCGCCAGGCTCATCGCTATCAGGTCCCAGTTGATGAACGCCGCGAGGATCACGGCCGGTGACAGGGCCACCAGCAGGGCGGTCCATCGCCGCGAGCGCCCGGCCAGGTATGCCGTGGCCAGCACGGCCGCGATGGCGAAGATCACGAGCATGCCCGCGGTCACGTCGAAGAACTCGCGGCCCCGCACGAACGGATCACTGATCGGCCGGACGGCCCAGGCCGCCGCCTGCATGGCGGCACCGATGAGCACCGGGTACTCGACGGGATGACCGAGATAGGGAACCTTGCCCGCGGCGAGCTGCTCGGCAAAGTACAGCGGGTAGATGTCGGTGTAGCAATGCGCCTGGTACTGCTCGATGCCGACGTTCCAGGCGCCAGCGCGGCAGGCTGCCTTGCTGACGAACGCCAGCGCGCCACCAGCCAGGCCGGCGGTCAGCAGCGCCGTCACCGAGCCTGCCAGCATCGCCAGCCGGCCCGGCGGCCAGGACCGGGACCCGGGGCCGTCCCCTTGCGTCCCTGGCCGGGCCATTTCACGCTCCGTCATCAGCTGCCAGCCTCTGGAATCCGCTGGGCCTGGTTGGTCAGTGCCCCCGGTCAGGCTAGCGGGCCAGGACCACTAAGGCAGGCAGCATGCCCGCCGCCGGGCAGCAGGTCAGCAGGCCGGCCGAGCTGCGCGCTGGGCCAAGTTACCGATCGGCATAGTTCCTGGACCAGCGGACGCCTGAGCGGCCGGCCGCGCGAAGATCGCCGGCCGGCCGGCCGGCGTACGCTGGCACCGGCGGCGCGCCGGGCCGGCCATGGCCGGCCGCAGCAGACGCCGCGTGAGGAGGTCGTTGTGGCTCT
>WNFB01001591.1_pt1 | contig 19472 bp, 19 predicted proteins | sample 5400501 | NCBI WGS metagenome assembly WNFB01 (sample SAMN13153341, study PRJNA577476) | soil metagenome | isolation source: 200 cm saprolite under Douglas fir tree site 2 hole 1 | place: USA:California | collected 2015-04-18 | reverse complement strand
CCGGGCGCGGTCTCTTTCAACGTCACCATTGTCAGCTAGTTCCGACGCGGAGAAACGTAAGCGGATAGAGCAAACGTTTGACGAGTTCAACGAGTCCTGGCTTGTCTACTGGAACGCGTACATTGACCTGCAGAACCAGTTGTACGAGAGCTTGAAGACTGCGCGAGAAGTGACCTGGCTCGGCGCCACCGACTCGGCGAAAATGAGCGAGATAAACGCGGCCCAACGACAATTATTCTCCACTATGCCGCGCCGCCTGGACTATGTCCCACTGGGACAGATCAACCGGAGCATGGATTACGCGCTCGGGAAGATCAACGAATTACTTGCAGCTCTCTTCACCGAGAAGGAGAAATGTAAGAGGCTAGAGGACGCGATAGATATTCTAACGGACAAGGCTAACAAGACCAAGCAGGAGCTCCAGTCCGAATCTTAGTCCTTCGCAGGGGCGGTACGAACGGTCGATTCGACTAACAGGTCAGTCAAAGACTATGGGTTAAGTCTCAACTAGGGCGGGAAGAGTGTCACATTTCTATTCGCTCTCGCCCTGCCACCGATCTCGCTTCAGCGCTTCCTTCTTGAGAGACACGACCATTTCCTTGAAATCGGAAACGATGGTTGCTTGAATATCCTGTTCCTTGCAGAGCTCGGAGAGCTTTGAGTTCCTTATCGCGAACCTCAGGTCTGCGTTTCTCAGCGCGTGTAGATCCCATCGTCCATCGCCAATGTAGGCAACCGTATCAGCTTTCGTCTTGTAGTATCTGACTGTGTCGTCTTTGAGGTTGATCGATCTGTTGTCCTTCAGTTTGGGAAAGTCGAATTTGATGCCTGTCAGCGTGCATTTCGCCGCTGCCGCGTACAGTTCCATCTTCCTCCACTTCTGGCGTCTTAGAAAGTGTTTGATGACGAAATCCAGGCCTGCGCTGACGAGAACTAGAGGGTAGTGGTTTGTCTTACAATAGTCGATTAGATTGTCGAAGCCCGGTCTGAATCTGGTGACCTCGTCCAGTTCGTCCAAGATTTGGGATTTTGACGCCTTTACCATTGCGCCTTGTCTTCTGAGGCATTCCTCCAGTGTGATCTGCCCCTTGACGTATTGGTCATCAACAGCCATCCAGTCGCCCTGAGCAAATCTTTCAGCAACGTTTCGGAACGTGTCGTTGAGCGTGACCGTGCCATCAAAGTCGCTTAGTACTGCAAGCTTCAATTCAAACGGGATTCTCTTTGATTTCTACGCCTTGTGGACGTTGAAAAACAATGGTTCCTCCAAAGATGAGAGCAAGCTCGTCGGTATAACGCGCTACTACGATGTTTCTCTGGATATCAAAGCCATATTTTGAGTTGAAAAACGGCTCTCGCAAAGCCTATCATTGGCAATAAGTAATCGAATCCATGAGCGAGCGTTTCACCGCTGAAATGGCCGTAGCGTTCCAAGCGTCTCGACACGGGGTCTCTGTCGAACAGGTGGGGATAGCTCCCTTAGTGGTGGGGTCGTGGGACCTCGAGACCGTCAAGTCACTGGCTAAGACGGTAGGCGCTGAGCCGTCGCCGTCTTGGTGGTGGGGGCCGCGGTTTCCATTGTATAATGGCCAGGTTGGCGGCAGAAAGGTTTCCTTCGTTAATCTCCCCGTGGGCGCACCTGCCACTACACTGGTTATGGAAGAACTGATCGCTTGCGGCGTGCGGGCTTTCTTGGGGCTGGGGCTTGCGGGCAGCATTCAGCCCGAGGCGCCGGTGGGGACCTGTTTCATTCCGACATCTTGCATCAGGGACGAGGGGACATCTCCGCATTATCTTGCGAGTGATGATGGGCTTCGTCCAGCGCAACGACTGGTCCGGGCGTTAGAGAAGGCGCGCCTCAAGAAAGGTGTAGTCGCGTATACCGGTCCTATTTGGACGACGGACGCGCCTTACAGGGAAATGGTGACGACGATCGAGAACTATCGCCTGCGGGACGTATTGGGAGTTGATATGGAAACCTCGGCAATGTATGCACTGGGGACGTATCGGAATGTGGAGGTCTGCAACTTCCTTGTCGTGAGCGATGAGCTATGGAGAGACTGGAGACCAGCGTTCGGCTTACCCGAGCTGAGAGAGGCTTTGAAACTGGCCGAAGAAGTTATCCTGGAAGCAATCACAACACTACGAAAATGAATTGTTCTCTCGTTAGTCTTCTTGAGTTGGAAATCCCTTGGACACGTTGCAGATTCATGGATTGACAGCTTGATTTTCCGGATCCTTCAGTCTCTTAGAGGGGAGGTCGCAACGAGGGCAAGTCAAGATTCCGAGGCCAAATTCCGCGCCACAGCTCTGACAGAATCTCAGGCCAAGAATCTGACCATTGGCAGATCGTTTTCGCGTTTGTCTGATGAGCAGTACAAGGGCAAGCGATCCTAGCCCAGCATAACCCGCTACGACTGGTATGATGATGGAGCGGAAAACTGTGAGTAACGAGTTAGGCGATAGGGTCGTCTTGTTAGTCGATGTCGAGGGACCTTTGCCAGTGCTCGGGCCAGGGCCCGGATTGTTAGGAGGGTTAGGGCCTGGATTGGGTGGCGGGGCGGGATTGTTGGTTACGACGAGGGTCTCGTTCAGTATCGTATGTTGGAGTGCAATCCATTCCTGAGCTTGAGTATCCAGATACTGCCACGACCGAATATCAATTGTTAGATTGTAGTTTCCGAGCCTAAGACTCGCTGGAAGGTTTATGGTTGCATTGAACTGGGCTGTCGCTGCGCTGAAGGAAAACGGTGTCACAACTGAGATGTTGTATTTTCCGAAACTTGTCAAGATTGTTAGGTTCGCGAATCTCACGGTCGCCCCCTGAAGGTCTCCAATCACGATTGTGACAGCGGCTGGATGACCGGGGCGTCCTGTTGCTTGGGGACCCGCGTCTAATATGGGAAATGTCACTGGAGTTAGGCCTGTCGCCAACCCCTGTGCGTTTGCCATTTCGGCAGTTCCATTAGAGGTGAAGTATTGGCTGAGAGAATTGTCGAGTGGAACTGGTTTGGTCGTGTTGTCTCTGAAGACTGATTGCCCAGTGTCTGTATTCCATTCGTCCATCCACATCCATGCTGATGAGAGAGTTACGCCAGTCTCATTGTATGTGACTGGGAGGCCGGTGCCATAATATGGGCTGCTATGGTACTGTTCGGTCATCAGTCCTGTGAAGTATCCAAGCCGCGAGCTTAGGCTGGACTGGAGACCGACAAAGGTGCTGCCTTGCGCAGAGTAGGAGTGTGATGAAGTTCCCCCTGTCTGCAAGTCCATAGCTCGCATTACGACAGATCCCGACGCGAAGCTGAGACTGAGTAGTACAATGTCTCCGGCGTTTACAGATCCGTTGAAGGGTTTCAGTCCTCCTCCACTAGATGGGTCGACGGAAGCGCCGGTGTAGTCGAAGACTTCGTAATTCATGCTGAAACCCGGATTGAAGCCGCCAGCGGTAAGCGGCCAGTCATAGGATAGTCCAACCTGGTACCAGTAGCCATGATCTGTCAGCCCGTTGACCAGATACCCCGGTCCGACTCCGTTCGGATCAGAAAATGCGACTGCAGTTACGTTGAAGGCAAGTTTGGAAAAATTCTGGGTGAAAGTGACGCCTACTTGCTCATCGTAGGGCGTGGCGGAAGCGAGCGAAGCCAACGGAACTGACTCAAGGCCAGACCTCGGGAAGCCCAGAGGGAAAGCAGAAGATTGCTGGGGATAATAGTTTAGCGAAGCGATAGGAATGGCGAGACTGAGGATCAGAGGCAAAAGTAAGAGGCCCTTCGATTTTCCATGCATAGTCTCTTGGATGTTACGCATACGGCCTTCTTTCCTGAAACCGATTCGGGTCAAGGTTTGTGATTATCACATTTCGAAGCAATAGACTTTGGGGACCACGAATCCCCTGATCCGCATGCTCCAAATGACGGTTCTCCTAGGAGTCTGCTTAACTTCTGTCCAGCACAAAATCGGATAATGATCTACTGATTCTACGAAAGAGTTTCTAGTCCCTTGGAGGTGAGCTTGTTTTTTCCCGAGAGATAGCCATTCGACTTCAAGGCGTTCGTCTCCTTCTCAACCTGCTTCTTGTCCTTCGAGAGTTGTCGCGCAATATCCTTCGGCTTTGCAAATCCTTGTTGGTACTTCATCAAGATCATGAGCTGTGCCCGCGTCATATCACTCGGCAAGTTCAATGGACCTTGCTGTCCGCCCTGGACTCCCATGCTGGCTGGCATCATGTTCTGGACCTGACGCATCATCTGCGACATATCCATATTCGGCCGCGAGTACGTCGCAGCTTGTGCTGTGCTCAAGACGCGTTGTAAGACGCTGTACGTTGCGAATCCGGTTAGCCCGGCTGCCCCGATGGGCAGAACGGGGTCAGCTTGTATTCCGAGGAGAGTTCCGAGTGAGCTTTCCTTGCCAAATATGTTCAGCAGGTTTGGAAGATAGGATCCAAGTGGTGAGTAGGAACCGGACAGAAAGAGAAGGGGAAGCGCTGCGCCTGCAAGAGAGATAATTACCCGGAAAAACGATCTTACTACCATGAATAATCTAACGAGACGGTCTTCTATTCTCTCGCAGGGCTCAAAGTCTATCTGATTTTTGGCGGATGGAAACTCTTGGTTAAGATGAAACCGTGGCCGATTATCGCTCTGATCCTGATTGTGGTAGCATCGGTGGGGGCGGCCGTCTACTATGCTCGTGAAGCATCAATCATGGGGACTCCCTCTCTCTGCAGAGACCCGAATAATATCAGCAGTCATGTCTACAATCCCGCAAGGCTACAAACGCTAAGGGACTGCATCACTGTTTCAGGAATTGTGAACAATGTGATCGCTGAGGACGATGGAGACTACCATGTTTGGTTCCACGTTGACCCTCAATACGCGAGTTTACCTAACAGTGCGAACAACGACTATCGACAAGGTGATCTGTTGGCAGAAATAATCTGCGCGACGACAGTCAATCAGCAGGACGCGGTTCTAGCATGTGAGAATTACACTAACCAGATTCTTCCCATGCCCACCGCAAACCAGAACATCACAGTGAAAGGGCCCTACGTTCTCGATAGCGTCCACGGGTGGATGGAAGTCCATCCCGTCTACTCCTTGATCATTTCCTAGAACTAGACGCGTTTTTCTAGGAACTCTTGATGGGAGTTCCATGGCGTTCGTCGGGGCAAATCCACTCGCCGACGCCCACCCGAGAGATTCTACGATAACACATTCGGCCGTGAGTCACACACAACATTCTGCCGTGAACGACCTCAGGCAACTTATGCACATCTCTCGTTGCCCCTCCATTCGATTGGTACAATCTTTCAGGCCCCCCTAAGGGCGTCAAATTCGAAGGGTCTTCTTCGCCCATACCGAAACGCTCGATTCTAGAATGCAACGGCCATCCGTTAAGCATTGCCCCGTACGGGAAATCTTTCTACATCAAAAGATACCCGTTGGGATCGATGTCTTTCGACGCTTGGGAACCTGCCGACAGACTGGCGTTCCTCATTTCGCCCTCCAGTGGGCTCTCGCCCTAGCCGGGTCCTAGACCCGCGCGGAAATCGACCTTCGGTTCGGACTCATTACATTCCGTCACCGCGGGTTATGCCGTTGAACTCGTTTCGCTTCGGAAGCGATGTTCGACGAGCGACTTACTTGGAGCCGGCGCTCTTAGGAGCGGCCTGATTCATGTGCATCTTGCCATGTTCCATCATCTCAGCTTCAGTTTTGAACTTAGCACCGCAAGTGCTGCACTTGAATTTTTTTCCGAATAATCCCATTTCTAGTTATCACCTAGCCCCCGAGCAAGTGTGAAGTGGATAATAGATTTCCTCAACTCTTCGAGCGACTGACTCAAATATAACCCAACGTCGAAGCCCAACGACCGAGTGCGGCGGTCTCTTAGAGCCGAAGGACCATTCGCGCCTCCAATCCCTTACATTCGGATTCATGTCTCTTAGGAATCCAACTTTCTCCGAAAATCCCTAGCAAGGTTTTAGTCTACGTCTCCACTAGCCCCGACCATGCCTAAGTCCAAATCAAAAAAGGCAAAAGCAAAGAAACCGGCAAAATCCAAGAAAGCACCTATCCCACCGGGATTTCATACAGTAACACCATACCTCACTATCAACGGTGCAGCTCCCGCCATAGACTGGTACAAGAAAGCCTTCGGCGCAAAAGAACTAGCACGAGATGCCATCCCAGACGGGAAAATCATGAACGCACGCATCAGAATCGGCGATTCCATAGTAATGCTGTCCGACACCTTCCCAGGTGGCGGCCCTCAATCTCCTGACATGCTCGGCAACAGCCCCGTCACACTACACATCTACACTAGCAACATTGAGAAAACCTGGCAGCAAGCCGTCGACGCAGGCGCCAAAGTCACCATGCCATTGGACAACCAGTTCTGGGGCGAACGCTACGGCCAACTAACCGACCCCTACGGCCACCACTGGTCACTGTCCCAACAGGTCAACATGACAAAGAAAGAGAAAGACGAGAAACAGAAACAAGCCATGGCAATGTTCGCTCAAGATGAGCACCCCATCCGGACCGAAGAACCGCAAGTCGCACAAAACTAGTCACGAAACCAAAACCCAAAGGGCGAAGCCACCCCTTCGCTCAACCCCTTTTTCTATACAACGATTCTACTAGACGCTAGGCAACATCTATGAAATTGGATCGGCTCGACCATCTAGTCCTAACCGTCAGGAATATCGAGACAACGTGCACATTCTGTTCAAGCGTTCTCGACATGGAAGTAATCACATTCGATAACGGCCGCAAGGCTCTGACTTTCGGTTCCCAGAAGATAAACCTCCATGAGGCAAGCAAAGAGCTCGAACCGAAAGCTTACAGACCTACCCCCGGCTCAGCCGACTTATGTTTCACGACAACCACTCCCATCGATGAGGTCATCAAACGCCTCCAATTATCAAAAGTCAGAATACTCGAAGGCCCTGTCAAAAGAACCGGTGCGCTCGGTCAGATGATGTCTGTATATTTCCGCGACCCAGACCTTAATCTCATAGAAGTCTCGAATTATGATGATTCGATGAAGAGCCGAATCGTAAGCAGGGAAGACGCCTAGCATCACAGCGCGGTTGTGTTGAGACTTACTTGGTAGAAGGAGATTTGCTCGAAGCGTTGCTGGCCTTTACTGCTTCCGCGATCCCCCAGATGATCAAACCTATCGCAACTAGGTAGTTTAGTAGCCAAGGAATCATTAGGAGCAAGGCACCTATGAGGATCGCCAGTAGGGCGGTCCCTAGTCGCGGAATCTGCAGGGCTTTCTCTATGTCGGAGACTATTCCCATTTTTCGTCCTTGTTGGGCTACGGACAATGCTCCATAAGAGTTGTGGAATTTGTTTCCGGAACATCCTCATTGCCTCGAATGGGAAAAGGGTGACTGCCGGGTTGAATGCTTAAGGGCGGGTAGTGCCAACAAAAGAGTCTGCATAAGTTGAGGATGGTCGATGCTAGCGACTTGCTCGTTTCGGAGAGAGAGGATCCCTGAGGAGAGCTTGGTTCAGATCGAAGCCGCTGGATACTCCGCAACGATCTGTGAAAACTGCCTCACCCTTTTGATCGTTCACCGCCGATATCATCATTTGAATCTGGAAAAATTGATCTTTCAGATATCAACAAAATAGAGAATCACGTGCATAGAACTGCAATTTTCGTCACCATTGGTGATGATGATGGAGATCTGTAGAAAAAAAATCTGAAGGAGGCGAAGGATGTTGGAGGTGTGCTTGAGTGTGTTAGCGTATCCTGCTCATGGCCGGCTGGAACATTTGTTCCTGGTCACGCGCTGGAGCCGAAGATCTGTATGCTCTGAGCCCATTGTTCCCGTTGTCAAAGGCCGGTTTGGCAACCGTGTTCACTTTGACCCAGTCAGGAATTATCACGGCTCTGATCAATTCCTGTATCGATATTCCTCGGTCTTCTGCTTCTGTTTGTAGGAGTTCGAAACTTTCATCGCGGAGGGACAGCATGAATTTTGCCAATTTAACACCTAAAGAGTGGAGATGTTTGGCTTCGGGCTTCTCGAATATAAACATTCTACGGAGAGAAAGTAGGGATTCTTTTCACTCAAATCAGTAAAGATGCTAGCACGGGAATGTCTATCAGCCCCTATTGGATGCAACTCCGTCAAGGCTTACCTAGTTTCAAGGGACACGACCAGGATCTTGCGAGAACGTATCGACCTCCATCTCAACGAGGCTCCGACGCTGAAGACTCCAGTTCTGATCGCTGGCCTCCCCGACAGCGGAAGAGTGGCCAAGATTGTTCTCGACCAACTAGTGAAGACGCTCAAAGCAGTCCCCTTGGGCTACCTCTACTCAGACTATCTCCCACCTCGCCTCCTCCTAAAGCCCGACGGTACAGCTGACCTGATGAAGCATGAAATATTCTACTGGATCAACAAAGACTCCGGCCCTGACCTAGTCCTGTATACCGGGGACGCGCAACCAATTCTGCCTGAGGGAGCCTTCCGTCTCTCCGAGGCAGTTGTGAAACTCGCCGAGAAACTCGGAGTTGAAACAGTTGTGACAGTCGGCGCTTTCATCACCGGAAAAATCGCTGAACATCCACAAGTCTACGGCGCCGCAAGCGAACTAGTCCTCGTCAAAGAACTCGAAGAGTTAGGCGTGAAAATCATTGACAGCGGTGCGGTCACCTGGATGAACGGGCTAATCCCGGGTCTTGCAAAAGTCCGGAATCTGAAAGGCCTATTTCTGTCCGGAGAAACCTCCGGCTTCATGATTGACCCGCGCGCGGCAATGATAATTCTCCGCGTCCTGGTTAGGAAATTTGGATTACAAATTGACATGACGGAACTGGAAGGACAAGCGAAAGAGATCGAAACCGCACTCAAGCAGGGCGCCGACAAGGACTCAGAGTCTGCAGGCAGTTCTGAATATATCGGGTGACCCGAGACTGCCTGAGACGACGGCCGAGTACCGAGTAATCATCGGTGACAGCCGTCAAATGCGAGAACTAGCTGATAACTCGGTGCACCTAGTCGTCACCTCCCCACCCTATCCGATGGTTAGCATCTGGGACGATTTCTTCAGAGAGGAATCCGCGCAATCCTACGACCAGATGCACGAATATCTCAATGAGACATGGAAGGAAGTTAAGAGGGTCCTCGTTTCTGGCGGAATCGCTTGCGTCAATATTGGCGACGCGACCCGTACCAAGGACGGAGTATTCCATCTCTACCCTAACCATTCTCGGGTGATAGAGTCTTTCGAGCAGCTCGGCCTCGTTACCCTCCCATACGTTCTCTGGAAGAAGCCTACCACGAAGCCCCGCTACAAGGGAAAGGGAGCGTTTCTGGGCTCAGGTTTCCTTCCGCCTAACGCTTACGTGACCCTTGACATGGAGTACATTTTGATTTTTCGAAAGGGAAACCTGAGGTCCTTCGAGCCCAAGGACCCGAAACGCTACAGGAGTAAGTTTACCAAGAAAGAAAGAGACGAATGGTTCTCACAAGTCTGGACCGTCACGGGAGCAAGGCAGACGCACGGAGGGTTAGACAGGCGAGTCGCGGCCTTCCCTGAAGAAATTCCAAGACGGCTGATCCGAATGTTCTCCATTGAAAGCGATCTAGTCCTAGACCCCTTTCTTGGATCCGGAACTACTCTCAAGGCCGCAATGGATCTTGGCCGTAGATTCGTTGGATACGAGAAGCTAGAAGATTTTTCGAGGATAATCCAAGAGCGGATGGGCCACGAATCGGAAAGAGTTTTCTTTCAAACACAGTCTGTTGTGGAACAGATTGGTTCTGCATTAAGAGCTTAGCAGCATTACTCAACGACCGAGCGAGGTAGTCTGGATGTCCGCCCTCCGAGCCTCGACGTTTCACAAGTATCATCATCATTCCAACTCCCTTCGCTCCTTCAATGTCGGTGTTTGGATTGTCGCCGATGTAAACGCAATTCCTAGGTTGTAGTCCTAATCTTTCTGCAACCAGAGTGAACGGTCTCCTGCTCGGTTTCACACTTGGTGTATCCTCACCTGCCACAACAATTGCCTCTAGAGATTTCAGAAATGGTTGTTGGCGAATTCTCTTCATCTTCATCCCTGGAGTACCATCAGAGTCTGAGACCATTCCAATCCTAAACCCTGCCTTCTTCAATCGATGAATCGTCGACATCGTGTCGTAGAAAAGCGGACTTGCCTCAGCGTAAGTCTTCCAGTAGCGGAGAGTTGTCTTGTGGATCCAAGGACCTTTCAGCTTTGACAAGCTGAGCAGTTTGAGTAGGGTTTCCCACCAAACATCCCTGTTATAGAGGAATTTTCGGCCGTGCATTTCTAGATCGATGAGTCGGAGTTTCCGGAACAGATTCTGTTTGGAGTAGCGAATTCCTTCTTTTCTCAATCGTTTTTCGAAGATGCCAGCGACTACTCGAAGCGCTTGGCGAGCGCCCTTCTTGGACTGGATGAGAGTGTTGTCTAGATCGAATACGACTGCGCGAATCTTGCGATCGGCCAGTATCTGTCAATTCCAAACGTATGTTTCTGGCCGTCGATCCGCGAACCGTTCCTTACGCAGTCGAGCGTGAAGCGCGAGATCAATATTCTCAACGATTATTCCCTCTCGCCGCTCTTTGAACACGTTCACCTTAGGGTGGGATATCTTCATCTTCGGGTCTTCCTTGAGGCTAACGATCATGCTTTGCCCTGTGAACAGGGGCGGGGAGTAGACGTTTGGTGCGACAACTGCTATCCGGTTCTCCAAAGATCGGATTGTGACGTATTGGTGCCAGGGTTCAACTCCAGGTCTCACAATCCTTGATGGACACATCAACATGTCCGCGCCTCTAAGAGCGAGGATTCTCGAGGCTTCTGGGAAATCAACGTCGTAGCACACGAGGACCCCGATTTTGAACCCGCCAACCGGGAAGATCTTGTAATCGTTTCCCGGACGAGCGATCTTCTTCTCGAAGTGAAAAAGATGGACTTTCGGTTGCCGCCCGATGACTTCTCCATCTCTTCCGATTACGGGGCTGTTGAGAAAAATTCGTCCCTTGGCTTTTTCATAGAAAGCTCCTCCGACAACCACGACACCGTATTCCTCAGCGATCGATTGCAGTCCTGGAAGCGGGCTCATAGGCGACGGAATTGTCTTCTCAGGCAACCAGTGCTCTGGCAGGCAGATAATGTCCGCTTCCTTCAGAGCCGCCTGCTTGGCTTGTTTGACCGCTCGGAAAATCGTCTCTTTCACCGAGGTCGCTACCGGTCTCGTCTGTACTGCTGCCGCTCGAACAATCTTCTTTGACGTTAGACGGTCCTCTAGCCTAAACTTTCAGTCTCTTGACTGCAATGTCCAACAGTTGGCGCGCGACCTCTCGCTTGGGCGCCAATGGAATATGGATCACTTTCTTTCGCTCGTCGACAACAAACAGCTCGTTGGTATCTGTCTGAAAGCCCACGCCTTCTAGCGAAACGTCGTTGGCCGCGACGAGATCGGCGTTTTTCTCGGTGAGAATCTCAAATGCTTCTGTCACAAGTTGCTCGTTCGAGACGCCGTGTTCTGTCTTGAAAGCCACGAGAAACGAGTTTGGGCTTGCATGGCGAATTTCTCGTATTATCTTCGGGGTGGCTTCTAGCTCCAGCTCCACAGTCTTCTCCTTCCTTGTGCTTATCTTGTGGCCAACCGGCTTTGATGGCTTATAGTCGCTCGGGGCCGCGGCCGCGAAAACCAGATCGTGTTTGCCCTTCTTCAATTCGCGAAGAGTAGCCTCCAGCATCTCCTCCGTTGTTTCAACCCTGACTGTCTTCACGCTAGGAGGAGGTGAGACTGAGCCGGGTCCCAGAATCAACGTTGTCTCAGCGCCCCTTGACCATGCTTCCTCTGCAATTGCTACGCCCATCTTACCTGAGGATCGATTAGTGATAACCCTGACCGGATCAATGTGCTCGACCGTGGGACCGGCGGTTACCAGTACTCTATGTCCCTCAAGGTCTCTCCTCTGAGAAGAGAGATGCGATGAGAGGCGTGTGATTACCGCCTGGACAATCTTGGCCGTCGAGGCGATTTTCGCCTTTCCCTCTATGATCTCCGGTTCAACAAATTCGACGCCTATCTTCTTGAGACGCGCAATGTTCTCCTGGGCTATTGGATGATCATAGAGTGGTTCGTGCATTGCTGGTGCTATGAGAACCGGTAGCTTGGAACCTATAGCGGTCGCGGCGACTGTCGTGACGGGCGTATCATCAATTCCCGATGCAAGTTTCCCAATGGTGTTGGCTGTCGCAGGAGCGATGAGAACTAGATCGGCATGCCCAGAACTCTTTCCAGCTAGGGCTATGTGCTCCAGCTTACCGGTAAGCTCTCGGACCACGGGATTTCCTGTAGCCCACTCAAGTAGATCCGATCCGATCATCTTCTCGGTCGATGGAGAGATTACCGCGTACACATCCGCTCCATGCCTCATCAGTTCACGAGCAATCTCGGGAACTTTGAACGCGGCAACACTACTTGACACTAGGAGTGCTATCTTTTTTCCTGAGAGTTGTGTGCCAGAAGTTCCAGTGATGTCTTTGGAGGGGTGGGTCATGTCCGAGCTTTTTCCTATTTCTTCAATTGTCCACTGTCATAGGCCCAGTCTAGAAGCTGTATGATCTCGTTGAGACTATACTTTCCAGCGCTGGGAGGGATCCGTTTGAGAATGTCGGGGAGGCTCGGGAGCATAGGTCGGATGAATCCTGGAATCTTGTCGTACATTGCCTGGACTCCCGAGATGATCTCCTTCGCATCTTTCTCTTCGATACTGGTTCCCTTGAGAGCTGTCTTCATACTCTTGGCGCTCATTTTCCTTCCAACTTCTTTCGCTCGATCTATCTGAGGCATATACAGGTTCTTCAGGTCCCCGTCCCTATCCTTTCCATGAATTGTATTCTGACGAAAGATCTGTTAGATGATCGGGTTCAATCGTTCCTCTCTTCTGTTTGGAGGTCTTCAAAGACTCTAGCGTAGAGACTGCCCGTATCTTGAGGCGATCTCGTGACTTTCTAGCGCCTGCCTAACCAGACTGTGGCATGGGGCTTCCATCGCCAAATCTTGGCAGGCTTTGCATGAGCGAATAGTGCTGGGTAAAGGTCCATGCCTTCCATTTTTTCCACATCTTGTTGGAGAAGAGAACTACTATCAAGTCATTCATTATGACGAGGGGGAAGGATGCGCTGGCTGCGATGCCGAAGATGATTATTGGAGAGATCAGTCCGAAGGCGAACGCGACCTTGTGGGGTTGGTTTAGCCGTGTTCCCATTGACCTGAAGACGAGCCGGAGAAGCCATAGTGAAGCTACGATGTCGAAAACCATGACGACCGGTGGGAAGAGATTAGCACCTGCCGCGAATCCTCCCGCGAGGAGCCAGATCGGAAAGAATGCTGCTCCGAGTAGGAAGAATGCTCGGGGCCGCCACCTCGGTTCGGCTCTAACAGACTTGAGAAAGTCGACCGGCAATTTTTTCGCCGCGACTACGAGTAATGCTACCACGATGCTCGAAAGAATCAACAGGCCCCATATCTCGGCAGGCCAATAGTTCACGAGTAGCGAAAGAAGGACACAATCGACAGCTAACGTCAGTATGGTGATACGTATCCCTGTGATGGAAACAAGGCTCTTTGACTTCAGATCCGGAAAAGCCAACCCAAAGATGAAGATTGGTAGGCCGATGCTGAAGACGGAATGGAAGATCACCAGCCCAATAGTCCAGACCCAATTGACTCCGAGCCAGTGTCCGTAAACCCCTAGGTTTCCTACTACTGACGATGTTGGATTGAACAGCGTTCGCAACGCGAGCCCTTCTTCCACAATCCCGTAGGCAGCGCCCATTAGGAAGACTGATGCCCAGCCTTTGTTCCAGCGAATCTTGGCCTCGCGGATCAAAATGACGCCTGGTCCATAGAGTGCGAGGTTGGCGGCAAGAAACAGGAGGAATACTGGTGGACTCAAAACTAGAAGAGCCATGTTGCTTGAACCTGAGAGATACTCTGGAATCCCAGGGGTTAGAATTAGCAGGCAGAGTAATGGATGCGCCTTAAGGTAGCTGATTATCCGGGTTACGCGCCCCTTTCTTTCCGTAACTTGTGGGTACCACGTACTCAAGGGAGAAGCCTCGAGTTGCTACGGGAAGCAGGGTCTACAGTATTAGCTGTCTAATACCAAGGGAGGCATCTTTCCGTTACTAGAGGAAGCTCTCTTGTCTGTCAACCGTGTTCGTCTAAGAGCCAGCCGACGATTCGCCCATGGACGATGAGCTCTCGCCACTTGTCCCGCGGGAGATCGTGCTGTTCGTCGCTTATTGGAACAATCAAGAGATCTGCCCCGACTTCTTTCGCCAGCTTCTCCAGCCCAGGTACGATCTCGCCCGGCGGATGGAGACAGTAGACGAGGGATGCGCCTTGGTACAGTTTGAGGCTTGGAAACATCACGTCATCCGCGATAGCTCTGATTCGTCCCGATTTTCGGGAGCGAACCCATGACTCATCCTTGTCTGTTACGAGGATTTCTGCTCGAGGTAGAGCTTTGGATATTCCCTCGGCCACATCTATCCTGTGGCCTACTCCGACTTCTATGATTTTTCTGGCGTCACTGTAGTTCTGTTTGATCCAGTCTATGAGCTGTTCGAACAAAAGTCTGGATTGATCCCGGGATCACTTGGGCCAGCGGGGCTGCATCGCGCCCTGGTCTCCATTGGACTGACGCATTTTTCTCATCCCTTCAAGGATCAGCTTCTGCTCGATGGCTGCAACCAGTAGTTTTGTCTCGATGACCTTGTCGGGGTTGACGCTCATGCTGACGGCTCCTTCTCGGACTAGGAACTCGACGACCTCGGGATAGTTTGAGGGTGCTTGACCGCAGATTGATGTTGTCACACCTTTTTCGTTGCAGACTCGGATGACGTGGCTCATTGCTCGCAGGACGGCGAGATTGCGTTCGTCGTAGATTTCCTGGATCGATGCGTCGTCTCTGTCAATACCGAGGATCAGCATGGTCAGGTCGTTTGTTCCGAAGGATATGCCGTCAATTCCTTCGTCGACGAACTTGTCGATCAACAAGACCGTAGCAGGGACTTCTACCATGATCCAGAGCTTGAAGTCGGGGCCTCGCTTCAATCCCTCTTCTTCGAGGATCTTCTTCGCGTTTCTGAAATCCTCAAGGGTCCGGACGAAGGGTAGCATCACGTGGACGTTGGTAAGCTTGTACTCTTCTCTGACTTTCTTGATGGCTTGGCACTCCAGTCGGAAGATGTCAGGCTCTTTCATGTATCGGAAGCAGCCACGGTATCCCAGTAACGGGTTGGGCCCGACGTGCCCGGCTTCGTGTTCATATTTTTCGCCGCCTGGAAGCCCGAGAAACTCGTCAGGCTTGAAGTCCAGACACCTGTAGACGACGGGCCTTGGAGCAAAAGGCGTTGCCACCTTTCTGACTCCCTCGGCGAAAGCGTCGACCATCTTCTCGCCGCCTCCTTCTTCTATCAGCAATCGGGGGTGTTTCCCGACGGAGAGCATCATGTGCTCTGCTCGCAAGAGACCCACACCGTCCGCGTGCGTCTCCCGTTCGACTTTTTCTGCGAGCTCTGGGAGTGAGATGTTCACGTAGATCTTTGTAGCGGTTATTGGGATGACCGTGGGGATTTCATGTTGAGGCTGTGTTGCCTTGAGTACTTCTTCGACGAGCCCATTGTAGACGACTCCTGATTTCGCGTCAACAGTGTACTCTTGTCCCATCTGCATGAGCTTCGTCGCGTTCCTGGCGCCGACGATGCATGGGATACCCATCTCTCGCGAGACGATGGCGGCGTGGCATGTTGTTCCCCCGTCTTCTGTGACGATGGCGCCGGCGATTTTCATATAGGGAACCCAGTCTGGGTTTGTCATTCGAGTAACGAGGATATCCTTGTTTTTCATGAGCCGTCCCGCCTCAGCTGTGGTCGGTACGATCTTGGCTCTTCCTGCATGCAATCCCGGGCTCGCGGCTAGACCATGGACGACTGCGACCCTGTGAACGATGCGGGAATCTGCTTCTCCAGCTGGGCCCTTCATTTTGCTCCAGAAGGTCTCGGGCCTTGTCTGGACAACGTAGAGTGAACTCCCGCTGGCTCCGTGCTCGACGGCGAACTCGATATCCTGCGCAGTGTGGTAATGATCCTCAATGTCCACCGCGGTCTTAGCAATTTCAATAACCTCCTCGTCTGTGAGGCTCGAAACATTGCGTCGCTCTGCAGGAACCTCGCTCTGCATCGTCAACCCGGTCTTTTCGTTCGGGAGGTGTTCGACCATTTTCGGGACGATCTCTTTGTGGATCAGCTGCATGGTGCCCTTGTCAACGATGAACCGGTCAGGACGAACGATTCCGGCGACCAGGGCCTCTCCTAGACCCCACGTTGATTCGATAACAATCTTGGAGGGGTCGCCGTTGATCGGGTCCAGGGTGAAGGCTACCCCTGAGCACTTTGACTGCACCATCTTCTGGACTCCGACGCTGATGAGTACTTTCTCGTGTGGGAAGCCTTTCTCTTCACGGTAGAATATTGCTCGAGGCGTGTAGAGGCTGCCCCAGCATTTCTGAACATAGTGGACAAGCTGGTCCTCACCGCGCACGTTGAGATATGTGTCCTGTTGCCCCGCGAACGAGGCGTCAGGCAAATCCTCGCTAGTGGCGGAGGATCTGACCGCGACAGTCACGTTCTTGTCTCCTGTCTTCTCGCATAGTTCCCGGTAGGCGCTCCGGACCTTGCTCGCGATATTCGGGGGCATTGGTGCGGATTCTAGAATTTTGCGGATTTCCTCGGATGCTTCCTCGTACTGTTTCGGGTCCTTGGACCGGTTGGAGCTTCCAAGGGTCTTGTGTATGATCTCGCCGATCTTTGTTTCTTCGAGAAATTGGCGAAATGCTTCTGCGGTTACTGCGAATCCGGGAGGGACATGTATTCCTTTTGCTGTTAGTTCGCCGAGGTTGGCGCATTTTCCGCCGACTAGTGGAATGTCGTCTTTTCTTACATCTTCAAGCCGGACAACTATGGCGTCGGGCCTGGGCACGGTTAGGCTCCTGCGGGTGGTTGTGGCGCGACTGGTTCCTCGACTATGATCCGGGTTTTCATCGGCATCTTTGTTCCGGCGACTTCCAATGCTTTCTTCGCAGTTTCGATGCCGTCCTCGGGTACGTAGATGATGAAGAGGTCCTGACCGTTTTCGACTCTGGCTGCTCTGCCCGTGGGTTTGCCGAAGGCTCGCCGCATTCCCTCCTGTAGTCTGTCAGCGCCGGCGGTGGCGATCATCTTGTTTTCTCGGAGAATAATGTGGGGGTACACGCACAGTTGCAGTCGGTAGCCTGTTTCTCCCCATCTGTCGGTTAGAACCTTGTTCGCGGATACACGGGCAGATTCCAGCGCGTTATGACGGATCTGCACGTGCTCTCTAGCCACCAAGTGGATTTTTCGGGCGAACTGCATGGAGAGGTCTCCCATGTTGAACTTGGAAACCTTCGGCGCAGGTGACCCGTGGATGTACTTCATCCGGGTGAAAGCCTGGCCGGAGGGCGAACGATAGTTACGACCCTTCATTGAGCAGATACCGTACGAGTGGAACTTGAGGGTGCTAAATGAGGGTTTTTGCAAGTAGAGGGACCAGGCGAGATAGATACAGTTCACGTAACAGTTAAGCCGTTTTAAGGAGCAGTTTTGGACCGATATTCTCTGGCTCGGCGTAGAAAAACGTCCAACACCAAGAACAGGCACGCGTCATTAAGACGTTAAACGCCCAACAACGACATATCCATACGTTTCCCCGACAAAATCTACAACAAAACTCCAGCCCCCCGAGACGGTGGTCGATTTTTCGCGCCCCGGCCCTTCGTGAAAACGCGATTCTACGCTTCTCTGCTCTTGGTTCTCAGCTGGTCAAACAGGCCGGGCTCTAAGTCCTTTATCGTCGGGATGAACGCTCGGGCCCGAGAGACCTCGTCCAAGTCCACCTTACAGACCTGGAACTCCTCCACATCATACTTGCACCGAGCCAGGACGGAACCATTGGGCGCGATGACCCTGCTTCCACCCCAGAACTGCAAGCCCTCCTCAATGCCAACACGGTTGACGTAGGCTAGGTAGACAGCGTTCTCCATCGCCCGGCTCAGACAGAATCCCTCGAAGAACCTCCGCCGCAACCCAGGGCTCGCGGAAATACAGACGATCAGTTGTGCGCCTTCCAGGGCCTGGAGACGAGTGAGCTCGGGAAAGTAGAGATCGTAGCAGATGTTCAAGCCGATCGTTCCAAGTGTAGTCTTGAACACTGGCGCTTCTTGCCCCGGACGATAATAGCGACGCTCCTCGAAAACAGAATGCGTCGGAAGATGGATCTTCCGGTACCTCCCAATCAAGCCCTTCGGGCCGACAAACACAGCAGTGTTGTGGATTACTCCCTTGACCTCGCTCTCCTCGGGCATGCCGAAAATGATGTGAACATCATGCTCCTTGGCTAAGCGCTCGACCTTCCGCGTGCTAGGACCTGGGATCGACTCAGCCAGATGAAAGACCTCGTCCTTCATGGTATACCCTGTCAGATGGAGCTCAGGAAAAATCATTAGATCGATATTCTTCTTTCGAGCCCTGGACGCCTGTTCCGCAATCTGCTTCAGGTTTCGCTCTTTGTTCCCGACTTTGGGACCGGTTTGGGCTAGAAGGAGGCTTAACGGCTTCATCCACGCTCACGAAGGCTAGATTCCGGCTCGGTTTCGCCATATAGACATACCCAACGCCCCGGATTAGCCCCGGCTCAGAGTTCAGGGTTACAGTACGGCTTTATGACGCTCAACACGTTTCCGCCTCGTTTCACACCCTCAGAGAGGGAATGAATTGCTCTTCACAAGGCTAGCCCGTACCATCATCAAACACAACCGGGCAGTCTTCGTCATCTGGCTAGTAGCCCTCGCACTAAGCGTCCCAGCGATTCTCCAAGTCCAGAGCGTCATCGTCTACACTGAGACAGCTTACAACCCTAAGACCTCGGAGTCGAGCATCGCACAATCCATCGTCAGCAAGGAGTTCAGCATCAGCCAGGGCAGCAGCGTCGTGGTCGTGATCACCTCTAAGGATGTGAGGGGCAACGATGTTCGCGATTTCACGTTAACACTCAACAAGACTCTGCGTAACGACCGGACCATCACAAACCTCAGCAACGTCACAAGCATCTACGACATCTACTACCAACTACTCATAGGCTATACTAGCGAGGTTCACCTCCAGCTGTATCAGGAGAAAAACCTGACCGGCCTTGCCACTTCTCTCGAATTCGGCATACCAGCAATATACGTGAACCAATGGACAACGCTCGTAAATTCTGGGCCCTTCAACCTAAACCAATCACAAGTCGCCGCCTACAACCAGAAAGCCAACCAGTCCACATGGCTGACCGTATCTTCCCAAACACCCCAGGCCTATCTCCCCCTAGCTCTCGC
>WNFB01001589.1_pt1 | contig 19481 bp, 14 predicted proteins | sample 5400501 | NCBI WGS metagenome assembly WNFB01 (sample SAMN13153341, study PRJNA577476) | soil metagenome | isolation source: 200 cm saprolite under Douglas fir tree site 2 hole 1 | place: USA:California | collected 2015-04-18 | reverse complement strand
CTTGAGTTGGTCGCGTTGGAGACGGCCCTCAGCGAGTGCTTTAAGGTAGCTGTGACCCAAGATCTTGCCCTCGAGGGGCTTGAGGTCCGAGCGAATCTGTTCAACCCATTGAAGAGTGTCGGACATCCGACTGACTCCTTGCATTCATACTACTCGGATGTTCTTGGGAAAGCGCCAGAGTAGCGGGTTGTCACCTCACCTTGTGATTGCCTACCCAATGATCAGATTCATACAACTTGTCAGTACTCCTCTGGCAAAAGCAGCGTGGTTGCCGACCGGTCTGCTTCGGTGATTATCGACAGCCTCTCCCCGGCGTCTGTCTGGTAGCTGCTCAGCAATCGAAACCCATGAGCCACGCTGTACTCATTCTCTGCGACATCGGTTGCCTCCAGTTCGCCCCAGTCCCCGGTTGCATGGCGGGCCAAGAAACAGGTAGGCGGCTGCTTCGCTCTCTCGAGTGCAGCCAGCGCCCTAGGGGTAGCTACAATCTGCCCAAGTGGGAACAATGCAAACATGGCGGTGACTCCTCTCTTCAGCCCATGCGGGCGAGCCTCACCCGCATGGGTCATCTAAGTAAAGTGGAATTACTTGTTGGGAAGGGGCGGTCGGCGGACACGTCACCGAGGGCTAGAACGAACGTGAGAACCGGGCCTCCAGGAATTCGCCCAGCTTGGCCGTAGCCTGGATCTAGCTCTTTGAATGCAGAGGTAAACGCATTGGAAAGACTCCAGATCGTCCGTGGCCGAAATTCCTCGTATTTCGGCTCGAAGTAGAGGTCATGCACGCTGCGGGCGAGGTGCTTTGGAGCTTCGAGTCTGCCCTCGACAAACGCCTCGTATATGACCACCTTGGCAGTGACGTCCGTCAGTTCGCTTCTCTGCCATGCTTCTACCTGTTTTCGCATTGGCTCGAAGTTGCGCTGCATTCGATCAACGCCAACTGAAATGGAATCGACGAGCGAGAACGACTTCGAGTGTTTTTGCGAGCACCGGAGTGAACGCGCCTGAGACAATGTCTCCGAGCCTCTGATGTTCCGTCTGTTTAGGACGTTCCAATGCTCCAATTGAAGTATGGGGAATCCCGCAAGTGCTTAAAAGTACTCGGCAATGGAGCTTGAGTCGCGCTTCCTCTATCCTCCCGTCGACAAGACCACGGCTACAGTGTCCCTGGCTTCAGGAACGAAGGTCAAGGGCAAGCTCATTCACGTTGATGCGTTCTACGTGGCGGTCATCGACGATGGTGGATGGTATCGCTCGTGGCCGGTGAAGGACGTGAAGGTAGAGGTCGAAGACCCGCTCAGCGGCCATCTGGAGCTGCTTGGAGAGTACAAGGACAAGGATATTCACAATGTTTTCTCGTATCTCGAAACACTCAAGTAGCGTCGCTGTGCCGGAGCACTGCTGCTTGCCGGGGCTGGGTGCCTCGCGGCGCAGAGCCCCGATCTGAAGATCTCTCTGTCTCCGGTGGGCGAAACCTGGCCTACGTACAACGGCGATTACTCCGGACGGCGCTACAGCTCGCTGACGCAGATCAACAAGGACAACGTGAAGTCGCTGAAGCTGGCTTGGGCCTACCAAACCCACGATGCGATGCTGAAATCGACTCCGCTGCAGGTGGGTGGAATCCTGTACTTCACAGTGCCCGATCATGTGTGGGCCGTGGACGCGCGAACGGGTCAAAGGATATGGGAGTTTCGACGCCCGTCGGAGGGAGACCACATTGGACATCGCGGCGTCGCCTACTACAAGGACCGCATCTACTTCGGAACTCCCGATGCGCACCTGATCTGCCTGGACGCGCGGAATGGAAATAAAATCTGGGATGTTGAGGTAGCGGACGTGAAGTTCGGCTACTACCTGAGTCTCTCGCCTCTGGTCGTGAAGGGCAAAGTTCTTGTAGGCACCTCGGGTGACGATTCGGACATTCCTCATTTGTTGGAAGCCCTCGACTGGGAGACAGGAAAAGTTGCGTGGCGCACCGACAGCCTTCCGAAGCCTGGTGGGCCGGGCTCGCGCACCTGGCCGAACGTTCTGCACCGCCAGTGTCCGCTGTTTCATCCCGCGCAAGCCCTCCGATGCTCTCCTCAATCTATCCTCAACACCGGTGGAAAATGGAGAGCTTAATCAGAGTCTCCCTAGCGCATGCGCCGGATGAAGAGCGAGTGGCGCTCCGATTTATAGAAGCCGATGACATAGATGACCGGCTTACTCTTGGACGAGTAGATCACCTGGCGTATGCGCAGCAAAGGATCTCCCTTGGGAACGCTCAGCAGTTTTGCGACTCGGCCCTCGGCAACGGTCGCGTCCACCTCCTCGTCGGCATAAGCGATCTCGACGCCGTACTCGTGTTCGAGGGTGGCGAACAAGGACGTTCGCGCCAGCGGCGCCTTGACCATCCGGGAGAACTCATTTCCCGGCAGGTAGCAGGTTTCCAAGGCGAAAGGCTCGTCGGCCGCGTACCGTACTCGTTCGATCTTGACGATGCGGCTGGCCATGGGAAGTCCCAGACGCGCCGCGACCTCCGGCTCGTCTTCGATAATCTTAGTGAGGACGGTCTTCGAGCGGGGCGCGAGTCCACGACTCCCCATCTGTTCCGTATAGCTCATTAACTTGTTGAAATGAATCCGGGGCGGCGCCACAAAGGTTCCCGCCCCATGCCGGCGTTCCACCACCCCTTCGCGTTCCAAGACCACCAGCGCGTGGCGGGCGGTCATGAGGCTCACGCTGTGCATGCGGGCCAGCTCTCGTTCCGAGCTCACGGCGTCCCCGGGTTTCAGCTGGTCAGTTTCGATTTGCTGGAGAATGGCTTGCTGAATTCTCACGTAGGCCGGCGTCCCGTTTCGGCGATTTTCGGTCATTCCTACCTCTCCAAAACATACTATCAAGGTTGCTTCCTGGGGATCGGAAGCGGCGACCACAGGTGCTATATAGCTCATATCTTTGCGTAGCTACACCCCGGTTGCGCCCTGCGGCCTGGGAGGGGCGGGAGTTGCCAAGTCGATCCTGTACATCCATAGCTTGTGGAGCGGAGTCCTCTCGATTCTACGCTTTCCGTCCACCCCTGTATTGGAAAAACAGCTACTTTTTCTCACCCCCTGCAGGCATGCCCGCTTGCGCGGAAACTCTCGCGATTTCCGACAGTTCCTTTTGGGCTTCCGCGATCTCGGAGGGGTTCGTCGTCAGGTGCAGGTACTGGCGCATGTGTTCAGCCGCTTCCGTGTACTGGTGCTGGTGCAGGAGAGCCATCCCCAGCAAATATTCCAGTTTCGAAATCCGGTGCTCCTGGTCGAGTTTGATGCCTTCGCGCGCGCTCTTCTCCGCAGCGACGAAGTTCTGGAGGTAGTAATACCCCACCCCGTTGAAGAACCAAGCATCAGGAAAACTCGCCGGATTCAACTCGAGTATTCTGCCGGTCGCCTCCACCAACTCCTGCCAATGCTGCGCCTGCGCAGCCAACTGTGCCAACCCTCGGTAGGGAAGCACATAGGTAGGGTCCGCGGTGAGCGCTTGCTCAAAGGAATGCCGCGCCTCCGCTACATCGTTCTCGTGCGCCTGTACGCGACCTAGTTCGAACCAGGCGACCGCGTATTTGGGGTAGATAGCTACTGCCTTCTGCAGGGACTTCAGCGCCTCGTCCCACTTGTTCTTTTTCTCCTGCTCGAACGCCTTCACCAAAGATTTTCTGGCGGCATCTGGAGCGGTCGAACTGGTGGCACTGATGGTCAAACCTTCCGCGCCTTTCAGCCGATGCAACACAAGGTTGCCGAGATCAGTGCTTGCGAGCTCAGTAGTTCTGCTGCTCAGCACAATATTTTCCGAAGCAAACCCTGGGAGCACAGCCCGCAGCTCACAATCCCGCAAATTATGCAGGAATTGGCCTGGCGTCTGACTATTGGTCGTGATGCCCGCGTCACCAAGCCCAGTGCCGCTCGACGAACGCACGTCCCCAAATTCAAAACTGAATGCGCCATGTCTGTCCGTATACGTCTCGGTGCGCCTCTTGCCGTCACAGATCGTCTGCACCGCCGCAGGTTCAGTCAATGGTGTTCCATCATCCACGACTACTTTCCCGGAAAGAAAAATGGTAGCCCTACTCGCGGGTGCGGTCATTTTAGGACTGTCGCTCGTGCCGGCAATGCCTCGGCCTGTACCGGTTTGGGCGGAAGCGGAAAACGCGAAAACAAGAACAAGAAACGGAGCAGAAACGAGCGGGCTTTTCATGGCGAGCCCCCACAAGACTAGCTGCATTATATGCCTGATGGAACTGGAGATCGGTTTTTCCGCCTAGCCTAGAAATGATCGGATCCCGTTCGGTCTCGAGCGCCCGTGCGCCCGCAGAAATAGAGTGGCCCCGTGTACTCACGGAACCTGCGGACCAGCAGCGTGCGACGATCTGCGCGGTATAGACCTGGCAGGCAAATCCCGGGCCTCTGGGCGCTGGAGTACGGGACTTGAAGAATCCTGAGCAGTGGCGCTCCCGCGTTGGAGGACAAGAGTTCCGCTGCCTTCGCGTCCGCAGCGATAGTGTGCTCCCAATAATAGGATATTTGCCTGGCCAACTCCTGTTTTTTATAGACGCGAGCGTACAACGACGCGACTGGGCGCTATAGAGTGCTTTCTTCTTAGCTAGATGGCCAAATCCTCACGCCTCCTTCACATAGTCCAATATTTTCCATGCTAATCTCCGGTTTTCCATAGGAAAGGGCCCTATAGTTGAACACCGGTATGCTATAGAGTGCCTGGCGGAAAAATTCAATTTTTGTCAACTTTTTTCTTGACTACCTCATCGATGTCCTATATAGCTCCTCTGTACTGCTTTTCCATTAGTGTTTGATATCTCCGTCACGGGACTGATGCAGAGCAAGGGTTGACTCTTTAGAGATAAAGTTCGTTTCCGCCGAGTCTGAGAGTACTTGCGACACAAACAACCTCAACGCCGCCTCTCCTAAAACACAGGCGGCTCCAATGTTCGCAGGAAAGTGAGAGAGAAGGAAAATGAATCGATTCGGATACCTATTCCTAGCGACTTGCGCAGCAACGTTGTTGCTGGCAGTTCCGGCGTACTCACAGACGGCAGTGACCAGCGGCACGATTCGCGGCGTTGTCAGCGACCAGTCGGGCGCGGTTGTGGCTGACGCCCAAGTGACCGCCACCAATCCGGGCACGGCGTTGTCACGCACCGTGACCAGTACCAGCCAGGGCGAGTACGTTGTGCCCGACTTGCCCGCTGGCATCTACAACGTCAGCGCCAAGAAGGCGGGTTTTAAGGAGTTCCTCAGCAAGGATGTCGAGCTCCACGTGGCCAGCACTACGCAAGTGAACGCACAGCTAACAGTGGGCAGCGCCGTTGAAGTGATGAGCGTCGAAGCCGCCGCGCTGCAGGTGCAAACCACCAGTGCCGCTGTCGGCGAAGTCGTCGATGGGGCGCAGGTGCGCGAGCTGCCCTTGAGCGGCGGAAATTTTGTGGGGTTAACCCTGCTGCAGCCTGGTGTTTCCAGCATGAATGGGCCGGGGGGGAACCTCGATGCTTCGGCCAAGGGAATCCTGGGTGGCGTGGACATTTCTGTCAATGGCAACCCGGTGACCAACAATCTGTTCCTGCTGGACGGCGCCAATAATAATGACAAGGGATCCAACCGCACCATTCTGGTCTATCCCTCGGTGGACTCCATTGAGGAGTTCAAGATGTTGCGCAACTCCTACGGGCCGGAGTACGGACAAGCTTCGGGCGCGATCATCAGCATCATCAGCCGATCGGGCCAAAACGCTTTCCACGGAACGGCGAAGTATGAAGGGCGCAATGACGCTCTGAATTCGCTGGAATTCTTTGCCGCCAAGACCGGAAAAAAGGACGAGTTGCGCCGCAATGACTACGGCTTCACTTTCGGCGGTCCCATTAAGAAGGACAAGGCGTTCTTCTACTGGAGCGAGGAGTGGAACAGAGAGATTCGCGGGCAGACTCATTCTTTCTGTACTCCGACTGCGGCCGAGCTTGGCGGCGATTTCTCTGGTGGGGCGGGTGGCTTCGCACCGGACGGGTGCGCAGCAATGCCAAACCTCGCTGGTTTCGAGACCTCCCCGGGGTCGGGCGTAATTGCGAACCCAAGCCCCGCAGGGTTGGCATACGACAAGTTACTGCCTTTGCCTAACTTGGCTACGCCGATCGCCGGTGCTAACTACATCAACACCATTCCTTCGCACATTAACTGGCGTGGAGACAGCATTAAAGCCGACGTCAACCTAACCCTGAAGCATGTGCTGACCGGCCGTTACACGTACAATGCCTGGGAGAACCCGGCCCCCCACGTGGTGGCTTACTGGGGGGACAATACGACCCTTCCCCAGCTGCAGGGGAACTGGAAACAGCCGTCGCAGAATGCGATTGGCAAGTTGACTTCCACGCTGACCTCAACCCTGGTCAACGAAGTGCAGTTTTCCTACTCGCATAACGCGATTATCACCACGCCGGGCGGTCTGGCTAAGGACCCGGCGGGAATCGTGAGTGCGATTAATGCGGCGATACCCACTCTCTACCCTTCGAATATCAAACAGAAGGGCGGACTTCCAATCTTCTGGGGCGGATTCCAGCAATATGGCAACGGCACCACGACGTGGCTGATTTCGCCTTATTCCAACAGTATGGATACTTACACCATCAACGACGACCTCACCAAGGTCTACAGCAACCACACCCTCAAGGCGGGGTTCTTGTGGAGCTCTAACGCCAAAAACGAGGACCAGAACGGTGGCTATGACCAGCCAGCCGCCGGGATGGCGGATTGGGGCGTTTTTTCGCCCACCGGCAATGGACTGGCTAATCTCCTCATCCCAGGGCAGGTGTTCGGCGGCGTAAACGAATTCTCCACCAACCCGACGGACCATGCCCGCTGGCACGACATCGAGTTCTACGCCGGCGACACCTGGAAAGTCCGCCGCAACATAACGCTAGAGTACGGTCTGCGCTGGTCCTTCTATCGTGAGCCTTATGAACTCAACGACGCCATGACTTCGTTCTCCGCCGCCGCCTATGATCCGGCCAAGCCCGCTACCGACGCTTGCAATGGTTTGATTGTCGTGCCCGGCACGGATCCGTGCGGTGCGGCGAACACGCTCAACGGGACTAGCTTCAGCAGCGGCACCCCCGGGGTGAACCGCGCGCTGAGGAACAACTACAATCATGCTATTGCGCCGCGTATCGGTATTTCCTGGGACCCACGGGGCGATGGGAAGATGGCCGTCCGCGCGGGGGTTGGCCAGTTTTACCAGCGGGAGCGCGTAACTCCGCAGGTGTTGATGTCGGCCAACGCTCCCTTCTCCACCAACGCTACCGTGAACCGCACACTGGATGCTGCTCCCCCTCTGGCAGGTGTGGCAGCCTCTCCAGGCTTCGGCGCAAATCCGCGTGCCATACTCCCCAACTCGTGGCAGTGGAACCTGTCGGTAGAAAGAGAGCTGATGAGGAATACCACACTTGAACTGGGATACGTGGGAAACCGCGGCCTGCACCTCACCAGCAAGTACGACCTCAATCAGGTCCTACCGGCAAATCGAGCTCAGTATGCGTTTACAGGAAATAACTCGCTGCGTCCGTTGTCCAACGATGGAGGGATCATCTTCTTCACCCGGGATGCCTGGTCGACTTATCACGCGCTGCAGGTGCTGTTCCGAACCCGCATGAAAGATCGTGTGCAGCTCCAGGCTGCATATACCTGGTCGCACGCGATTGCGGACACCGAACTGGACGATTCCTCAGCCGGTACCGCTGGCGGGGTGGTTTCCAGCCTGTTTACGGACACAACCAACATCCGCCTGGACAAGGGCAGCACCAGCATCAACCGTCCCCACATCTTCGTCGCTAACGCCATCTTCTACTTGCCGAAGCTGGCGAACTCCAACGCTTTCGCTAAGCAGGCTTTGGGAGGATGGGAGTTTTCGGGGATCACAACCGCCGAGTCGGGGAACTCGATCACCGTATTCGATAATGGCGTGGCTGATACAAACGGAAGCACACTTCGCAGCCTCTCGGGAACCGGCTACGCCGCCAACCAGCGCCCGAACATCGTGCCCAACGTGTCCTGCAACTCCGGACAGAAAGGTGCGCAAATCATAAATCCGGCGGCCTTCACGCTGAACGGATTCCAAATCGGCACCATCGGCAACGAGTCTCGCGGCTACTGCCATGGCCCGAACGAGATCAACTCGGACCTCGCGGTATATAAGAACTGGTCTGTGGGCGAGAGGGTGAAGGTGCAATTCCGCTTTGACTTCTTCAACGCCTTCAATCACGCGCAGTTCCGCGGAGACCAGCTGAACACGACCTTTGGGCCCAGCGTCACGTGTGGCGCTTCGGCGTGCGACCCGGTAACGAACAACGTCATTCAAACCACAGGTGCGCCGAACAACAGTTTCGGTCAGTCTACACTGACTCGTGGGGGGAGGGAGATCCAGTACGGTTTGAAGCTTATCTTCTGACGTGGACTGAAATCTCTCGCAACCGCAATACTATACGGCGGGGTTTGAAATCCTCAAGCCCCGCCGTATACTTCTTAGCAGCCGTGGTGCAAGTGAGATTCGTATCAGGGCATGCCTTCAGGCATGCCGTAAGTGCTGCGTTATGAGACGCCTTCAGGCGCTGAGGCCGGAGATTGGACTTTCGCCACGGGCTGCTAAGGTCATCCTGCGACACTCTGTCGTGAATCGGCCACCCCGTGAGGTCTAGCTCATTCGTGGTGCATCCCCGGCCATGGCCAGCATTGATTGCAGCCCTCTTTCTTGTGGCTGCGAGCTTGGCGTCTCCTCCCTGCTCAGCTACAGCACCCCTGCAATCCACTCCGCGTCGCAAACCAGCGGCGCAGGCTTCGGCTCCTTCACCGGCAGCAGTCGAACTTGGGAAGCGCATGAAGGCCGCGCAGGCCGCGCAACAGCAGGCGGGCGAGCCGGAGGCCGTGGCCCGGGCGAACGGGCGACTGATCGCGCTCGTCCTCCGGGAAATGGGGCAATTGCGTTTGCTCGAGACCGCATTTCCCCAAGCCATCGAACTCTATCGCCGCTCGCTGGACTTTGAAGACATCCCCGATACCCGCGTGGATCTCGCTATCGCCTACCTCGACGCCAATAAGCTGGACGAGTCCATTGCAGAAGCCGCCAAGGCCATCGCTTCCGATCCCGAGAATGCCCGTGCCTGGAACGTCCAGGGGAAAGCCTGGATGAAGAAGCAGGACCCGCGCAAGGCGGCGGAGTCTCTTGAGCGTTCCATCAGAATTCGGCCCGATCTAGAGGCAGCTTATTCGCTGGGTATATCCTTGCTGGCCGCTGGGCAAAAGGAAGAAGCCGACACCCTCTTCCAGCAGATGGTGGAGTCTGTGGGAGATAGCGGCCCGCTGCGGGTGCTCTTCGCCCGCGCTTATCGCGATGCAAATCTCCTGGACGACACCATGCGCGAGTTAAAGAAGGCCATCGCTTTGGACACCACCACACCGCATGCGCATTATTTTCTGGGGCTTTCTTATTTAACTCTAAACATGTGGGCGCCGACGCCGGAGTGCAGTCAGGAGTTTCGCAAAGAACTGCAGTTTCACCCGCGCGACTTTCTCAGCAATTACTTTCTCGGCGTGATTGCATCCATCGGCCAACAATACGACGAATCCGATCGTTATCTTAAGATCGCGGCGGAAATCAACTCGTCCTCACCGCATACTTGGCTTTATCTCGGGCTCAACGCCTATGGCCGTAAGGACAACGGGCGGGCTGAGGAATATCTCCGCAAAGCCATTGCTCTTTCCCGGGACCAGGAGTCGGAGGCGAACTACCTTATTCGAAAGGGATACGTCGTTCTGGGACGTATTCTGGTCAATTCGGGCAGAAAAGAAGAGGCGCAGCCCTATCTCAAGAAGGCGCGTGAGCTGCAAAATCTTTCCTTGGACGAGAGCCAGCAGCACGTAGCTGAGATTAAGTCTGAGGCGGGAACCGGGATGGGGGCAGCCGTTATTACCGCGCTGCCTCAGAAAGAAGATGAGCTTTCGATAGCGGAGAATCGTGGCGGGGATCCAACGGCGCAGATCGATGCCTCCGTCCTGGCCCGCGCCAACCTGACTGACAAGCAGAAAGAACAGGCGAGGGCGCAGGAGAAACAACTTCGCGCCGTTCTCGGGGCGAGTTTCAATGACCTGGCTACCTCGGAGGCTATCCGAAAACAATACTCGCAGGCGTTGGAGTATTATCACGAAGCCGAGCGCTGGGACCAGGAGATTCCAGACCTGATGCGGAATCTCGGCACCGCCGCGTTCCGACTCGGCGATTATCCGGAAGCGGTGCGCGCCCTTGCCAAGGTGCTCGCGGCACACCCGGCGGATCATCAGACCCGAGCCGTGCTCGGGATGGCTTACTATGCGACCGATGCCTATGCCAGCGCTGCCCGGACCATCACTCCCTTGGGTGAAGCAGCCCTGCGCGATCCGGGATTGGGATATACCTGGGCGGCTTCCCTCACCAGGATGGGTGATCTGAAAGAGGCCGCCAAAGTACTAGGTGAGGTGGGGAAGACCTCGCTCTCTACAGATACGCTTCTGCTAGTAGGACAATTGTGGACTGATATTGGCGATTATTTGCGCGCGGTAGACACCCTGCACAAGGCAGCGCGGATGGATCCTTCGCTGCGGAAGGCGCACTACTACGCTGGGCTGGCGCAGCTTCGCGCCGGCCGTCCCGCGGATGCCGTGGCGGAATTTAAGGCTGAACTCGCACTGGTGACCGACGATCCCGAGGCAAAATACAGTCTAGGATTTGCCTACCTGCAACAGTCGCAGCGAGAAGAAGCCGTCGCTCTCTTTCGGTCGGTCATTTCCGCCCATCCCGAACACGCACAGGCGCAGTATCAACTGGGGAAGATTCTGTCGGATCAGGGCGACGTCGCAGAGGCGGTCCGCCATTTGGAAGAAGCCGCGCATCTCAGTCCAGAGGCGGACTACATCCATTACCAACTCCAGGTTGCGTATCGCAAGGAATCGCGGACGGAAGACGCGGATCGCGAGCTGCAGCGTTACCGGGAGCTGAAGGCGCGGAATCGGCAGCTCGATCTTCCCAAGCCCATCGAGGATCAATGACTTCTTACCCGACGGGGACCAAGTGAACAGAAAACCACAAAGAGATCTCGGGAAAGCGATTTTCTTACTCGCATTGGTGGCGCAAGCGTGGGGGCAAATGGGATCAGGAAGGCCCGTGCAGCCACCCCATCCCGGCGTGAAAAACATCAGATGCAACGGCCGCACCGTCCCGGAACTCGAGGACATTACGAAACAAACGGGCATCCAGTTTCGCCATATCGCTTCGACGTATGCCAAATACATTCCCGAGTCGATGAGTGGTGGAGTGATTCTGTTCGATTACGACCGTGACGGCTGGCTGGACATTTATTTCACGAATGCGCCGACGGTGGAGATGGCGCTTCGAGGAGAAAAGGCAAGGGGCGCTCTCTACCACAATAATCACGATGGAACCTTCACGGATGTGACCGGGAAGGCCGGCATCGCCACGCCTGGCTTGGCCATGGGCGGCGCCGTGGGCGACTACAACAATGACGGATGGCCGGACCTCTATATCACAGCTCTCGGTGGAAACGTGCTCTACCGGAACAATGGCGACGGCACGTTCACGGACGTCACGGCGCAGGCTGGCGTGGCCGAGGGCCGGTTCTCTACTGGCGCGGCTTTTGGGGATTACGACGGGGACGGATTCGTCGATCTGATGGTCACAAATTACGTCGACTTTCACCTTGACGATTTGCCCGGGTTTGGAAAAGAAGCCAACTGCAAGTACCGGGGGATTGATATCCAATGTGGCCCTCGAGGATTGAAGGGTGCGGGCGACGCGTTGTTCCACAACAATGGTGACGGCACGTTTACCAATGTTTCCAAGAGCGCGGGAGTTGACGATGCTCCCGGGTACTACGGTATGACGGTGATCTGGGCGGATTTCAACAACACGGGCAGGCCTGATATTTACGTGGCCAACGACTCCACTCCCAAGTATCTATATCGAAATGACGGCAACGGGAAATTCACCGATATCGGGCTGGAGTCGGGAACGGGTGTCAGCGAAGACGGCTCGGAGCAGGCATCGATGGGCATCGCTGTCGGTGATTACCGGCATACTGGCCTGCCTTCGCTCTACGTCACCAATTTTGAGCAAGAATATGACGATCTGTTTCTGAATGAAGGGAATTGGAATTTTTCGGACGTTTCGTATCCTTCCGGGGTAGCCCTGCCTTCACTCCCCTGGGTGAAATGGGGCACGGCGTTTGTGGACCTCGATAATGACGGTTGGCTCGACCTGATTGCGGTGGGCGGCCACATCACGTCTCTGGTCGATACCTTACCTTCCGGAGGCGGCTACCGGCAGCCGAAACTACTCCATTTAAACCAGAAAGATGGGACTTTCTGCGATGCCAGCGATCAGGCGGGCCCGGCGCTCCAGGAGAAGCGCGTCTCACGTGGACTGGCCGTCGGAGACCTTTTCAATGACGGCAACATGGCTGTAGTCGTCGAGGATATCGACGGATCGCCAATGATCTTGAAGAACCATGGTGTTGCCGGTCGCCACTGGGTAAGTTTCGAGCTGGCGGGAACCAAAAGCAATCGATTGGCCATTGGCGCTAGGTTGAAGATTGTCGCCGGAGGGATGACCCAAACCGACGAAGTTCACAGTGGTGGCAGCTACCTCTCGCAGAATGATCTTCGAGTTCACTTTGGGCTGGGTTCGGCAACCAAGATCGACAGCCTGGAGATTCACTGGCCCTCCGGCAGAACCCAGACACTCACCGATTTGGCTGTGGATCACTTCTACAGCGTGCTCGAAGGCGTGGGCATCGTTCCGCCCGAACGCGTGCGTCCGGTTGCGGTGACGAGCCCGTCCCCGGAAAAAGCGCAGCCCGTCGCCCCTGCATCGCGGAAATGAGGGCGACCGGACTTTCCTGCCCCCCCGAGCGGAGGCATGCCGAATGTGGGGACGGCTGGAAGCGCTGTTCGTGTGGAAGAGCCCTTCCAGAACGCATGTGGGGCTGGAAAGATTTCTTTCAGAGGAGACTAACATGGCACGTCACGACAAACGCTGGTTCCTGATTGCGCTCACGCTGCTTCTATTTTCCGGTGCACTCCTTAGTCAAGAGGGCGCTTCCAGCGAGCCTCCGCCCCAGGTCCACTATCCCGATCCGGACAGCGGCGTGGATTCGCTTCCCGCGCGGAAAAAGGCGCAGATGGAAACAGTGAACCAGTTCAAGGTCTTTTATCAGTTCCAGTTTACCGACAAAGTAAAAGAGAGCGGAATCACCTTCGTCCACCACATCGAAGATGACGCAGGCAGGCACTACAAGCCCGTTCATTATGACCACGGCAGCGGCATCGCGGTGGCCGACGTCGACGGCGACGGGCTCTACGACATCTACTTCGTCAATCAGGTGGGAGGCAACCAACTTTGGAAGAACCTGGGCGGTGGAAAGTTCAAGGACATCACGGAGGAAGCCGGAGTCGGCTTGCCCGGCCGCATCAGCGTTGCCGCATCTTTCGCCGACATCGACAACGACGGTGACCAAGACCTGTTCGTCACCACTGTTCGCGGCGGCAATGTGCTGTTCGAGAATGACGGACACGGGCACTTCAAGGACATCACCAAGGAAGCCGGGCTTGACCTTGTTGCCCATTCCTCTGCAGCCGTGTTCTTCGACTACGACAACGACGGCCTGCTCGACCTGCTTGTGTGCAACGTGGGCAAGTACACCAGCGAAGAAAAATGGCCCACCGGCGCGTATGTCGGGCTGCCAGATGCATTTTTCGGGCACCTGCATCCCGAGCGCTACGAGTATCCCGTCCTCTACAAGAACATGGGCCACAACCGGTTCAAGGACGTGACCGCGGAAGTTGGCTTGCGGCCCGCATCCTGGACCGGGGACGCCAGCTTCGCCGACCTGAATGGAGACGGCTACCCCGACCTCTACATTCTGAACATGCAGGGAGCCGACCATTATTACGAGAACGTCGGGGGCAAGAAATTCGTCGACAAAACCGAACAGTACTTTCCCAAAACCCCATATGGAAGCATGGGGATCAAGTTCTTCGATTTCGACAATGACGGACGTATGGATCTCTTCGTCACGGACATGCACTCGGACATGTTCGAAGACATCGGGCCTGAGGGTGAGAAGTTGAAATCCCGAATCCGCCCGCCGGATGACTTCCTGAAGGGAGCCAGGATCTTTGGCAACGCCTTCTATCACAACTTGGGGAGTCGCAAATTTGAGGAGATCTCCGACCGGCTGGGGGTCGAGACCTACTGGCCCTGGGGGCCGAGCGTCGGTGACGTCAACGCCGACGGCTGGGACGACATCTTCATCGCCTCTGGGATGAGCTTCCCCTTCCGCTACGGGATCAACTCGATGCTCTTGAACAACCGCGGGGAGAAGTTCCTGGACGCAGAGTTCCTACTCGGCATCGAGCCGCGCAGGGGTGGTCGTACCCACACTCCCTGGTTCGACATGGATTGCTCCCAACAGGAAGGACTGGGTGGGCTAGGTAAGAAGGTGTGTCACGGACGAACTGGGAAGATTACGATCTTGGCCCCGCTTTCCAGCCGGTCCTCGGTCATGTTCGATCTCGACAATGATGGTGACCTCGACATCGTCACCAACGACTTCAATTCCGAACCCCAGGTGCTCATCAGCGACCTCGCACAGCGTAAGCCAATTCACTGGCTCAAAGTCGTGCTTGCCGGAACCGCCTCGAACCGCAACGGCCTCGGCGCGACGGTGCGCGTACGTGCCGGAGGACAAGTCTATACAAAATATAATGACGGCAAGTCCGGTCACCTGTCACAGAGCGTTTTGCCGCTTTACTTCGGCCTGGGCGACGCCCAGAAAATCGATCGCGTTGAGGTCGACTGGCCTTCCGGCCGGAAACAGGTCGTAACGGATGGCCTTCGAGCCAACGATACCCTCGAGATCACTGAGCCCAAGTAGAGATAGTTCCCGTTGCTCAGGGAGCAGCAGCAGACCTCTTACGGTGCTTCGGGCGGGGGTAATTTGATGGTGTTCTTGATTCCTTCACCCTCGCCGAGGGTGTAGATCGCATCGGCTAAAACACTACGCAAGGCTTCCACGTTGCCGTTTGGCCAGCGAATCTCCACCTTGTCCATCACCGTATCGGAGCCAAGCCCGAAGTGCAGCCGCTGGTCGTTCGACGACAAATAGCCACTGCCGCCACGAACTTCCTCGATCTGTGAGCGCGTTGCGCTCGTAACCGTGACGCGTGCACCAATGGCCGCCCGATTGCTCTTGCTGCCGATCAGCTTGAAAAGTACGCGATGATTGGAATTGTGAGTTTCGTTGAGGAAAAGTGAGGGTGGCGCGCCGACATTGAAGACGACAAAATCGATGTTGCCGTCATTGTTGATATCGCCGAAAGCGACGCCGCGGCGCGATTGCAAGAGGCCGTCGTTGAGTCCGCTGGCGGCGGAAATGTCCTCGAAGGTGCGATTGCCTCCATTGTGAAAGAGCAGAATGGGCTCGCGATACTTGACCTCGTAAGGGATGGTATCCACTTCCGGGTAGATGTGGCCGTTGGCGATAAGAAGGTCGGGCAGGCCGTCATTGTCGAAGTCGATGAACCCTGTTCCCCAGCCCACGTAGGGCACTGCCGACTTGCCGATTTGCGACTCCCACGCGAGGTCCGTGAATCCCAGGGCGCCTTGGTTCCGATATAAGTCTTTCGGCTGATTCGCATAGTTGGTGACGACAATATCGAGTTGCCCGTCGCGATCGAAGTCACCGAAATCGACCCCCATGGACCCGAGCTCAGAACCCTCCCCGCTGAGAGCGGCCCCGGAGAGCAACCCGACCTCTTCGAATGTCCCGTCGTGCTTGTTGCGGTAAAGATAGTTGGGGCCCGAGTCATTGGCAACGTAGAGATCGGGCCAGCCATCATTATCGTAATCTCCCCACACAACCCCCAAGCCGTAATGCCGGGCTGGGTCGTTGACTCCAGCTTTTCGGGAGACCTCTTCGAAGGTGCCGTCACCCCGATTGTGAAACAGCAGATCGGTTTCACCTTGCATGGTCCAGGGATTTTCCACCCGAATGCCTTTGTGAAAAAAATCTGGGGAATTGCTCTCGGGCGTGGGCAAATGGTTCAGATCGGTGCGAACGTAGCGCGACACAAACAAATCCACGTAGCCATCCCGGTCATAATCGGCCCAGGCCGCGCCCGTGCTGAATGCGCCTCCGGCCATGCCAGCCCGGTCGGTGACGTCCTCAAATTTGCAGTTTCCCAGGTTGTGGTAGAGAGCATTTCCGCCGTAGCCAGTGACGTACAGGTCGGGCAGGCCGTCATTGTCATAATCGGCCACAGCAACGCCAATGCCCCATCCCCGCCGAGTGAGTCCCGCTTCCTTGGTAATGTCGGTAAACTTGAGATTCGAGTCCTGATGATAGAGAGTGACCATCGGGTCGCCGCTCTGGCGAGCATGTTCGATGGTCGAGTCGTTCACGACGACGATGTCCAGCTTTCCATCGTTGTCGCAGTCGAACAGCGCGACTCCTCCCGGGATGGTCTCCACTACGTAGCGCTGCTGTATCGAACTGTAGGGGACTTTGGTGAGCCCGGACTGCCGGCCGACTTCACGGAAGCGAATGGTGGAAGCTTGCGCCACCGGCAAGAGAGTCAATAACAAGAGTGCAAGAACACTGGAAAACAGGGGCATGGTGTGTGGCGAATCCCGCCCATATTTTAGATCAAAACCCTTTTGGTCGGAGTTTTCCGATTTGGTCTAAAATTCTAGCGAGCGTTCGATTCCCGAAGGCAAATAGTTCATGCGTGCTGCAATCGTGGCGGAATCATGAAGACGCATTCGATACGTCCAATGTGGCGAAGCCGCCGCAAGAAGCCGGTGTCCTGTTCGCGAATGGGCAGGGTTCACGGGACCGTGCTCCTCGTGGGCCTGTGGGCGGTTGTGCTCTGCAGTTCCGGGACGGCCGCACAGCAGACTCCCGAGCTGGCACACATTTCAACCCTAATCCGGCACGGGAACTTCGATGTGGCTGAGCAACGACTTCGGCGCATCCTGTCCCGCCAGCCTCATTCCGCAAAGGCAGTGAATCTGCTCGGTGTGGTTTATCTGCGGCAGGAACGATATGCCGAAGCCGAAGAGTCATTCCGCCGGTCTATCGATGCTCAGCCTAGGTTCTTCGAAGCATTGCGGAATCTGGGCGAAGCTTGTCTCGCGGAAGGCAAGACGGAGCAGGCGGAAGCCTTCTATGGCGAAGCGCTGAAAATCGTCCCGGACGATGCCCAGACTCACTTCGCCTTGGCTAGGCTGTATCAGAATGCCGGGCAATTCCAACGCTCATTGGACGCTGCCGGCGGAATTGCACCCGCGAAAAGATCCGCCAATCTCTTGCCCATTCTCGCCGCGGACTATCTCGGACTAAAGCAATCGGACAAGGCGGCCTTAGAGATACGCGCGATGTTGCAGGTCGCGGGCAGCCATCCGGAACTGGTGCCGCAGCTCGCGGACTTTATGCTGGAGCACGGCGCAGTTGGCGACGCAGATGAGTTGCTGAGGATCGCTGCGACACGCCAGAAGCAAACGGATCGCTTCCTGTATGCCATGTCACGCGTGGAAGAACAAAAGGGAAATCGTGCCCAGGCTCGGGAGACACTCGCCAAGGTCATCCGCGCCTCGCCCCAATTCCTGGATGCGCTCGTCGAAGCCGGACGTCTTGCAGGAAAAGATCTGGATTGGAATCAAGCAGCCGACCTCCTAGCCAGAGCGTTGCAGCTGGCGCCGCAACGAGTCGATATCTTGCAAGGCCTGGCCGCCGCGCAACTCTATGGCAATCGGCTCGCCAACGCTCTCGATACCGCGAAGAAGCTGCAGGCGCTGCGACCAGATGATCCCTCAACTGCCTACTTCATGTCCATGGCTCTGGTGGGAAATCGTCAATGGAACAGCGCCCGCCCCTTCGCCGAGAAGGTGCGTGCAGCGCGCCCGGAAGACAGAGATGCGAACCTGGCCTCGGCGGTGATCGCCTACAACCTGAACAATTTTGATGAGGCGAAGAAGGGAATCGAATTCTGCCTGCGCCAGAATGGTTTGGATGCCGTCGCGCTCTTTTATCTGGGGTTGATGCAAAAGACGGAGGGTGACGCGCCGGGAGCGATTAAGACATTGACGAAGAGCGTTGCCGGCAATCCGAAGAATGCGGATGCACAGGGCATGCTAGGAGAACTCTATCTGCAAGCGGGCGATCTGACTCACGCCCGTGAGGCGCTGGAAGAAGCGGCGCGGCTTTCCCCTGGCGAGGCGCGGAACCACTATCAGCTTGCACTGCTGTACAGGAGATCCGGACTTGCCGAGAAGGCGCAAGAGCAAGTAGAGATTTATCAGAGGCTGAGGGCAAAGCAGAATGCCTACCCCGCCACCAACGATGCTCCGCCTCCTCGAAGCCACACGGTTCAGCCGTAAGCTGCGCCCCCGGCCGGGTCACTCTCGAAACGGGGAAGGTGGGCTGCTGCACCACAATCTCGTTGCCGCTCTTGACACTCGGTGATGAATGCCGCGTCTACTTGGCTGCCACAGGTCCCATCTTGAGTACCTTCGTCAGCCTTGCGAGCGATCAATCGGAAGCCCTTCTGGGCAGCATCTTGTTCCAAGCCGGCAAGATGAGCACGGCCATTCGCGCTATCGCCGGAGCTCGTTTCGATCTCGCCCAGTGCGAGACGGGCCTCGAATTCTTGTGTGAGGAATCCAGCTTTTCTCGCCTCGGCAAGAATCTCGCGGAGTTTCTTGGAAGCTTCGGTCCTGTCCGCCTGGCTACCAGAGGCGGCACGGATGCGCGCAGCTGTGATGGTTACAAATAATCTGCTCTCCACGTCCTGGGAAAGTGGGAAACGCGTTCTTCAGCGTTTTCCAAGCTTGCCGTTTTTTTGGCAAGCGTCTTTTCCATAGCTCGTTGTTTCCCGCGCCGCATACTCGTTCGGTGTCAGATAGCCCAAGCCGACCAGGGTTTCCACGACCGCAGCGTGAGGGATCGGAATGTGTGTTTCTGTTGCCGGCGGCGTTGGGAGCTTCGCCAGCTCCGCCCGCGTGATTCTTCCAGTGCATGAAATAAGCGTGCTCGTTTCTGACATCGTGATTCTCCTTCAAGGGGTTGATTTCAGTTCCAACAAAACCTCTGCTTGATTGCGGCCGGTCGATCTCACAGCCTCCCGTTGGAGGTTTTTATGGCAACGATTCGAGCCGCGTTCTACGCGCGTGTCTCCAGCGAACAGCAGGCGGCCGCGCACACGATTGAAAGTCAGACAGCAGTGCTCAGCGAGCGCGCCCAAAGCGACGGCACACCGGTGCCGCCCGAGCGACAGTTTGTCGACGATGGATACAGTGGTGCCACCCTGATTCGCCCGGCTCTGGATCGGCTGCGCGACTTAGCTACCGTCGGCG
>WNFB01002106.1_pt1 | contig 19485 bp, 21 predicted proteins | sample 5400501 | NCBI WGS metagenome assembly WNFB01 (sample SAMN13153341, study PRJNA577476) | soil metagenome | isolation source: 200 cm saprolite under Douglas fir tree site 2 hole 1 | place: USA:California | collected 2015-04-18 | reverse complement strand
CTTCGAGGACGGGACACTAGCGGCCGTCCGCGGCGGGCAGCAGCGCGGCCGCCGCGCGGTCCACGAGCCACACGAGCCGGCCCTTCTCCGGGCTCACGAGCGCCGCGGGCAGCATCACGCGGTCGGCGAGCACGGCCTTGAGCACCTTCGCCTTCTCGGCGCCCGTCACGAGGAAGGCGACGCGCGCGGCGGCGTTCAGCACGGGCAGCGTGAGGGTGAGCCGCTGGGGGATCGCGGCCGCGGCCGCGTGGACCGCCGCGACGGTGCGGAAGACCTCGCGGAGCACGGGCGAGCCGGGGAAGAGCGAGGCCGTGTGGCCGTCCACGCCGAGGCCGAGCAGGACCAGGTCGAGGCGCGGCAGCTCGCCCCGCCGGGTGCCGAACGCCGCGGCGAGGCTCTTCGCGTACTCCGCGGCGGCGGCCTCCGGGTCCTCCATCTCGCCGCGGATGCGGCAGACCTGTGCCGGCGGAATGGGCACCTTCGAGAGCAGCGCCTCGTTCGCCATGCGGAAGTTGGACTCGCGGTGCTCCGGCGGCACGGCGCGCTCGTCGCCGAAGAACGCCCAGACGCGGCCCCAGTCCACGCGCTCGCGCCAGGGCGGCGCGGCGAGCTTCGCGTACGTCGCGGCGGGCGTGACCCCGCCGGCGAGCGCGATGGTGAAGCGCCCCTGGGCGAGGACGGCCTCGGCGGCCGCGTCCACCACGAGCCGGGCGGCCGCGTCCGCGAGCGCATCGGGGTCGTGCAGGATGCTGACGGTGGGTTCGGATCCCATGCCCGGACCATCATACCCTGTCAGACCATTGAGGTAAGATAGCGCCCATGGCGGAGAGCTGGGAGGTCCTGACCCTGCGCGGCCTCGCGTCCACGGACGAGCGCGCGCAGGACTTCACGGGCACGCTCGTGATCCACCGGGCCGGCAGCGCGGAGCCGGTCGAGTCCGTGCAGGTGACCATCAAGCGCTCGGTCCTCACCGAGCTCCACGACACCCTCGGCCGGCTGCTCGCGCGGTCGACCGGCATCGCGCGGAGGCGGACATGAGCCGGATCCGTGTCCTGAGCCCCGTCGGCGAGGCGCGCCGCGAGGCGTTCACCGTGCCGCGGTTGCCCGCGGACCTCGCGGGCCTGACCGTCGGCTTCGTCGACAACACCAAGCACAACTTCGACCGCCTCGCCGACGAGATCAGCGTGCTCCTGCGCGAGCGCTACGCCGTCAAGGCCGTCGTGCGCCGGCGCAAGGCGAACGCGTCGGTCGCGGCGCCGCCGGAGACGCTCGCCGAGCTCGCGAAGCAGTGCGACGTGGTGCTCGCGGGGTCCGGCGACTGAGGGTCCTGCACGTCGTGGAGTCTCCACGACGCCATCGAGGTCGCGAAGCTCGGGACGCCCGCGGGCCTCATCGGCACGACCGCGTTCCAGGGCCTCGCGGTGAGCGAGCTCGCCGCCCTCGGCATCGCCGGCCTGCCACTCCTCGTCGTCCAGCACCCGCTCGGCGGCGAGCGGCCCGAGTCCGTCGCGCGCAAGGCGCGGGAGGCCGTCGAGCAGCTCGCGGGTCTCATCGGAGGAGCCACGACGGACGAAAGCGGGCGTGTCGGAGCCCCGCGCACCTCTCTCAGGCCACCCTCGGAGCAAGCCGACCCCGCGGACCTCGCTACAATGGACGACGACCCCCAGGCGGTCCTCGCCGCGTTCTGCGAGCGCGGCTGGTGCGACGGCCTGCCCGTCGTCCCGCCCACCGAGGGGCGCGTGCGCGCGATGCTCGGCGGGGCGCCGCCGGAGCGGTCGCTCGGCGCCGTGCCGCCGCTCTGGCGCCAGGCGACGCTCGAGAAGCTCGCCGTCAACGCCGTCTTGGCGGGCTGCGAGCCCGCCGCGTTTCCGGTGATCGCGGCCGCGGTCCAGGCGATGCTCGAGCCCGCGTTCAACCTCTACGGCGTCCAGGCGACGACGCACCCCGTGGCGCCGCTCCTCATCGTCCACGGCCCGGTCGCCGAGCGGCTCGGCATCCACGCCGGGAGCGGCTGCTTCGGCCCGGGCTTCCGCGCCAACGCGACGATCGGCCGGGCGCTCCGCCTGATCCTGATGAACGTGGGCGGTGCCTGGCCGGGACGCCACGACATGGCGACGCAGGGGAGCCCCGCGAAGTTCTCCTACTGCGTCGCCGAGCGCGTGGACGCGTCGCCGTGGGGGCCGCTCTGCGGGGACGACGCCGTCACGGTGTTCGGCGGCGAGGCGCCCCACAATGTGAACGACCACGTCTCGACGGGCGCGGCCGGCATCCTCGCGACGCTCGCCGACACCGCGGTCTCCCTCGGCTCCAACGTCGGCTGGTTCCTCGCGCAGAGCCAGCTCCTCGTCGTCCTCGGCCCCGAGCACGCGGCGACGATCGCGGGCGACGGCTTCACCCGCGCGGACGTCCAGCGCTACGTCTTCGAGCACGCGCGGCTGCCGCTCCGCACGCTCAAGCTCGGCGGCATGTGGGGCATGCAGGACTGGCCGGTGTGGATGACCGCGGTCCGTGACGACGACGCGCTCCTGCCCCAGGTGCCGTCGCCGGACGACGTCTTCGTCATCGTCGCGGGCGGGCCCGGCAAGCACTCGTCGGTCGTGCCGAACTGCACCTTCAGCCGCGCGGTCCGGGGGCCCGTGCTCCCGCTCTAGGTCCGGCCGGCGCCACGAGGAGCCCGAGCGCCGCGACCAGCAGCGCGGCGCCGGCGATCCCGCCGGGCCCAAGCCGCTCGCCGAACAGGAGGACGCCGAGGAGCGTCGCGGTGAGCGGCTCCGTGAGCGTCACGATCCCCGCCACCGACGCGGGCACCGCGCGGAGCCCGAGCGCGTAGAGCGCGTACGCCCCCGCCGTCGCGACGCCGCCGAGATAGAGAAGCCAGGGCCAGCCGAGTGCCAACTGGCCGAGCGGCGCGTCGACGAAGGCCAGCACGGGCGTCAGCAGCACCGCGCCGGTGCCGAAGGTGAGCGCGGTGAGGGGGAGCGGCGCCGAGCGCCTGAGCGCGGCCTTCGTGAGCATCGCGTAGAGGGCGTAAGCGAGCCCCGCGCCGAGGGCGAGCCCGATGCCCGCGACGGCGCGCGCCGAGAGGTCGGGCGCGGCGCCGGGGACGGCGATCAGGAGCGCCGTGCCGAGCACGCCGAGCGCCAACGCCGCGCGGACCCGCGCGCCCAGCGCCTCGCCGAGCGTCCACGGGGCGAGCGCCGCGATGATCAGCGGCGCCGAGCAGATCGCGACCAGCGCGGCGACCGCGATGCCCGTGAGCGTCACCGCGGTGAAGTACGCCGCCTGGTAGCCCGCCATGCACGCGCCCGCGGCGAGCGCGCGCGCGAGGTCGCCGCGCGCGGTCCCGGGCCAGCGCCCGGCGAGCCGCGCGCCCGCGAGCAGCAGCGGCGCGGCGACCCAGAGGCGTGCCGCGCCGACGAGGAGCGGGCTTGCGGCCGCGTGCCGGCCGAGGACCGTCATCACCGAGCCCGTCGTGCCCCACGAGACCGCGGCGAGAGCGATCAGGACGATGCCGAGCGTGAGCGACGGGGCTTGACGGGGTCCGCGCACGCCGCGATGATAACTCGCTCGTTACGCGAAGGAGGCCGCGATGAAGATCGGGTTCATCGGGACGGGGACCATGGGCCAGCCGATGCTCTCGAACCTCGTGAAGAAGGGGCACGCCGTCGTGGCGTACGACATCGTCGACGCCATGCTGGACGCCGCCGTGAAGCGCGGCGCCGCCCGCGCGGGCTCGGCCGCCGACGCCGCGAAGCAGAGCGAGCTCGTCATCACCATGCTGCCGTCGTCCTCGCACGTCGAGGCGGCGTACCTCGGCGCCGGCGGCATCCTCGAGGGCGTGGCCTCCGGCCGCCTCTGCGTGGACATGTCGACGATCGACCCGGGCGCCTCGCGCCGCGTGGCCGAGGCCGCGAAGAAGCGCGGCGTCCGCTTCATCGACGCGCCGGTCTCGGGCGGCGTGCCGCGCGCCGAGGACGGGACGCTTGCCATCATGGTCGGCGGCGAGCCGCGCGACGTCGAGGAGGCCCGGCCCGTGCTCGCGTGCCTGGGCGCGAACGTCATCCACGTCGGCCCGGTCGGCTCGGGCGAGGTGGCGAAGATCTGCAACAACCTGATCGCGGGCGTCGCGGCCGTCGCCGTCAGCGAGGCGTTCAGGATCGCCGAGGGCTTCGGCGTGGACGCGAAGGTCCTCACGGAGGTCATCGCGAAGTCCTCGGGCAACACCTGGGTCATGGAGCACATGCACCCGGTGCCCGGGCTCGTCGGCAAGGCGCCGGCGAACCGCGACTACGCGCCGGGTTTCATGACCGACCTCATGGCGAAGGACCTCGGGCTCGCGGTGAGCGCGGCGCGCGACCTCCGCGTGCCCGTGTTCGTGTCGCCGGCGGCCCAGCAGGTGCTACGCCTCGCGTCCTCCCACGGCCTCGGGCGCAAGGACTTCTCGGTCGTCTACGAGTTCCTCCGGCCGTCGAGCCGGCAGGCGCCCGTGTAGAGGCAGGGCGAGCCGCAGGACGTCGCGGGGCTGGGGCCCCGCCGTCCGAGGTGAGCGAAATCTAGGTCACCCGAGGCGGCCCGGGCCCTCGTCGGTCTCGCGAGTGACCGGACGCCGGCCGCGGAGCACGTCGAAGTCGCAGCCCTCGTTCGCCTGGAGCACGTGGTCGAGGAAGATGCGCCCGTAGCCGCTCGTGAAGTGGGGCGGGGGCGGCGTCCAGGCGGCGCGCCGGCGCGCCAGCTCCGCGTCGGCCACGCGCAGGGTGAGGCGGCGGTGCGGCACGTCGAGCTCGATCTCGTCGCCGTCGCGCACGAGCGCGAGCGGCCCGCCCACGGCGGACTCGGGCGCGACGTGCAGGATCACGGTGCCGTACGAGGTGCCGCTCATGCGCGCGTCCGAGATCCTCACCAGGTCCTTCACCCCACGCTTCAGCAGGCGCGCCGGGATGGGCGCCGCGCCGAACTCGGGCATCCCGGGCGCGCCCTTCGGGCCCACGTGCTTGAGCACGAGGACCGACGTCTCGTCGATCGGGACGCTCGGATCGTCGATCCGGCGCGCGAGGTCGGCCTGGTTCTCGAAGACGACGGCGCGCCCCCGGTGCGTGAGCAGGTGTGCCGACGCCGCCGACTGCTTGAGCACCGCCCCGTCGGGGCAGAGGTTGCCGAACAGGATGACGGTCCCGCCCTCCGGCGCGAGCGGGACGCCGAGGGGGCGGATGACGTCCTCGTTCCAGCATTTCGCGTCGCGCACGTTGTCGGCGAGCGTCCGCCCGTTCACGCCGAGCGCGTCGCCGTGCAGCAGCGGGAGCAGCTCCTTCAGCACGACCGGCAGGCCGCCGGCGTAGAAGAAGTCCTCCATCAGGTATTTCCCCGACGGCTTCACGTTGACGAGCAGCGGTGTCGTCCGCGACAGCTCGTCGAACCTCCCGAGCGGCAGCGGCACGCCGACGCGCCCGGCGACGGCGACGAGGTGGATGATCGCGTTCGTCGAGCCGCCGATCGCCATGTCCGTGCGGATCGCGTTGTCGAACGCCCGGGCCGTCATGACCTCGGAGGGCCGCGGGCCGCCTGCCCGCGCCATCTCGACGGCGCGGCGCCCCGAGAGCTCGGCCAGGGCCAGGCGGCGCGAGTCGGGGGCGGGAATCGCGGCGTTGCCGGGGAGCGTCATGCCGAGCACCTCGGCCATCGAGGCCATCGTGGAGGCCGTGCCCATCACCATGCAGTGGCCGGCCGAGCGGGAGAGACACGCCTCGACCTCGCAGAGGTCCTCGTCGGTGAGCCGCTCCGCCCGCCGCTCGGCCCAGAGCCGTCGCGCGTCGGTGCCCGAGCCGAGCTCCTCGGCCCGCCAGGCGCCGCGCAGCATCGGCCCGCCGGTGACCATGAGCGCGGGCACGTCGGCGGAAGCGGCGCCCATCAGCATCGCCGGCGTCGTCTTGTCGCAGCCCGCGAGGAGCACGACCGCGTCGAGCGGGTAGGCGCGGATGCACTCCTCGACGTCCATCGCCATGAGGTTCCGGAACAGCATGGTGGTCGGCTTCATGAGGATCTCGCCCAGCGAGATCGTCGGGAACTCGAGCGGAAAGCCGCCGGCGGCCCAGACGCCGCGCTTCACGGCCTCCGCCACCTGGCGCAGGTGCGCGTTGCAGTTCGTCAGCTCCGACCAGGAGTTGGCGACGCCGATCACCGGGCGGCCGTCGAAGACCAGGTCGCTGAAGCCCTCCGCGCGCAGATACGCGCGGTGCATGAAGCCGTCGAACGTCCGGGGCCCGAACCAGTTGCGGCTGCGGAGCGCGTGCGTGGCCATGGGCTCTCCCCTCCCGCCCGTCCGGGGCGGATACCGCATGATATACTCCCGGTCGCCGCGCGAGGGCGACTGGGAGGACCGGCCGTGGCTTGGTACATCATGCTCAGCACGCTGTCCGAGTCGGGACGCAAGGTGCTCCGCGAGCGTCCCGGCTGGATCAAGAAGGTCAACGCCGACGTCCAGCGCATGGGCGCCCGCGTCGTCGCGCAGTACGCGGTCCTCGGCCCCTACGACTTCGTCAGCGTCATCGAGGCCCCCGACAACGCGACGATCTCGCGCGTCTCCGTCGAGCTCGGCGCGCGCGGCGGCGCGGCCGGCATGACGATGGCGGCGATCCCGCTCGACGAGTTCATCGACCGTCTCCAGAGCGGCCCCACCCGCAGGCGGAACGAGAGGAAGAAACGGTGAGAGTCCTGAAGATCCATCCGGAGAAGTGCACCGGCTGTCTGCGCTGCGAGCTGGCCTGCTCCTACATGCAGACCGGCACGTTCCAGCCGGCGAAGTCCGTCATCCGCGTCTCGCCCTTCGAGGGCCACACCTCGTACGCGCCGTACACCTGCACCCAGTGCGCGGAGGGGTGGTGCATGACGGCCTGCCCGGTCGGCGCCATCACGATCAACGCCGCCGGGGCGAAGGACGTCCTCGACGACACGTGCGTCGGGTGCAAGCTCTGCACGATCGCCTGCCCGTACGGGACGATGTTCTACGACCCGGGCACGCGCAAGGCGTTCAAGTGCAACCTCTGCGGCGGCGCGCCGGCGTGCTCCGAGGCGTGCCCGACGGCCGCGATCACCTACGAGGAGACGACGACCGGCGACTGGCTCGGTGACTTCGCGCACGAGCGGACGGCGCGCGTGCTCGCGGGGGTGCGGTGATGCCCAAGCGCCATCTCATCATCGGCGGCGGCACGGCGGGCATGAACGCGATGCGCACGATCCGCGAGGAGGAGTCCGAGCGCTCGGAGATCACGCTGGTGAGCGCCGAGCGGCCCTACTCGCGGATGGTCCTCCCGTACTACCTCGACCGCTCGATCGCCGAGTCCCACGTCTTCACGGCGACGGCGAAGGTCCTCGCCGACTGGGGGGTCAAGACGCACCTCGGCCGGCGCGCGTCGGCGCTCGACGCGAAGGCGGGCGTGTGCACCCTGGACGACGGCACGAAGGTCGAGTACGACGACTGCCTCGTCGCCACGGGCTCGTCCGCCGTGCGGGCCCCGGTGCCGGGCTCCGACGGGCCCGGCGTCCACTCGTTCTGGACGCTCGCCGAGGCGCGCGGCGTCATCGCGGCGATCAAGCCCGGGAGCCACGTCGTCATGGTGGGCGCGGGCTTCATCGCGTTCACGATCCTCAACTCGATCCTGTCGCTCGGCGCCAAGCTGACGATCGTGGAGGTGGCGCCGCGCATCCTGCCGCGCATGGTCGACGACGCGGGGGCGAAGCTCGTCGAGGCGTGGCTCACGAAGCACGGCGTCGCCATCCGCACCGACGCGCGGCTGGCGAAGATCGAGGACGCCAAGGGCCGGAAGCGCCTCCGGTTCGCCGGCGCCGCGGACATCGTCGCCGACGTGGTGATCATGGCGACCGGGATCAAGACGAACCTCGACTGGCTCAAGAGCTCCGGCGTCACGGTCAACCGCGGGATCGTGGTGGACGACCGCCTGCGCTCGAGCGTGCCGAACGTCTACGCCGCGGGCGACGTCGCCGAGGGGCGCGACCTGATCTCGGGGGAGGGCGCGGTGCACGCGATCGAGCCCACGGCCCAGGAGCACGGGCGGGTCGTCGGCGCCAACATGGCGGGCAAGGACGTGCGCTACCGCGGGAGCCTCATCATCAACATCGTCGAGGTCTGCCACCTCGACGTCGCCTCGTTCGGCGCGTGGGACGACACCAAGGCCGAGGCGGTGACGGGCCTCGACGCCCCGCGCCCGGCCTACCGGAAGCTCCTGTTCCGCGGCGACCGGCTCACCGGCGCGATCATCCTCGGCCCGTCGAGCGACATCTGGACGACCAACGACGTCGGCATGCTGAAGGGGCTCGTCCAATCCGGCGTGTCGCTCGGGCGCTGGAAGGAGCACCTGCGGAAGCGCCCGTTCGACGTGAAGCCGGCGTTCATCGCCTCGCACACGACCCGCACGCTGCTCCCCATAACCATCCTCGGACGCCCCGCGAAGGCGCCCGGCGACACCCCGGTGGCCGTATGACGACTGCGACGCTCTCGGCGAAGACGACGAAGAAGACCACGCGCGCGACCTCCGACCTGCCCGGCGGCTACGCGGGCCGGCTCCTGCGCGTGGACCTCACGAAGCGGAAGTGCTGGGCGGAGCCGTGGGGCCCCGCCGAGATGCGCGAGCTGCTCGGCGGCGTCGGCCTCGGCGCGATGATCGTCTACCGCGAGACCGCGACGAAGGGCGGCAAGGGGAACGTCGCCTGGGACCATCCCGACAACCGGCTCGTCCTGGCGACCGGGCCGGTCGCGGGCTTGCCCGCGTGGGGCTCGAGCGGCCTCACCGTCGTGACCATCGGCGCCGGGACCAACGGGCCGACCTCGACGCAGGCCAACGGCTTCTTCGGGACGAACCTCAAGTACTCCGGCTACGACGCGATCGTCCTCCAGGGCCAGGCGAAGGGCTGGGTCTACCTCTACATCAACGACGACGTCGTCGAGCTGCGCGACGCCAAGCACCTCCTCGGCAAGGACACCTGGGAGACCCAGGACGCGCTCTACGCCGACACCGGGCTCGCGGGCCACCAGCTCTCGGTCTACTCGATCGGCCCGGCGGGCGAGAACCTCGCCCGCTTCGCCGCGATCCAGGGCGACTACGGCCACGTCGCCTCCAAGAACGGCTGCGGCGCGGTCATGGGCAAGAAGAAGCTCAAGGCCGTGGCGATCGTGCGCGGGACGAAGTCGCTGCGCGCGGCGGACCCGCGCGGGCTCATCCAGGCCGCCGACGACGTCGGCTTCGATCTCCGGACCGACCCCTCCGCCAAGTCGCTCTACGAGTACGGCACGCTCCCCGGAGTCGTGAACCTCGGGAAGATGGGCGCGCTCCCGATCAAGAACTACACGACCAACGTCCCGCCGACCGACATGAGCCGGTGGGAGGCACCGAAGCTCCGCGAGGGGTTCGACCACCGCGGCCACCAGTGCAGCGCGTGCGGCATGCACCACTGCCACATGTCGGTCATCCGCCAGGGCGAGCACAAGGGCGCGATCGTCGACGAGCCCGAGTACGAGGGCTGGTCCGGCGCGGGGTGGGCCATCGGCGCCGTCGAGGACATCGACGGTGTCGCCTGGCTCAACACCCAGCTGGACAAGGCGTGCCTCGACGTCAACGAGTTCGGCTGGGTGTGCGGCTGGGTGATGGAGGGCCAGGAGAAGGGCTACATCACGGAGAAGCAGCTCGGGTTCCGCCTCAAGTGGGGCGACATCAAGGGCGCCGACCGGCTGATCCAGATGATCAGCCACCGCGAGGGCTTCGGCGACATCCTGGCCGAGGGCATGAAGCGGGCCGCGGAACGGCTCGGCGGCGCCGCGAAGGACGCCGCGATCTACACGCTGAAGGGCGCCGCGCCGCGCGGCCACGATCATCGGGCGCGCTGGGACGAGATGCTCGACACGTGCACGTCGGGGACGGGGACGCTCGAGAGCGGCGTGCCGGTCCACCCGGCGGAGGTGGGTCAGCCCACGCGCATCAACCCCTTCGACGGCGAAGCCGTGGCGAAGTTCGTGGCCGGGATTCGCGGTCGCCGGAACTTCGAGGACTCCCTCGGGATGTGCATCTTCACCACGCGCACCCGGCTCGAGAACCTCTGTCGCGTTCTCAACGCGGCCACCGGCTGGGACGTCACCGTGCCGGAGACGATCCGATTCGGTCGTCGGGTGGCCGCCATCCTGCGCGCGGTGTCGCTGCGCTGTGGCCTCACGCCCGCCCTCGAGCGGCCGTCCACCCGTTACGGCTCGACGCCGGTCGACGGTCCCGCCAAGGGCCAGGCCGTCGGCCAGCAGTGGGAGAAGATGGTCGACACTTGGTACCGCGAGGTCGGCTACGACCGGAAGACGGGGAAACCCCTGCCGGCCACGCTGAAGGGCCTCGGCCTCGACTGGCTCGCGAAGGAGCTCTGGGGCAAGAAGGCGTAGCGCATCACCGACCGAGCTCCCGCCCTCGCGCCGGCGCCCCACGTGTTGCACGGCACAAAAGGGGCGAATCGGCCGCTCGCTTGACCCCTTGCTCGGCGATGTGCTAACTATTGGCGCTCAATTCACGGAGTTCCCTGGGGGTCTCATGGCGCAAGTGATTGGATTCATTGGGCTCGGAATCATGGGACGGCCCATGGCGAGAAACCTCCTGAAGGCCGGCTACTCCCTCGTCGTCCACAGCCGGAGCCGCGGGCCGGTCGACGAGATCGTGAAGGCCGGCGCCAAGGCAGGCGCCTCGCCGCGCGACGTCGCGGGCCAGTGCGACGTGCTGATCACGATGCTGCCGAACTCGCCCGACGTCGAGCTGGTCGCGCTCGGCAAGGACGGCATCGTCGAGGGCGCGCGGCCGGGCCTGATCTGCGCGGACATGTCGACGATCTCGCCCATCGTCTCGCAGAAGGTCGGCAAGGCGCTCGCCGCGAAGGGCGTCAGGATGCTCGACGCGCCGGTCTCGGGCGGCGAGAAGGGGGCGATCGACGCGGCGCTCTCGATCATGGTCGGCGGCGACAAGGCGGTCTTCGACGCCGTCCTGCCGATCTTCCAGGCGATGGGCCGGACCATCACGCATCTCGGCCCGCTCGGCTTCGGCGGGTTCACGAAGCTCGCCAACCAGATCATCGTCGCGGTGAACCTGACGGCGCTCGCCGAGGCGCTCACACTCGCGAAGAAGGCGGGACTCGACCGCGAGCTCACGCTCACGGCACTGGCGGGCGGGCTCGCCGGCTCCAAGTGCCTCGACCAGAAGAAGGCGAACTACCTCGCGAACACGTACACCCCGGGCTTCAAGATCGATCTGCACGTCAAGGACCTCGGCCTCATCATGGAGTCCGCGCGCGCCCTCGGCGTGCCGTTGCCCGCGACGGCGATCGTGCAGGAACTGTTCAGCGCGCTCCGCGTGAAGGGCGGGGGCGGCCTCGACCACTCGGGCGTGATCACCCTGCTGGAAGACCTCGCGGGCGTCTCCGCGTGAGGGCCACGGTCGACCGCGCCGGGCTGGACCCGCAGGGGCGCCTGCCCAAGGTCCAGGTCCGTCGCGTGCGGAAGGGCGACCTCGCGAAGGTCCGCGACGTCATGGAGCAGACCTTCGGCGACTTCCTCGAGCGCCAGCTCGGGACCCGTCCGCGCCAGGCGTTCGGCGGCGCCCAGTACGTCCACCACCGCTGGCTCATGGAGCCGTGGGGCTGCTTCGTCGCCGAGGAGGACAACTCGAAGATCGTCGGCGCCGCGCTCGCCGTCACCTGGGGCAGCGTGGGGCTCCTCGGCCCCGTCGCGGTCCTCACGAACTACCAGAACCAGACGATCGGCCAGCAGCTCATCCGCGCCGCGCAGGAGTTCTTCGACGAGAACAACGCGACGCTCCACGGGTGCGTGACCTATCCGACGAGCCCGAAGCACCTGTTCCTCTACCACAAGTTCGGCTACCGGCCGAAGGCGCTCACCGCCGTCATGAGCCGCGCCATCGACCGGACGCCGCCGCGCGGCGCGCCCCCGGCGCCCGCCGCGGCGCCCCGGACGGCGAAGCCCGGGCTCGGCGTCCGGCGGTTCTCGAGCCTCGAGGAGACGAAGAAGAAGGCGACGCTCGCGCGGATCCACCGGATCACGAACGCGATCTGCCGCGGGATGGACCTCTCGAAGGAGATCGAGATCGTGGACGGCCTGGCGCTCGGCGACACGGTCCTGCTCGAGCGCGGGCGCGAGCTCGTGGGCTTCGCGATCTATCACAGCCCCGGCGTGAGCGAGGCCCCGGCCGGCGCGCTCTACGTGAAGTTCCTCGCGCTCGACCCGCCGCAGCGCCGGGTCGAGCACCTCATCGAGTTCATCGGCGCCCTGGAGGCGCTCGGCCAGGAGCTCGGCGTGCAGCGCGTGATCCTGCCCGTGTACTCGCGCTACTGGCTCGCGTACAGTACCCTGGTCCAATGCGGCTATCAGATCGACTTCAGCATGATCCGGATGCAGCGGGGCAAGCTGGAGGACTACGAGGACCCGACGCACCTCGTCCTCGACGACTGGCGGTGATGCGTCGCCGGGGCGCGCTCGGCGCCGCCGCGCTCGTGCTGGCCGTCGCGGCCGCCGCCCCCGCCCATTCGATCCTCCTCGAGTCGGTCCCCGCACCCGGCGCGACGGTCGTCGCGCCCCGGGAGCTCACGGTGCGCTTCAACAACCGGATCGAAAAGCCGCTCTCGCGTCTCCGCCTCCTCGACGCGCGCGGTGAGCCCCTGCCGCTGGCGGCGGCGGTCGCCGACGGCCCCGCCGACCGCCTCACCACCGCGCTCCCCCCGCTCGCGCCCGGGGTCTATCGCGTCGAGTGGCGGGTGCTCTCGACCGACGGCCACATCGTGAGCGGCGGCTTCTCGTTCCGCGTCGCGCCCTGAGCGGGAGGACCGTGGCGGCGCTGGTCCCCGGGAGCGCGACGGCCGAGGGCACGAAGCGGTACGCGGCCCGGCTCGCCGCGCGCGTCGCGCCCGGACACTTCGGCGACCTGGACGGGCTCACCGTCTCGACGGTGGGCATCGGCACCTACCTCGGTCGCGAGGACGCGGAGACGGACGTCGCCTACCAGGACGCGCTCGTGCGCGCGCTCGAGCTCGGCCTCAACGTGATCGACACGGCGGTGAACTACCGCCACCAGCGGAGCGAGCGGGCGATCCGCGCCGCGCTCGGCACCGCGTTCGCGCGCGGGCTCGCGCGGCGGGACGAGATCGTCGTCGCCACCAAGGGCGGCTACATCCCGTTCGACGGCGCGGTCCCGCGCGATCCGCGCGCCTGGTTCACGCAGACGTACCTCGACACCGGGATCGTCGGCCCCGGCGACATGGCGGGCGGCATCCATTGCGTGGCGCCCCGCTACCTCGCTGACCAGATCGAGCGGAGCCGCGCCAACCTCGGGCTCGAGACGCTCGACGTGTACTACGTCCACAACCCGGAGGCGCAGCTCGAGGAGCTGGAACGCCCGGCGTTCCTCGGGCGGATGCGCGCCGCGTTCGAGACGCTGGAGCGGGCCGTGCGCGAGGGCACGATCGGGCGATACGGGACGGCCACCTGGAACGGCTTCCGCGAGGACCCGGGCGCGCCCGGCCACCTCTCGCTCGAGGAGCTCGTCGGCGCGGCGCGGGACGTCGGCGGCGCCGACCACCACTTCAAGGCGCTCCAGCTGCCCTACAACCTCGCGATGCCCGAGGCCTTCGTCCGCGCCACCCAGTCGGTGGGCGGCGCGCTCGTGCCGCTGACCGAAGCGGCCCGCCGGCTCGGCGTCTACGTGATGGCGTCGGCGTCGATCCTCCAGGGCCAGCTCGCGAAGAACCTGCCGCCGATGGTCGCCGCCAACCTGCCCGGGCTGGCGACCGACGCGCAGCGGGCGGTCCAGTTCGTCCGCTCGACGCCCGGGATCGGCACGGCGCTCGTCGGCATGAAGTCCATCGCGCACGTCGAGGAGAGCGCGGGGGTGGCCGCCGTCCCGCCCCGGGCGTGGACCGAGTTCCAGCGATTCTTCGCGGCCGCCGGCTCGTAAACATTGCGCACGCGCGCGGCGTCGGGTAGGTTGAACGGGTGATCACGCTCGAGCGTGAGTACGAACGCGCGCTCGGGATCCGCCCCAGCGTATCCGCCGTCATCTTCGACCGCCGCGGCCGCCTCCTGCTCCAGCAACGCTCCGACGGAGGACAGTGGGGGCTGCCCGGCGGCTCGATCGAGATCGGCGAGTCGGTGACGGACGCGGTCCGCCGCGAGGTGCGCGAGGAGACCGGCCTGGTCGTCGCCGTGCGGCGGTTGATCGGCGTCTACTCGGACCCGGCGCGCCAGGTCGTGCGCTACCCGGACGGCAACGTCTGGCACTACGTCAACGTCTGCTTCGAGTGCGCGGTGCGCGGCGGGGCGCTGCAGACGTGCGACGAGACCCTCGCGCTCGAGTACGTGCCGCCCCGCCGGCTGCCCGCGACGATCCTGTCGAACCACAAGATCAGGATCCGCGACGCGTGCGCGCGCCGGGTCGCCCCGTTCGTCCGCTGAAGGAGGGCCGATGCTGCGACGGATTCATCACGTGGGTATCGTGGTGGCGCGCCTCGGCGACGCGTACCGGTTCTACCGCGACACGCTCGGGCTCCCGCTCCTCAAGGAGGTGGTCCTGCCCGACCAGGGCGTGCGTGCCGCGCTCCTCGCCTGCGGCGACACGGAGCTCGAGCTGCTCGAGCCGCTGGACGCGGCGTCCGGCGTCGGACGCTTCCTCGCCAGGCGCGGCGAGGGGCTCCACCACCTGTGCTTCGACACCCCCGACATCCACGCGTCGCTCGGGGAGCTCGCGGCGAGGCGCGTCGAGCTCATCGACCGGACGCCGCGGCCGGGCCTCGCGGGACTGATCGCGTTCCTGCACCCGAGGGCCTGTTGCGGCGTCCTCGTGGAGCTGGCGACGCCCGTGGACGAGCCGGAGGCGACGGCGTCGCCCCTGCGGCTCAAGCGCCTCGTCATCGGCGCGCGCGACGTGAAGCAGACGGTCGGCGCCTTCCGCTCGCTCTTCGGCTTCCCCGAGGTCATGATGAACGACGGGCCGCGCACGATGCTCGCGGTCGGCCGCGGCGCCCTCCTCATCGCGCCCTCCGACGAGGTCGGCGGCACCGAGGGCATGGTGGCCCTCTCGCTCGTCGCCGAGGACTTCCCCGCGCTCATGGCCGCCTTCGATCGCGCGGGCACGAAGTGTCTGCGGGGCACCGCCGAGGTGACGCTCGAGCCGGCGGCGAGTCACGGCGTGCATCTGCACATCAGCCGCTACGAGTAACGCCGCGGACCTCGTCGCGCGCGCCCCGGCGCGTCAGAACGCGTCGGGCGCGGCGGCGATCGCGTCGAGCTCGGCGCGCCTGTAGGCGCCGAGGCTCGTGAAGTCGAGCTCCGTGTAGTTCTTCACCCAGCGCAGGCCGATCTTCACGGCCTTCCGGTAGCGGGCCTCGACGTCGGCCTGGGCGGGCCGTCGCGCGAGGATGTCGGCGAGCTCCTCGCGCAGCAGGCGCTTCACCAGCGCGAAATCGTGCGGCTGGCCGGTCTTGCCGTCCTTCGCCTTGTGGAGGATGCGCTGCGCGAGCTGGGCGACCGACATGCGGCCGGTCGCGAGGTCCTCCATGAGCGCCGGGTGGACGCCGGGCTTGCCCTCGAGGCTGTCGATGCCCTTCGCGCCGCGGCCGTTGAGCCAGCCCTCGACGTACTCGACGAGCATGCGGGCGTTGCGCCGCGTGCCCTCGACGCTGATCGGGCCCTCGGGGACCTCGATCCGCACGGGGAAGCCCTCGGGCTTCGCCATCTCGGGCGTCGGCCGCCAGCCGGCGGCGTGGAGCGTCCTGAACGGGTCGGCCGCGGTTTTCATGTGGAAGATGTGGGCGACCCACGCGCGGATGAAGCCCTGCGCCGCCTCCCACTCCTTGTCCTTCCTGATCGCGTCGCCGGCGGCGCGGTTGACCTCGGGATCGTTGCTGGGCAGCGCGGTCGCCATGCCGCCGATCGGGACGGCGCCGCGCCTGAGGCAGATCGCGACGAGGCGGCGGAAGATGTCGGCGAGGAACGGCGTGGTCTTGATGTCGACGCCGAAGCGGTCGGGCCAGACCTGGGTGGCGTCGGTCATGACGAACTCGAAGATCGAGGCCTTGAGGTCCCAGCGCGCGGCGTTGAGGCCGGCGGCGTACGGACCGAGCTCCCAGAGCATCTCCTCCATCTGATAGACGCACGGCAGGGACTCGACGAGCACGACCGCGCGGACCGTCGCGCTCCGGAGGTAGGGAAGGTGCGCGCGCGAGAGGTCGAAGAGGTCCCGATACCAGCGCGCCTCGGGTGCCAGCTCGAGCTTCGGCAGGTAGAAGTAGATGCCCCGGCCGCGGTCGGCCTGGGCGCGGCCCGCGTAGTAGAGCGTCAGCGCGGTCCCGAGGATCGCGGCGTTCACCGGCGTGCCGTCCACGGTCACGTCGGGCTCGTCGAGATGGAGCCCGCGCTCGCGGTGCATGAAGAACGGCAGCTCGCCCGGCGCGACCCGGTAGCTCCGGCCGCGCTCCCGGTCCTCGAAGGTCAGCTCGCCGTTCACCGCGGCGAGCCGGTTGTGGGCGGCGCGCACCGTGTCGAGGAGCCGGTGGCCGCCGGAGTCCTCGTCGTCGTCCAGGTCGCCCTCGGCGCGCTCGCCCTCGGGCCCGGGGTTGAGCGCGTTGATGAACATCGACGTGATCGAGCACGGGCCCGAGATCTCGATCCCGGGCTTCCGGAGATCGTCGGGCACCGGCGGGACCCGCCACGTCCCCGCGGTCGCCTCGCTCGCGGGCAGGGGGGCGGGCATCGCGCGGCGCTGGAGCGCCGCGCGCAGAACCTCGTCGCGCCGCCGGCGGAGCTCGAGCGCCCGCGCGGCGAGCCCGTCGTGCAGCCGCGTCAGGTACTCACAGAACGCTCCCGTGAAGAGCGCGGCGGCGCCCTCGACCGGAGCGAACATCACGCGCGCCGTCGCCATGACCGTCCTTTCGTCAGCGTGTGGCGAAACGGTTTCTTTTCGCATGGCGGGCGAGACGGTGTCAATGGCAGAATGGCCCGCGTTCGACTCCGTGCGGTGCCAGGAGACCCACGATGGCCACGGTGCTGTTCGTCGTGAAGGCGACCATCCGGCGCGACTACCGGCGCCTCATGGCCTCCGACCACATGAAGGCGCTCCGCGCCGAGTACGACGCGAACTTCGGCGCGGTCAGCCAGCGCGCCCGGTTCGCATACACGCAGGTCTGGCCATAGGGACGCGCCGTGTCCGCGGCATGGGGCGGGGGCGCAAGCTCCGGCGCACGCTCGAGCGCGGCGGGAGCGGCCCCGCGCAGCGGCTCAACGAGGCCCTCGGCGGCTGGGAGGGTGTCAGGATCACGCCGATGTTCGGCCGCTGGGGCTACTTCGTCGGCGAGACGCTGTTCGCGTGCTTCCCGCTCCGCGAGAAGGAGCGCGACCTCTGGATCCGCCTCGGGCCCGCCGACCAGCGCCGGGCCCTCGCCGACGCGCGGATCCGCCCGCACCGGCGCTTCGCACGCCGGGGCTGGGTCGAGCTCGGTGTGGACGAGCCCGAGGACGTGGGGCGCGCGCTGCGGTGGCTCCGCCGCGCCCACGCACTGGCGCGTGCCGGCGCGCACATCAACCAGGACAGGGAGGCGTGACGATGGCGAACGTGCTGACCGTGGTCGCGAAGTTGTCGGCGAAGCCCGGCAAGGGCGACGAGCTCGAGACGTTCCTCCGCGAGCAGGTGACGGCGGTGCGGAAGGCGGAGCCGGACTGCTTCGTCTACCGATTGCACCGGTCCAAGAAGAACCCCGACGTCTTCCTCTTCTACGAGCAGTACCGCTCCGACGCGGCCTTCGACGTGCACCGGAAGGCGCCGCACTTGGCGGCCTTCCGCGAGCGCCGCGATCCGCTCGTCGCCGGTCCCGCGGAGGTGGAGTTCTTCCTCTCCGTCACCGAGTGACCCCGGCGGCCGCCGCCTCGGCCGCCGCCCGCGCCGCGGCCTCCTCGCGCGCGCGCGCGTCGATCCGGTCGATCCTCACGAGCGGCACGAGCAGCCACGCGGCCGCCGTGAGGGCGGCCGAGATGAGCACGAGCGGCGTGTAGCCGATCGCGTCGTAGAGGCGCGCGCCGACGTTCTGCGAGAGCTGGGTCCCGGCATTGTAGACCGACATGAGCAGTGCGAAGAAGGTCGCCTCGACGCGCTTCGGGCACGACTTCGCCGAGAGGTCCAGCAGCGCGAGCTGCGTGACCATCCCGACGCACCCGAACGTGATGTCGATGACGAGCGCCGAGGCCGTGCCCCGGTAGAGGAGGTAGGCGAGCGTCGCGACGACCCCCGCGCCGATGGACCCGTTGATGAGCCACTTGAGCGGGAAGCGCCGCGAGAGCGGCGCGTAGAGCGCGGCGCCGACGACGCCCGCGATCGCCGCGAGCGAGCCGAGCGTGCCGATGAACTGCTGGCTGAAGCCGAGGGCGTCGGTCTGGTAATAGAGGAAGGCCGGGCCGAACGAGGGGCTGAACGTCCAGAAGAAGATGAAGCCCACGACGACCCACATGTCCCGGTGGGCGAGCGCTTCGCGGATCGCCCGGCCCGTCTCACGGAGTGCCTCGGCGTGGAAGCGCGCACGCGGCTCGCGGACGACGAAGACGCCCATCAAGAGCGAGACGACGGGGAACGCCGCCGCGAGCAGGAAGGCGGTCCGGAGGCTCCGGTGCTCCGCGAAGTAGCCGCCCAGCAAGCCGACGATCACCGAGGCCACCGTGATGCACGCCCACTGCACCGACTGGAAGGCCCCGGTGAGGCCGCGCGGCCGCCCGTTCTCGACCATCATCGCGTCGACCAGGACGTCGGTGAACGCGAGCCCGAGCGCCATGAGCGTGAAGAGGCCCACGCCGGCGACGAGCGTGAATTGTAGGACGCCCACGCCGGGCAGGACGGCCGTGAACTTCTCCATCGGCCCGTGCGAGATCAGCGTGCCCGAGGCGAGGGCGAGGCCCGCGAAGGCGGCGAGCCCCGAGGTGAGGATGAAGTAGCTCTGCCGCCGGCGCCCGAGGAGCGGCACGAAGTCCGAGAGGAGGCCGTAGGCGGGCTTGATCAGCCACGGGATCGTGCTCAGCAGGAAGAAGTCGGCGACCTGGCCCGCCGTGAGCCCACGATCCTTGAGGATGATCGTGATCGTCTGGTTCGGCAGGTACCACATGCCCTGGGCGAAGTAGACGACGCCGAAGAGGATCGCGAGCCGCTGGGCCTCCGGGGTCTTGAACGGGTTGAGCCGCCGGGCCCACTCGAACATGCCGGCCGCCATGATAACCTGTGATGCGGCGATGCCCTCCTCCGTGTGCCCCCACGATTGCCCGTCGTGCTGCAGGCTCCTCGTCACCGTCGAGGACGGGCGCATTACCGCGGTCACCGGCGATCCCGCGCACCCGTTCACGCAGGGCGTGATCTGCGGCAAGGTGCGCGAGTACGCGGAACGAGTGCACTCGCCGCTGCGCGTCGC
>WNFB01004809.1_pt1 | contig 19491 bp, 20 predicted proteins | sample 5400501 | NCBI WGS metagenome assembly WNFB01 (sample SAMN13153341, study PRJNA577476) | soil metagenome | isolation source: 200 cm saprolite under Douglas fir tree site 2 hole 1 | place: USA:California | collected 2015-04-18 | reverse complement strand
TTCCGGCACAAAAATTTCTGCTCGATACCCCAGCTGCCGTGCAACATAGGCCACGGCCACGCCATGATTGCCCCCTGATGCCGCGATGACCCCTGCCGCTGGGACGCGCTGGGACAGGATGCGGTTGAAGGCCCCACGCGGCTTGAAGGAGCCAGTATGTTGGAGTTGTTCAAGCTTGAGTACCAGGTGCGCATCAAGTCCCCACGCCCCCGTCTCCAGATGTATAATCGGTGTTGTTCGTACATAGCCAGCTATCCGTTTGCTGGCAGCCTCAATATCAGCACGCATAGAACTTCCTCGCTTCTTCAAGGTGGTACTCTTCTTCACAGGCAGAAGCATTGTAATGGCTGTGGTACAATCACGTCAAACAATCATTTTTCGTAACTATTCAGGTTTTCTCGTCGCCTGCGGCGACTCGTCGATTCATGTTGATGCAAGGTTGTGCTGCCTACGGCAGCACAACCTTGCATCAACAAAAACTGTTGCGAACTGCCGAAGGCAGTGAGGATTCAAGAGGAAATGAGACCTGAATGGAGTTAGTTACCATTTTCAGCACTCACAACACAAAAAAGGTCACTTTTATTTCATAACGCAAATGATCTGGTACGGGAGAGAAGTGGATCTCTCCTGGCTCTGCAAAGTCGACCAGGTTGATGTCGATTTGCGGCTTTCCTGTTTGTCGTTATAGTTAGGAGGTATGAGCAATGAAGTACGTTCTTCTGTTTTGTGGGACTCGCGAACTGCAGCAGGCCTGGATAGACCTGACCGAGGAGGCCCGCAGCGCGCAATATGCCGAAGTGGGCCGCTGGTTCGCGGAGCATGGTGCTAAGCTCGGCCCTGGCAACCAACTCCAGCCGCCCTCTACCGCAACTACCGTGCGCTTCCAGGGCAAGGGAGAGCCAATCATCCACGATGGCCCCTTCATTGAGGGCAATGAGGTGATTGGCGGCTACGTCGAGATCAACGTGGCCGACCTTGACGAGGCACTGCGCCTGGCCAGGTCCTGGCCCGCTGGTGGTGCCGTCGAAGTCCGACCGGTGATGGAGGTAGACCAGTAGCCACCGACGAGACGAACGCCACACACGCTACTCACGCCACGCATGCCGCCCTTGCCGCCGTCTTTCGAGAGGAGGCGGGGCGGCTCACCACTGCATTGGTTCGCATCCTGGGCGACTTCGATGTCGCGGAGGAAATCGTCCAGGATGCGTTGTTGGTGGCTCTGGAACGCTGGCCGGTCGATGGGATTCCCGACCGGCCAGGTGCCTGGCTGATGACCGTGGCCCGGAACCGCGCACTCAACCAGTTGAGCCGCGACGCTCACTATCGCGCCAAACTGGCGCAACTGGAGCGGCCGCTCCCACGAGAGCCGGATGATCGACTGCGGCTGATGTTCATCTGTTGCCACCCAGCACTCTCCCGTGCGGCACAGGTGGCACTGACGCTGCGGGCGGTCTGCGGCTTCACCACCGCCGAGATTGCGCGCGCCTTCCTGGCCTCGGAAACAGCTGTGGCCCAGCGGCTGGTGCGGGCGCGGCGCAAGATCGTCGCCGCCAACATTCCCTACCGCATGCCCGGCGACGACGAATTGGGCGAGCGGCTGGGGGAAGTGTTGGCTGTCCTTTATTTGATGTTCAACGAGGGCTACCTGGCCAGTGGCGGCGCGGCCCCAACCCGTCGCGACCTCGCCGAAGACGCCGCCTGGCTGACGGCCCTGGTCACACGCTTCCTGCCAGGAGAGCCAGAGCCGCTTGGCCTGCTGGCCCTCATGCGCTTGCACCTGGCCAGGGCCGAAGCACGCTTCACCGGCACCGGAGAACTTGTCCTGCTCCCCGACCAGGATCGCTCGCGCTGGAACCAAGCGATGATCGCGGAGGGTGTGGCCCTGATCGAGCAGGCTGCGGCGCTGCACCGGCCAGGGCCGTACCAGTTAGAGGCCGCGATTGTTGCCTGCCATGCCGAGGCACAGTCCTGGTCCGCCACCGACTAGCGGCAGATCGTGATGCTCTACGACCTGCTGCTGCAAATGTTGCCCTCACCTGTGGTGCGGCTCAACCGGGCAGTGGCCTTGCGACAGGTCGCCGGTCCAGAGGCAGCCCTGGCAGAGGTGAACGCGCTTGAGCGCGACCTCGAACACTACCACCTCTTCCACGCCATCCGCGGCGAGTTACTGCTGGAACTGAGCTACCGTGAGCAGGCACGAGCCTCCGCGCTGCGGGCATTGGAACTCACGCAGAACCGCGCTGAGCAGTCTCTACTCGCACGCCGACTGCTGGAATGGTGAGAAATACCTATGCTTGTAAAAAGTAAGTAGCGGTACTTGCCTTAGAAAGAAAAACATGCTATACTGGAGTATACATAATGTTATTAATATCCTGATCTGGTCTTTCGATACATGGCCAGAAAAGGCAGGCAGAACATGGCAACGAAGCCAACAGTAGAAATAGCAATGACACAAATCTCATCAACCGGAAGCATCTGCCCACGATACGAGCATGCCATCCAGTTACTCGGCAAACGTTGGACGGGACTACTTTTGTATGCCCTTTTGGATGGCCCGCAACGTTTTTGCGAGCTAACCTCCACCGTAGAAGGTCTCTCAGACCGGGTTCTCAGTGATCGACTGCGTGAACTCGAAGTCGAGGTTATCGTCGAGCGCGTGGTCTATCCTCAAATTCCCGTGCGCGTCGAGTACAAGCTGACCGAGAAGGGACGAGCACTTGAGCCGGTTGTGAACGCCATTCATAAATGGGCTGAACAATGGGTTCCAATGCCGGAATCTACAATGGTTTAGCCTTCCGATTGTGCTATAATTCTTGCATGGAAAATCTATGGGCTCCCTGGCGCATGGCTTTTATCGCGCCAAAAACACCACATTCGCCAGGGTGTATTTTTTGCACCCAACCAGCCGAGCACCGCGACGTGGAGAACCACATTCTTTATCGCGGCGCGCACTGCTTCATGATGCTGAACCTCTACCCATACAACAACGGGCACCTGATGATTGCTCCGTATCAGCACGTGGAAACAATTGAGAAGCTCGATGCTGAGACGCTGGCGGAGCTAATGGCCCAGGCGCAGCTTGCGCTGCGCACCTTACGTCTCGTCATGGATCCGCATGGCTTCAATATGGGCATTAACGAAGGGAAAGTCGCGGGTGCGGGCTTTGACGAACATATGCACTTTCATATTGTGCCGCGCTGGCAAGGCGACACCAATTTCATGCCGGTGATTGCCGATATCAAGGTTATACCAGAACACCTGGATGTTGTCTACGCGAAACTGAAAGAGGCGATAGAGCATCTCAATCAATAAGCGCAACAGTGTGATTTAAAAGTCAAGGTGCAGGGCGAGGACAAGCCATCGCCCCTACTATGCCTACGCTCAATCAGCCTATGGAGGGCGTCCATAGTAGGGGCGATGGCTTGTCCTCGCCCTGCTGTTGCGCTTATTAATTGATATTTACATGTTCACCTGGGCGGAGTGGACGAAACTGTGTACCGTCATTGATAAACACAATTTGTTGATCTTGAATGTGGACGATGAGATCGGGTTTGCCATCACCGTTTACATCGCGAATTTCGCCAGTCACGGGCGTTAAATCCTGGCCATCGCCAAATAGCACCGGACCTTGATAAATGCGGGCATTAGCCGCATCGCCCGCGGGCAGCTCGATGATCTCTACATGCCGGTTCAGGTTTATAAAGATAAAATGTGTGAGATTAGCCAGGCTGTCTCCACCATGCCCGACCACTGCATCAAGCTGAAAAGTGCGGGGACGACCATATTGCATATCGTCCATGTGTACCCGCCACCATGAGCCAAAAGCAGTTAATCCAACCGCCAGCAGAGCCATCACAAGCATTCCAATGAGAACCGCGATCAAAGAAAAACGCCTGCCTCTTATGCTCGCGATGGGAAAGGGAACTGCCTTTGAGGCCATACCGTTACTATTACTATTGCCGGTACCCTTTGTCGTCATGCTGGCGCGACGACGTGAAATCGATGGCCCCTTTTGTAACAGCGGGTCATCGAGCGTATCATGTTGTGCCGGCTGACGATATCTTCGCGCGCTACTGGGACTACGTGTATTGTACAGGGCGTCATCGCCGACATCATAGTCAAGCTGCTGCCTCGCCTCCGTCGCGCCCATGACAGTCTCCTCCATTCCAGGAACGTAGAACGTTTTTTCTAAATATACTACATGCATAGATACGTGTCAATAGTTTTTGGGGATGGATTATGGGGCTAATCAAAAGTCGCCAGAGTGAGCGTGTTGTGGCTGGCTAAGCCAGCCACAACACGCTCACTCTGGCGACTTTTGATTAGCGCTGGCCACACTACATACTGTCTAGCCAACACGCACAGGCCATGATACAATACTCCCATTACCAGATTAGGAAGAATCGGTGTAGGGGCGCAATAAATTGCGCCCATCATCCGAAGCGGATACATGCATTTCTATGCTAGATATCATCATCACGCTGGCGGAAGCCTTTCGCGCACAGCATAAACAACTATATATGGTGGGTGGAACGGTACGGGACGTGCTGCTCCATCGCGAGAATTCTACCGACGCAGATCTGGCAACCGATGCGCGGCCTGAAGAAATCAAACGCCTGGTCGCGCCCACGCACCCCAGTGCGGTTGTCCTGGTGGGCGAGCGATTCGGTACCGTGCGCCTGCTTTATGGCAGCGACATTCTTGAGATCACCACATTTCGCACCGAGCGTTATAATCCGGAATCACGCAAGCCAGAAGTGTGCTTTGGCACAACATTAGAAGACGACCTGCTGAGGCGCGACTTCACCATTAACGCGCTGGCACGCGATCCCCTCAATGGGCATATCATCGACCTTTTCAACGGTCGGCAAGACCTTGAGGACCACATCTTACGAGCGGTTGGCAACCAGCCGGATAAGCGTTTTGATGAAGACCCGCTGCGCCTGCTGCGTGCGGTGCGTTTTGCCGCCCAACTCGACTTCACCATTGAGTCGGAAACGAGACGTTCGATTATACACCAGGCTCCAAAACTGCAAAAGATCAGCCGCGAACGTATCCGCGACGAGATGAACAAGCTGCTGCTCTCCCCGCATCCCGCCAAAGGACTCGACCTGCTCGTCGAGTTGGGATTGATGACGTGGATCGTGCCGGAGGTACTGGAGTTGCGCGGCGTGAGCCAGCAACAGGTGCGCTCAGTCTCCTCGAAGGATGTCTATGCCCATGTGCTGCGCGTGGTGGAGCGTTCGTCTCCCCGTTTAGCCACACGCTGGAGTGCCTTGCTCCACGATATCGCCAAACCCCGCACCCGCAGCGTCGAAGAGAATAAAATTCATTTCTTTGGTCACGAGGATGTTGGGGCATACATGGCACGCGATATTCTCAAACACCTGCACTTTGATCGCGACTTCATTGAAAGTGTCTCAAGGATAGTACGCCTGCACATGCGAGCAAACGCCTATACCACCGACTGGACTGATGGAGCGGTGCGCCGCCTGATGCTGGACAGTGGAGACGTGTTGCCCGACCTGCTTGACCTCTCCCGCGCCGATATTACCAGCTATCGAGCTGACAAAATCTCACGGGCCGCCGCTCGCGTGGCGGAACTCGAAGAACGCTGCCAACGCCTCAAAGAAGAAGCGGAGCGCGTGCCATTGAAAAGCCCTCTGGATGGCAACGAACTGATGGCCCTTTTTAATCGCAGCCCCGGGCCGTGGCTGCGTCCCATTAAAGACCATTTACTTGGCCTGGTGATAGATGGCGTACTCTCACCCGATGATAAAGAAGAGGCAGCTAGAATCGCCCGCACACTCCTGGAAGATACTGAGTAATTCATAGCTGAAGATAATCCACAAACAAGGAGACAACCATGGCGAAAACGAGCAAACAAGGGTCTCAAAAACCAGAAACGAAAACCACCACTCCAAAGCCTGCCGAGACGAAAAAAACAGGCACAGGAGCCGGAGCGAAAGAGCAGGCGGTCGCACCAACAGACGTGACAAATAAAGGCAAACAAAACATTAAAAGTAGCCGTCCCCGTATTGGCGGCACCGCCGTACCAGGAGCAAAATCCACCCAGCCCAAAGAGATCACCTCGACCAATCCTCAGCAGCAGCAGGCCGAGAGCTATAACCGTGATATGCGTCGCCGCATGAACAATCTGGGTACCGGCCCAGATTCGAGTAGTAACGTGCAGGATCAACGAAAAAAACGCATTGAGAAAAGGAAAAGACGCATTGAGGAGCGCAGGCAAGAGGTGAAGAAGGTGGCGGCCAGTGGCCCGCGCAAAATTACGTTGGGCCGCAGAAATACCTATTTCTTGATCGCCGTAGCTGTGCTGATTATTGTGGTCATCGCCATTGCTATTATCCTCAATCACAATCTACAATAACTGATTTTCTTCTGTTAGTGGAGTATGGTTGCAGGAGGTGTCGCTGCCGATGGCAGCGACACCTCCTGCAACCATACTCCACTAACAGATTCTGCTGAATTTTTCTCTCCAACATTCATCTGATAAAATCCTCTTTTCCCATCGTCTATCGAAATGAAGTCTTTTCCTGCATCCTTCTTGCAGCAAAAACGTTTTGTAGCCTATTTATAGCAGTAACAAGTATAGACGACGCGTAAGAGTTCTATGTATCGCTGTATGCAAGTGAATAAGCCAGGAGTAGCAAAAGATGAGTAATTCATCCATCAATACACCAAATGCACCCGCATCCACTAATGGAGTGTCTCCGGCAGGTAGCACTGCTTCGCCTCGGAAGTCATCGCCCTTGATTAATAATGAAGCCACAAAGAAAGTGAAGCGTAATCGCCGCGAAAATTTTGGCATGTATATGAAAACCTATAGCGCGTCCTTTTTAACGGTAGGAGTAATCATACCTGTTGTTGCCTCGCTCGTAGCAGCGACGCTCTACCTTACGCTCCCGAACTCACCGCTTCCACCGCTGCTAGGCATCCAACCAGACTCACAATGGTATACATTGGTGTATAGCAGCATCCTGACAGGGATTTTATGGCTGGTGGCTGCCTTCCCTTATTGCTACTTTAGTACAGCCAGAGGTGCAAACCCGCGCAATTACAATCTACTTAGAAGCCGCCTGCATCAATTGAAGGCGAGCCTTAATCTGAAAGACTATGATGACGACGCATACGAGGAGATCGACGAGATTAAAATAGTAATGGATGACGCGGGATTCAACCATTGCAGCGAGCATAAACGGGAAGTATTGAAAGAAGCTTACGCCTGCTGTATTGATATTAGCCGAAAGTTATACAAATTTTCTACTGGTCTACCCTGGATAATTGGCACAGGATACAGCAGCGCATGGGCACTACTTCATCATGCCGAAGAAGTAATGATTGAAGTTGCGGATGTTGAGACGGTGGTTCGTGGGGCAAAACACGATTTTCTGGCCATTCAGGACTCTCAGATTAATGGGCAAGATGAACTGCTTGATGACCTGGTTCAGGCAGTAACCGTGCTTAAACCAGAAGCATTGGTCTACTTTAAAGAGCATCAGCCAGGTAAGAGCAGCATAGCACTTAGTCAACTCGTACAGATTCTCAATAAGTTCAATGATCAATCATCTGTATCATCTCTCTCTGGTCATACATCCAACAAGAACGGAGCAGACTCTGATGCACAAATTAAGGCTGAGGCTGCGGCAAGAGTGACGCTGCGTGAAGTGAGGAGTACGCTCAATGACTTCCGTGATAAACGCTGGGAGGGGATTGTGCAACAGCGTAGTCGGCTCCTAACGGCGATAGCGGTTACAGGAATCGTGACGCATGCTTTGCTTTGTATTACCATCTTGACCAATGCACCGCCTGTAGCTGTAGCTCATCAGCAATTTACAGCATGGACACCGGTCCAGGCTGGCATCATAGCGGCAACCATGTTCTATATGGTGGGGGCAATTGCAGGATTATTCGTAAGGTTTTACTACGAGTCACAGGGCGGTACATCTGTAGATGATTTTGGGCTTTCCACAACTCGCCTGATCGCTATTCCGCTGCTCTCTGGATTGGCTGGTATTGGCGGCGTACTGGTTGCTGAGATGTTTGCCACATTGGGTGGATCAGTATTGATCGGATCTACCTCGGATAAAGCCATTGCATTATCAACGCTTTTCTCTCTTGATCCACGGCTCCTGTTTACTGCTGCCGTCTTTGGTATAACTCCGAACCTGGTCATTAAAGGCCTCCAACAGAAGGCCAAAGAATATGAAACTGAGCTACAAAGCAGTAAAGCAGCAGAGACGTAATCTGGCGGTGACAAAGTTTGAGTCGACAGAGAAGAAGGGTGATTAGTCTCAGTGTTTCTTCTATCATCCTGCTGTAGCGTTTATTGTTCCTTGTGCTACAAACCCTAAAAGTCATTCCCCAAAAATCACATCTGCTCTCGTCTATCTAGACGAGCAAGGAAAATGCAGGTCGCATTTTTGTTTCACCCATCGCGGTCTTTCATAGAGGATCAGCGGTGCTCAAGATACATCAATCACGAAAGGAGAGGCACCAATGGCAATTACAGGACAGTGGCAGGATCTGCCCCACGGACATTATAAGGATGCTGTCAGCATCTGCGCAATGTCTTCTTGCCTGCACGGTAAGCTCGGAACCATGTGTATTCTACTGCACACCTTCCGCGTTGCATATAGCCTGCGTGTGCCCATCTCTGGGGAAGTTCCTCCCTCTTCAGCATAAGAGAAAACAGAGGAGAAGACTTCCTCAGCCGTGGACACTGGCAGCAATCTGCAAGTTCCACGGTTTTTTGTTGTCCTTTGTACATTGCACGGAAGAGTTGTATCGACTGTGAAAAGGGAAGTCAAGACTGATGAGCATCGAAATGGAAGAACATCCAAGGAATATAAGTCTGGTGGCACTGGCAGAGCAGTGCATGCGTGAGATCAGCGCCGCTCGTTCTGGAGAGGCGCACGATGACCGGCACTGGCTTGAGTTGCTGCGCCGTGCGACAGTGCAACGCGAGGGTGCCGCCCGTCAGATGGTGTGGCATCACCTCGGTCAGGTTGTAGAAGCGTGGCTAGGTTGTCATCCTCAGAAGGAGTTAGCATGCCGCCTGGAGAGCGAAGCATATTATGTAGCGCAGACCTGTGAACGGTTCTGGCAAGCAATCGTACAACAGAAACTGGCAAACAACCGGCTTTCTACGGCCCTAGCATATGCACGCGCCTGCCTCAATAGCGTGATTCTGGACACATTGCGGACGTACGCGCATACAACCACAAGCCCTTCGTCTGGGTCCACGAGGGTAGGGAAGGCCGTGGAGGAGCAGCATGAGGACAGTCGAGCATGGTGGGAACGCATACGCGAGATGCTGCCCACCGAACGCGAACAGCGAGCGGCGTACCTGCTCTTTTACTGTGGTCTCCAGCCCATGGACATTGTCCGCTTATGCCCACAGGAGTTCAGTGATTGGCAGGAAATCTCACGTGTGAGGCGTACCGTCATCGGGCGACTCCTTGCAGGCGGCATCACCTCCGTCCTCACTGGACAGCAGGTTGCGCCAGAGGAAGCAACGAACTGACCTGCACCCAGGCGACTAAAAGGGAAAACGACCGAAGTACTCGTAGCAGGCCTGGTAGGGTATGAACATATAGATAAACAGAATTCAGATAGGCATTGAATAAAATAAGGAGAAAACCAAATGGGTTACAACATGTACCTCTATGAGAAGGCACGTGAAGCATATTACCAGGATCTTCGGCTCGAGATGGAAGGGAGACGCTTGCTGGCACGGCTGCCCCGGCAGAGCATGGGCAGGCGAGCAGCCGGTAAGCTTGGCCTGCTGCTTTTGAAGGCAGGAGCATGGCTGAAGCAATTCGAGCAGCCATCTGCCGCGCTGGAAGACCAAATATGAGTCAAAGTAGACGCGCTTACCTCAGATGTCGGATGCGGGCAACACCGCTCCGACATCTTTTTATGCTTACGCTTTATCCACTGACGGGTGCTTCATGACCCTGTGGAAGTGTTCGGTCTTCGGCCAAAGAAATGTGTTCCCTGCAAGCTCATAACCACCTCGCCAGTTGAATTCAGCAGTTCGCATTTTGAGCGGATGATGCCAAGATTGGCCCTGCTTTTAGAAGCTTTGCTGTCCAGAACGGTGAAGCGTCCGAGCAATACTTCATCTGGGCGGACGGGTCGTATCCAGTGCACCTCGTCCACACCAGGCGAGCCCATGCTCACAGTCTCACTGATCAGCCCATCCACCAGCAGGCGCATGAAGAGCGCGGTTGTATGCCAGCCACTGGCGATCAGTTCGCCAAAGAACGAATCTTTTGCACGCTCCGGGTCTGTGTGAAATGGCTGGGGATCAAATTGCCGCGCAAAAGCAATGATCTCCTCCTGCGTCGCCGAAGTGCTGCCTAAGTTAAAGGTATCCCCTACCTGAAAATCCTCAAAGTAGCGTGTCATAGATTTCCTCCTTTCGCCCTCCCCCACATCTCCATCCACTCATTCAAACTATACGAAGAAAAAGCACGCCCCTCCTGGCGAATAATCTCCTCCATGGTCTGGAAACGCTTGCGGAACTTGTGGTTGGCCTGGCGCAGAGCCTCCTCCGCGTCAATATTCAGCCAGCGAGCGGCCTTTGCCACCATAAAAATTACATCGCCCATCTCTTCAAATTGCTGTTCGGGTGAAGTTGCCTCCTGCACTTCCAGCAATTCTTCCTGCACTTTCTTCAGCATATCCTGGACGTTGGTGAACTCAAAGCCGATTTTCGCCACTCTCTTCTGGTATTCCTGCGAGACCATCAGAGCAGGTGACGCCAGGGGTACACCGTCTAAGACGCTTTCCACCTGTACATCTTTGCCAGCCGCGATGCGTTCCTGCTTTTTAATGGCATCCCAATTCTGCAAGACCTGTTCCGCGCCGCTCACCTCGACCTCGCCGAAGACATGAGGGTGGCGGCGGATCAGCTTGGCGTTGACATGCTCAAACACGTCTCCAATGGCAAAGTTGCCCTCCTGGCGAGCGATCTCGGAGTGCAGGTAGACCTGCAGCAGCAGGTCGCCCAGTTCGTCGGCCAGCTTGTCCATATCGTTCTCTTCCAGAGCCTCCACCACCTCGTAGGTCTCCTCAATCACATAACGAGTCAACGACTGGTGGGTCTGCTTGCGGTCCCACGGACAGCCGTCGGGTTCGCGGCGCAGGCGCATGGTGATGTAGCGCAGCGTTTCAGGGAGACGCAGAGCCGCCATCTCGTCGAGTGGCGGGACGTAGAGTGTGCTGAGGTGATCGGTAAGGTTATTGCTGCGGTCGAGTTCGTACAGCGGCAACTCGACAACCGCCTGGTCGTTGTCTACGCCAGCTGCCCGCACCAGCTTGACGGGCCACTCGTCGGGATACGTCTCGCTCAATGCCAGCTTGACCGCGCTCGCCAGGCGGCGATTATAGACCTGGGCCACCAGCAGAGGGAGGGTCGGAATAATCTTTCCGGCTAGCTCAGAAGTATCGAAAGTAGCAAGCGTAGTGGCATCGATAAGCTGCGTGCCGGCATCCAGGGGGTCAAGCCCCAGCACGGTGCAAACCGGTTCCAGAAAAGAGAGACCCGCGACGATGCTTGTACTCAAACCGCGCTCCCGCGCCAGGGAAAGCACGCGCTGTACCGTTGACTCTCCAATCAGTGGATGCCCTGGAACAGCATAAACCACAGGTTGTTGAGCCGCTAGAGTACAGATCTCTTCAGCGATGTGCTGGTAGAGCGTGTTCCAATCGTTGGATTGGTCATAAAAATGGTCAAACGATTCGCTGCGCAGATCGGGTATTTCCGTCTTGAGCGTTTCAACTGTCGGGTGTATCAGTGTGCGAAAGTAAACTGTGCGGTTGGCTGCTGCCGCCTGTGAGATCATTCCATTGCCCAGGGCCCAGTCCCACAATAGTGATGGATGCTGTCATGTATCTCTGTCTCTTCCTCTTAACTCGTTTTGCTTAGTACGTGTAGTGTACCGAGAGAGGGCCTACATGTCAAATGAAAAGGGGTTATGATGATGCACATTTTGCGTGTACTCCGCACTCATATACTAATTGGTAGCAGAGGACTTGTATGGTATAAGGAATCTGCTACACTGGTGGGCACAACGGGAGAACCTTCGTCGCACTTTGCGGCCTGTGCGAGCTTCGCACAGTGATCGCCTCGCAAAGACGGTTCCCCGTCCACTAGGGTCACAAGCGGCGATTGGGCTTGTTACAGCGAGCTTCTTCTGCCTTAGCGGAGAGAAGGAAGACTGTCAATCCAGCATGAGTTGACGCTCGCCCTGGTTGGTCGGCATTCCCGTTGCCTATGGTTGCGTCCTGCTTGTATTCCTAACCGATGATGGTTAGAGAAAGAGAAAGGTCAATGGAGCTCTCACATTCTTCGTCTTCTCCAGTGGATAGCTCATCCTTTCGGTATGTCGTTGGCATTGATATTGGGAGTGAGGCCTGTAGCTTCTGTGCCCTGAAGCCGGACAAAAGCCAGGTGATCAGACCGACCGAGTTCGCCAATGCTGCTGCTGGCTTCGCAGTGCTCACCAACAAGTTAGAAGGATTAAGCAGTTCACCGGAGCAGATCCTTATTGGGCTCGAGGCCACCTCACGCTACGGGGAGAACCTCTACCACTATCTGGAAAGCCAGGGGTATCAGCTCTGCCTGCTCCACCCCCGGCAAACCCATCAGTTTGCACAACAACGTGGGTTGAGAGCGAAAACCGACAAGTTAGATGCCGGTACGATCGCGCGTCTGTTGCTCAGCGGAGAAGCCAGGCGCGGGTATGTGCCATCCGAGCTGATTGCGACCTATCGGGAGTTAGTCCGTTTGCATACGCAATTGCAGGATGAAGGAGCACGCTACAAAAACGAGATCCATGCGCTTCTTGCAGTGCTCTTTCCCGAGATGAGTCAGGTCTTCACGGATCCCTGTCGTCCCACAGCACTTGGACTGCTCAAGCGCTATCCAAGTGCCAAAGCGATGGCAGAGGCTGGGGTCGAAGCGATTGCCGTCACACTGCACGACCTGGCTCCTCGCCACTACGGACGCAAGACGGCAGAGCAGCTCACGCAACTTGCACAGCAGTCTGTGGGGAGTACGATTGCCACCTCCGCACGCTCGACCAGCCTCAAGATCCTCTGCGATCAACTAGAGCATACGCAGCAGAACGTCGCGCAATTGGAAGAGGAAATCGACAAGCTGGTTGAACATGACGAGGGCATCAAAGGACTAAAAAGCGTCCCAGAGTTTGGGCGCAAGATGATGATCGTCTTGAGAGCAGAGTTGGGAGATGTGGCACGCTTTCAGCGCACTGATCAGGTGGTAGCCTACGCCGGAATGGACATCGAGGTCAAAGAGAGCGGAAAATGGAAAGGGCAAGCCAAACTCTCCAAACGAGGCAGCGGGCGGCTTCGCCGTACTTTGTATATGACAGCAGTGCGCTGTATCCGGCTGAAAGATTCCGCTTTTGGAGTGTATTACCATCGTCTCCTTGCTCGTGGGATGAAAGCCCGTGCGGCTCTGATGGCGGTCATGCGCAAGATGCTCATCGTTGCCTATCAACTGTTGAAAACCGAGGAGATGTATGACCCGGCGAAGGTGTGTGCAGTGCCTGTGGCTCAACCTGAGGTTGAGCCACAGGCACTGCACACACCTTCGTCGGCAAAATTGGTGGCCGGAGGGGCTTGACAATTTCTATGGCTTCTTTGGGCTGGATTTCCCTGCTGGAGATACTGGCATGGTTCCTTTATGGGTGCGCGATGGATGGGCAGTCACTGAAAAAACTGTACGCGAGGATGCTCAGAGGATGGGCGTAAAGAGTCCAATTGTGTTTGTGTTCCTCCCTAAACAAGATACAGATGCATTCAAAGATGCGCTTGCCAGTTATGCGGCTGCAAGTGAAACGGTAGCAACGCGCGTCGCTGCAAACACGGTAGAGGGACAAGAAGCAAAGCTGGCAATGCAGTCTAGAATCCAGATGGCGCAAAATAAACGTGATACGCTGATTGAGAATATTGTACAAAATGCGCGCGTGTATCAAGGTGGAGGCAGCGATGTTGATCTGGGTACATTGCAGGCTTCGGTGAAGGCTGCCATCGACGATGCACTGATACGGCTCTTTCCCAATTTCAGCCTTGGCGATCATCCTGGTTGGGGTACGGTCGTCAAACAGGTCCGTGAAGGCAATGCCAATGCGCTTACGGCAGTGGCCTATAACGGCAATGTGGAAGATCAAGCGATTTGTAAGGAGATTCACAACTTCGTTGACGCGCTCGGTAAGAAAGGGAGTGATATCCGCAAACATTTCATGGAGGGTAGTTATGGCTGGCCTCAGGATGCTGTGGATGGCGCTCTACTCTGCCTCGTTGCCGGAGGTTTTCTACGCGCAACGAAAAATAGTGTACCTGTGAATGTTAAGGATATAACAACACCAGTTCTCGGCCTGACCGAATTTTACCGTGAAGGAATCACTGTCACTGCTGCTCATCGTCTCGGCATTCGTGTCCTGCTTACCAACCTGGGTTTTCCAGCGAAACAGGGTGAGGAAGTTGCGTCTATTCCAAGAGTGCTGAGCATGTTGCGTGAGTTGGCTGCTTCCGCAGGTGGTGATGCACCTCTTCCTGAAATGCCATCTATCGCTTCTATTGAACATCTGCAAGCGCTGAGTGGGAACGCGCAGATTGTTGCTGTGTATGAGCAACGCAATGAATTATACGATAATTTTAAAATCTGGAAAGACAAGCGCGAGCAAATAGCCAAATGTCTTCCAGACTGGAACAAGTTACAACGTTTTCTCACTCAAGCTCGCAGTCTCCCTGTTGCGCTAGAGATTGAGCCGCAAGTCGAGGCTATTCGCAATGGGCGGCACCTGCTATTCGATCCTGATCCAGTATTGCCACTGATGGATGAATTGAGAGCTGCCTTACGTCTGGAGCTTATGGATTTTCAGCAACGCCGGATTGCTGAACAAGACCAGCAGGTGCAAACGCTTAATGCCTGGGCCGAATGGCCGCTCCTGAGTGAGGAAGAGCGCCAACGCATATTGTCTCAGAATGGCCTTGGCTCTATACCAGAACTCAAGATTGGTACAGATGAGGAGCTGTTAGCTACCCTTGATGCAAACCCAATTTCGTCATGGGAGGACAAGATCTCGGCTCCGCAAGCGCGCATTGTAAAGGTACGCGAAGCTGCGATGAAACTACGTACCCCTGATGCTGTACGTATATCTCTCCCACAAGCAACGTTAACTTCAGCAGATCAAGTTGACGCTTACCTTGCACAGCTTCGTGCCGATATGATGCAGCATATCGATGCTGGCAACCCGGTCGTTGTTTAAATTTGTAAATAGAAACATAACCGATGTCACCATTATCAAGTGATCTACGCAATATGTTAGAACGAGCAATAATCAAAGCTCGTGATGTGGCGGAAGAGGCCGCGAAGGCTGCTTTGATCGCGCTCGCGGTGCGGCAAGATACTGCATTTAAGTCAATAAGCGATGAGCAGAGAATTCTGCGCAATGCTCTACGCGTAAAAATGCGCCAACTAGGAGGTGGAAGTGACGCTCAAGACACAGGCTTTCAGTTACTGGTTGAAGAGGTTGCTTATGAGCAGTGGCACAGAAGGCTCTTTGCAGGCTTTCTAGCGGAAAATGGTCTGCTTATGCACCCGGATGGGGTGGCCGTCTCATTAGAAGAGTGTCGCGAACTAGCTGCCGAGAAAGAGGATACGGACGCCTGGCAACTCGCTGTGTGCTACGCGAGTACGATGCTGCCCGGTATTTTTCGCAGCAACGATTATGTCGCCAAGATGCAGCTTTCTCCAGAAGGGCAACATGAGCTTGAGCGTATTATTATGGAGCTTCCTCCTGTGCTCTTTACCGCCGACGATACTCTTGGTTGGGTCTACCAATTCTGGCAGACAAAGAGGAAAAAAGAGGTAAATCATAGCGGAAGAAAAATTGGCGGGGCGGATCTTTCCCCCCGTCACTCAGCTTTTCACCGAGCATTACATGGTCCAGTTCCTGCTCGAAAATTCGCTCGGTGCCTGGTGGGCTGCTCGCCATCCAACCAGCCCTCTTCTGAAAAATTTCACCTATCTCCGTTTTACCGAGGATGGCATACCAGCCGCTGGTACCTTTCCCGGCTGGCCTGAACAGACGGCTGATGTAACGGTGATGGACCCGTGTTGTGGCTCCGGACATTTCCTGGTCGCGGCCTTCGAGATGTTGCGCCGGATGCGTATGGAGGAGGAAGGGCTTTCAGAGGCTGGTGCCGCCGATGCGGTTTTGCGTGCGAACCTCTTTGGGCTTGAGCTGGACGAACGCTGTACTCAGATCGCTGCATTTGCACTGGCTTTTGCTGCCTGGAAAGCGGGAGGGTACAGGCCACTCCCTCTACCCAATATCGCCTGCTCTGGTATTGCCGTGACGGGGCAGCTAGATACATGGACAAGCCTTGCAGGTGATGATGAAAAACTTTGCCGGACGCTCGAACACCACTACAACCTTTTTCGTGACGCTCCTGACCTGGGTAGTTTGATCGATCCCAATGACGTTCCTGTGCAGTTTCGTCTATTCTACGCGGATTATGATGAAGTGGAACCGCATCTGAAACGAGTGCTGGAGAGCGAGCGTAAAAAGGATGATCCGACTTCTGCCGTGTTTGGAGCTGCTGCTGAAGGCGTGGCAAAGGCTGCGAGATTATTAGCGCGTACTTATACACTTGTTCTTACTAATGTGCCATATATATCAAGTACTAAGCAAAATGCTATTCTAAAAAAATTTTGTGCAGAGCACCATCAAAATGCAAAAGCTGATCTAGCAACAGTTTTCATTGAACGCTGTTGCTCATTTACAACTACTGGCGGTTCTTATGCAGTTGTTACGCCTCAGAATTGGTTATTCCTGGGCGCGTACAGTACATTACGCAAGTATATGTTAAAGGAACAAATATGGAATCATGTTTCCAGGTTAGGTGGCAGAGCTTTCGAGACAATAAGTGGAGAAGTAGTTAACGTTGCACTTGTGATTTTAACCAATCAGCTATTATCAAATGTTCAAGTAATGACGGGTATAGACGTCTCCAAGGCAAAGACGGCATATGAAAAAGCTGTCTTACTTCGGACAGCTTCTTTGAAAACTATTGAGCAAAGAACACAATTAAAAAATCCTGATGCAAGAATAGTGCTGGAGGAAAATGGAGAAAAGAAACTCCTCATTGAATATGCTGATAGTTATTGGGGATTAGGTAGTGGGGACTATCCGCGCTTTGGAAGATGTTTCTGGGAGTTACCTGAACTTGGTAATGATTGGATTTTCCAACTCAGCACTGTTGCTAGGACTACTGCTTATGGTGGCCGCGAACACATTCTTTTCTGGGAAAATGGGGAAGGAGAGCTTGTCAATAATCCAGGCGCATTCATACGTGCAACCCATATTTGGGGAAAGCAGGGTGTGCTTGTAAGTCAAACGGGTTCTCTTCCAGTCACCTTATATACAGGTGAAGCCTTTGATACAAATTGTTCGCCAATCATCCCAAGGAATTTATCCCATCTACCTGCTATCTGGGCATTCTGTCGATCACCTAGATTCAACGAAGAAGTGCGTCAAATTGACCAGGCATTGAAAGTCACCAACGCAACATTAGTAAAAATTCCTTTCGACCTGGATTACTGGCAAAAAGTCGCTGATGAGGCTGGCCCTCTACCCAAGCCATACTCAAATGACCCGACACAATGGCTATTCAATGGACATCCAGTAGATTCAGCACAACCTTTGCAAGTAGCAGTCGTGCTGCTCCTCGGCTATCGCTGGCCGCAACAGAAAGCGGATATGCTGGATGCTTATACTGATAAGGCATGGTTCAAATGAACTTGACAGTGTGACTGTTATGCAACCAACGTGTTGCCGAAACTGGCGGATAGCCTAAAGCGACCAACCAGTCCGTGGCTTCCCTGGTCCCATCGCTGCGTTGCCACGGACTCAGGCCCTCATGCACCCCACGGGGAGCCACCCGATGATTGTGCCAGACCGCCAACACGGCCAGCAAGCCTGCCGAGAGGCTACGATGCACCGCCAAATGCGGACGCACAATGCTGTGCCAATTCTCGACCACACTACTGGCTCGCACTGCCAGACGCCATGCGTCCAGCAAGCGACTCGCCGACTCTCGCCATGCTGGGTCCAGCCCGTCCAGCAAGTGCTGCGGCTGCTTGCCCAGAATGGCTCGGCGTTGCCACGCCCAGCCGATGAGTCCCACCGCCTCTTCTCCCACCGCTGCAATGGCTGCTTGCTGATCCGCTTCCAGTTTCTCGGCAAAGTACAGCAGAGCAGGCAAGGCGAGGCGCACCTGCTTGCTGACTTTCTGCACCTCTTTGCGCACCGTGGCCGGAGCGGACTGCGCGAGTTCCTCCAACAAGTCTAGCACCGTCTCCACTTCGCCGCGTCGGGATGCTGCACTGAGCAAACGGGGCTGGCTTCCCTCGACTTTGCACCACGATCTCCAACAGCGCACGCAGTTGGGCAAAGAGGTAGGCTACCCCCTCACGCACCCGATGCAGCTGGCTCAGCACTTGTGCTGGCTCGCTCGCCGTCGTCCTGGCGGGACGCCCCGTCGCCTGCTTGCCGGTGGTGGCTCGGTGCTGCTCTTGCCGCTCGATCACCTGCTTGCGCTCCTCTTCGTCTTGCACCACGCGCTCCAGACGCGCTTGCACCTGTCCTGCCAGATGCCACACATGCCACACATCGCGTTGATGCGTACCCAGGGCCTTGGTGGTGCGCAAGGCGTCTTGTATAGCTCGGCCGCCATCACTCACCGTCCCCAGCGAGACCACCCCCTGCTCTTGCAGATACCACAACGCCAGCGTCCAACTTTCGCCATCCACCGTTACCGCAGGCAAACTCGTCCACACCTGCGCACTGTCTACATCCACCACAGTGAGGTACGCTTCGCCGCGTGTGCTGCGGTACTGTTCATCCAACGCCAGCACACGCCCCTGCTCCGACACTTGCTGCTCCAGCCACGCCTGCGCACGCTGTCCTGCGTGGTGCACCAGTGCCGTGATGGTTCCCAGGCTTACTTGCTGACCCAACAGTACCGCCAGGCATCGTTGTATCCCTCGATAGCTGGCGTGTCCTTCCACCAGCAGCGTTAAGACCCCTCGCTGCAGATCAGCTGGCGCGGACACCTGTGCCGGCGGCTTGCTGGCACCCAAAGCCGCTTCCACTGCTCGGTACTCTTTCTCCTTCCAGGTCTATAACGTTTGCCGCGACACCTGCTGACTGCGGCTCAGCTGACTGACGACTCCATCCGTTCCCTCATGGGCCAGCAAATGGCTGACCCACTGAACCGGTTGGCTGACTGTGCTAGAATGAGTGTGAACCAGTGGTTTCTCCCTGGGTGGTCTGGTTGATCGATTTTTTCTACCATACCTCCCAGGGCGATCTTTGGCAACTTTTGGCTTTCACCCTGTCAAGTTCATTCGGCCCCTTTTGAACCTTGCCT
>WNFB01001587.1_pt1 | contig 19498 bp, 12 predicted proteins | sample 5400501 | NCBI WGS metagenome assembly WNFB01 (sample SAMN13153341, study PRJNA577476) | soil metagenome | isolation source: 200 cm saprolite under Douglas fir tree site 2 hole 1 | place: USA:California | collected 2015-04-18 | reverse complement strand
GGAGGCAGTTCCCGGTGTGGTCTGCACGCTAGCGGGCGCTGAAATCGCCAAACAGACGAATCCCTTTATCGAGATTAGTCCGGACCCCTTCGCGCGAATCAAAGATTATCCGCTGGCGGTTTCCAAAGTGCGCTATCAGGGAGAACCGGTGGCCGCTGTGGTTGCTACCTCGCCGCAGATTGCCGACGATGCTGCAGAACTGGTGCAAGTCGAGTACGAATCTCTAGACGCAGTGATCGACGGCGAAGAAGCCTTGAAGGATGCCGTTGTGCTTCACGAAGACGCGGGAACGAATCGGGTGTGGCGCGGCGTCTTCGAATACGGTGACATTGAAAAGGCGTTTCGCGAAGCGGCGCACATCGTGCGGATCGACAAGATGCATTTTCACCGCTTTTCCAGTACGCCGCTGGAGAACAACGCGGTGATTGGTCAGTGGGACGCGAGAGACGAGCACATCTACTATTGGTGCAACAATTCTTTCCCTTCGTTCGCGATGCAGTTCATCGCAGCGCACCTCGGCGTCCCCATCGACAGGATTCGCGTTCAGACCTTCGATATCGGCGGCAGCTTTGGCATCAAGATCACCAGTTATCCCCAAATGTCGGTCTGTGCCCTCGCGTCGAAAAAAGCCGGCGGCCGCCCCGTCAAGTGGATAGAGACGCGCTCCGAGCACAACATCTCGAGCGCGCATGGCAACGAGCGGACCTTCCGCGACACACGAGTGGCACTGGACAAGGATGGCGTCATCACCGCAATCGACTCGCGCCACATTGATGATTGTGGTGCCTATCCGCGCTATGAGCCCCTCGGTTGCGTGATCTGGGCACAGGTTTTTCCGGGTGTTTACCGCTTCCGGAACGCGCGCATCGATTTCAGCCAGGCAGTCACCAACAAATGCCCCGTGGGACCGAACCGCGGCTACTCGCGGATGCAGCATCTGTGGTTCCTGGAGCGTGTCGTCGATATTTGCGCGCACCAATTGGGCATTGCTCCAGATGAGATGAGGCTGCGCAACTACATTCGTCCGGAAGAATTTCCCTACACAACGCCAAATGGCTGCGTCTACGATTCCGGCAACTATCCCAAGATGTTGCAGGTGGCGAAGGAGCAGATCGGCTGGGAGGATTGGAAGCAGAAGCAGGCCGCAGCGCGAGCGGAAGGACGCTGGTTGGGGATCGGAATCGGTACCACGCTGGATTCCGGCACGAACAATTTTGGTCAGTCGCAAATCGTGAATCCCAATGCGCCATTTTCTGGGAATTCTCAGGGCGCAAACTGCAAGCTGGATATCTATGGCGAGGTTGTCGTTGCTGTCGGCTCTTGTCCGCAAGGCCAAGGTCACGAAACCACCGCAGCGCAAGTTGTCGCCGATGTCCTCAACATCCACCCGGACCTCGTTACCGTGCGCACGGGATTCGACACCGAACGAAACGTTCATACCGGGGCTTCGGGCACGTATGCGAGTCAATTTGCCGTCTCGGGTCTGTCCGCCGTACACGGCGCGGCACAGAAACTGAAGACCGAGATGAAGCGGCTGGCAGCTTTCCTCCTTGAATCAAGGGAAGAAAGCCTTGAATTCGGCGTCGGGCAGCAGGGGCCGCAGATTCTCGCGAAAGACAGCGGAAAGTCCGTCAACTATTGGCGATTGGCAAACATCGTCAACGTGAACTCCGCCGTTCTTCCCGCAGAACTTTACGAGCTGACATTAAATTGCCGTTTCATCTGGCGTGCCCCGTTCAAGGTTCCCGACACGGCAAAGAAATACGGCAGCTTGACACTGACGTACGCGTCACAGCTTCACATTGCGGTTATAGAGATTGACCGGGACACCTTCATCCCGCGGATTCTGGACTACGTGGCGGTCGACGATTGCGGAAAAGCCATCAATCCACCGATCGTCGAGGGCCAAGTGTACGGCGCAACAGCGCACGGGATCGGTGCGGCATTGATGGAGAGCTGCGTATACGATGCGGTTGGCAACATGCTAACGGCGACGTTTAGTGACTACACTCCAATCACCTCCATGAACATGCCAAAAGTGAAATACGCTCATATCGAGACACCGTCTCCGCACAGTTACAGTGGCGCAAAGGGCATGGGAGAAGGTGGTGCCGCTCCCATTCACACCATTTCCGCCGCGCTGCAAGATGCCCTGTTTTCCAGCGGGATCCTGATCATGGATTCTTTTAACAATGCGGACACTCTGTACCGCGCGGTTGTGAAGAAAGAAATCTATCAGGCGGGCGAGTTGCTGAAGGTCGAGAAACGGGCGTAACGTCGCATGAGTATGAAACGCGTTTGCATTGTCGGGTGTGGCGCCATCGGTTCGCTTTACGCCGCGCATCTTGCGCGCGTCGTGGAGGTCTGGGCCTTTGTTCGCCGGGAAGAGCATGCACTCGCCCTCAAGCGCGATGGACTACGCGTGAGTGGCAAGCATGAATTTCATGTCTTTCTTAAGGCCACGTCGTGTCCGGAAGAAATTCCCGACTGTGACCTGGCGATCGTTGCGACAAAGGCACGGCAAGTAGAGGAATCGTTTGCACCGGTCGGACATCACTTCAACCAGGGCGCAGTGCTTTCTGCGCAGAATGGTTTGGGCAGTGAGGAACTCATTGCCCAGCATACGCGCGGCCAGATTATTCGCGGCACAACCTTTATGAGCGGAACACGCCACAGTGACACGCATGTGCAATATGAATTGGACACGGCTACTTGGATGGGCCCGTTTGAGCCACGGCACACACCCGTCGCGGTCGTCGAGGAAGCCGCCGAATTGATCGTCGCTGGCGGGTTGAAGGCCGAGGCGCTTCGGGATGCCCGGCCCGCGCAGTGGTCCAAACTGATCTTCAACGCGTCTGTCAACGCCGTCTCCGCTCTTACCGGCCTGCCGCACTCCCCGCATTTTGCCGATGAAACCGGGCCTGCGAGCTTGGGACACTTGCTCCACGATTTGATCGATGAAGGGAAACACGTGGCAGAAGCTGCAGGAGTAAGGCTGCACGAAGATCCCTGGGCTATGAACAAAATCGGCGCGATGACCAACCATCCGCCTTCCATGCTGTACGACGCGCGCCATCACTTGTTCACCGAGGTGGATTTTTTGAGCGGAGCAATAGCCCGCGAGGCACGCTGTGCGGGAGTCCCTGCCCCGCTGCACGCGGCCGTCTACCAATTGATCAAAGGCAAGGAAGCTTCGTGGACCTACAAGGAAGAGAATAAAGACGCGGTGGTCGAAAATGGCATGGCCCACTGACATTACAAAACTCACTCGCGTCCGCGCGCTGATGAAGGAGCAGGATTTGGATGCGCTTGTCGTCCGCGCGCCTGACAACGTTGTCTATCTATCGAATTATTGGTGCATGAAGGGCTATGACACTCTTGTCTTCCCGCGCGAAGGCGAGTCCACACTGATCGCCCTCGAACCGCAACTGGCCGAGGCACAGCGCAACTCCTGGACTAGAGATATTCGCTTATTCAAAGGTTATGACGAGAAGGATTCCCGGCCGCCTCAGTACCGGTCGCTTGATTTGGCAATCACTGTCTTGAAAGAACGCAGCCTGACGAGAAAGATCGGTATTGAACTCAATATGGGTACGCAGTCCGCCGACCGGATGGTAGGCGAACCGACAACGCCGACGCAGATTTTCTTCGATACCTTCCGCAAAGTTGCCGGCGAGGTGATCGATACAACGCCACTGCTGAACGAAGCGCGCGCCATCAAAACTTTGCAAGAAATCGAGCGCATGGGTTTAGCGAATGAACTGGCAGCCCTTGCCATGGAGCATGTCCACGACCACATCCGACCGGGGATGAAGGAAAGCGAAGTGGGCGCGATGTACGAGGGATTCGTTCATGGAGTGGGTGTCGGCTACAAGGGAAAAGTGGAAATGGCTCGCGCGTTCACACTTGTCTGGTCGGGAAAGGGAATCGCGACCTTTACGGCTACCGGTGACCGCCCCGTTCAGGAACACGAGCCCACGTTGCTGGAAATCTGGGTATGTGTGGATGGCTATTGGACGGACTTAACCAAGAATGATTGTCCCGGTGATCTAACAGCGGAGTATCACCGCCTGCTCGATCTCTTGCTGAAGGTTTTCAACGAAGCGGCTTCTTATGCGAAGGATGGCGCGAGCTTTCCGGAACTGGATCGCTTGACGCGGTCGCGGATTGCCGAGGGTGGCTATCCCGGTCAGCCTTCCCATCCTATCTGTCACGGAGTTGGAGCTCGCGCCCACGAGCCGCCCTACGCGCATCAGGCCGGCACGGGAACGATTCGAAAAGGAATGGTTCTGGCGATTGAGCCAGGGATTTACTGGCCGGGCGGCGGTGGATTGCGGCTGGAGGACAATTTTTGGATCACGGATGCGGGGAATCAAAAACTCTGCTCGTACCCAGATGATTTTCGGCTGGCGCGTGCGGCTGGCCAAGCGAGATGAACTCGTGACGACACCGGCAAGAAACGCGAATCAGCCGTCAGGACTCGATCCTAAGTTGGTCGAGAGCATTCTCGTTGCCGTTCGCGAAGAGGAAATTGTCGCCATGGCCTGCGACGTCATCAACATTCCAAGCCCCACGGGCGAAGAGCTCCAAATGGCGGAATACATGCGTGGCGCGTTCCGGCAGTTGGGCTTGACTGTGACCTGGCAGGAAGTGGAAGAAGGGCGCGCCAACGTTGTTGGCGGGTGGAGCGGCTCCGGCGGCGGGAAGAATCTCATGTTCAATGGCCACATGGACACGTCGAACACGGGTCGCGAGGAATTTCTAACCGGCATCGGTTACAAGCCACACGCGGTCGTCAAGGAAGGTGTCATTTACGGTCTCGGCATCTACAACATGAAAGGCGCGCTCGTTTGCTACACGCAGGCGGTTAAAGCCTTGCACCGCGCCGGCGTGAAGCTCAAGGGCGACGTGATCATCGCGGCAGTCTCCGGAGAAATCGAGAAAACACAGTGGGGCGATTACAAGGGCAAGGAATATCGCGGCTACGGCTGTGGCACACACTACTTGGTGAATCACGGAGTGATCCCGGACATGTGCATTCTCGGCGAACCGACAGACATGCACGTCGTGCTCGAGCACTTCGGCTCGATGTGGGTGCGCATTTCGTGCACCGGCATTTACGTGCACACCGCATTCTGCGAAGGCCGCGAAGAAATGAATTCCATCCGTCGAATGCATGAACTGATGGAGACGATTATGCAGTGGACGGCCAGCTGGGAGAAAAAAGCGACCCACGGCGGAAAGAAAGCCATCGTCAATCTGGGCGGCATTCGTGGCGGCCACCCCTGGCGAGCCAGCCGCACACCAGAGAAAACCGATCTATTTCTCGACGTGCGCGTCCCGCCGACGATTGCCATGAGCGAAGCGCGGCGGGACATTCAGGCGGTTTTCTTTGATCTCGAGAAGAAGCATCCGAAATGGGAACTCGAATTCGAAACTTACGTTTCAGTCCCCGGCGCCCGCATCAGCGAAGACCACCCCATGATTCGCGCCATTGACGCCAATCACGAGCGAGTGATGGGCGTGCGTCCAGAGCGCGAAGTGGTCACATGGTGTTCCGACGCCAGCGTTCTCAGCCGCTATGGTATTGAAACCGTGAACTATGGACCTTCCAGCGGGCCGCGCGATGCGGAAGGGGAAAAGGTTCGCATCAAGACGCTGATGGATATCACCAAGATCTACGCGCTGACCGCCGCGGAGCTTTGTGGCGTGCAGTGATCTACTGCTCGGAGGAAGCCATTGCCAAGTCAACCGGAAATCAATCGGCGTTTCAAGAACATTCGCGATGCGATGCACCGCGAACACCTGGACGCTCTCATCGTCTGCGGAAACCAGTACGCCGGATTCGAAGGCGCAGTCTTCTATGTTTCAGGTTTTGAGATCGTTCACCGGTACGTCTACGTCCTGATTCCCCTCGAAGGGGAACCGACTCTTGTTTTCCCCCGCGAGGCGCGTTGGATTGGCGACAAGGCTAAACCTTGGATCAAGGATCAGGTCTGGCCGGACCTTCCGGGTCAATGGCTCGCCGAGCGAGGCCGCGAAAAGGGTTGGAAGCACGTCGGCGTCTACGGCTTGAATTTCGTGATGGCCGTTCGAGATTACCGTGAACTTGCCAAAACTTCTTTCGAGCTGGTTCCCTTCGATACCTCGTTTGACATGGCGCGTGCGGTGAAGAGTGCAGAGGAGCTCGCCGAAGTTCGCGACGCGATGGATATCATCCTGGACGGCTTCTGGGCGCTGGTCTCTGCGTACGAGCCAGGCAAGACGGAAGCAGAAATCATGGCGCCTGCCGTGGAACGCTTCTTTGCGCGCGGTGCGGGTCCCCGGATGATGAACATTCTTCTTTCCGGCAGCCATGGCGAAGCCGAAGCCGCGTTCAAGATCCCCGGAAATCGCGTCGTTGCAATCGACGACCTTCTTCTCTATTCGCTCGAAGTCACCGGCTCGGGCTGTTATTGGGTGGAGTTTTCGCGGCCCATTATTCGCGGAAAAATTAGTCCGCGTACACGAGCGATGGCGGATGTTTACCCCGAAGCGCTGGAAGCGGCACGAAGATTAATGCGGGCCGGCGAGCTCGCCAGCAATGTTCATCGCACCGTTGCGGACAAATTTGCCAAACACGGTTTCGCGCTCGGTCATCTCTCGGGTCACAGCATCGGCGCGACGATGCTCGAATATCCCGCCATCGGTGCAAAGAGTGACGTCGTGCTCCAGGAGAATATGATCTTCTCATTGCATCCACAGGTGGTTGATCAGGATGGCAAAGTTTGCCTGTACACGCAGGACACCTACCGCATTGGCAAGAGTGAAGGTGAATGCCTCGCCGATGTCCCTTGGAAATTCTTCACCGGTGCCGAAACGCGGCAGCAGGTGGCTTCTTAGAAGGTCGCTCACTCAAGGGCCAGTCCTCCTAAGGGCGCCCTCGAGAGTGTTCGTGGGGTTATGACCTTAATTCTAGTGAACGAGCAGAGGTTGGAGTGAGATCGAGATGAAGATGAAGATTGCTGTCATCGGGTGCGGCGCCGTCGGAAGCCTTTTCGCCGCGCACTTGGCCAAAGCCGGCGAAGTGGAAGTTTGGGCTTACGACGTTTGGAAAGAGCACATCGAGGCGATCCGCGGCAGCGGCTTGCGTATCTCGGGTGCTTCTGAATTTACAGTCCGTCTGAATGCCACCAGCGATCCAAAATCCCTGCCGCGGTGTGATTACGGCATCGTTGCCACGAAAGCCATTCATACGCGAACGGCAATTGCTCAAGTGGCTCACGCGTTTGATGAAAACAGCGCCGTTTGTTCCGTCCAAAACGGCGTTGGCAATGAAGAAATTCTCGCCGAACATGTGAAGTACACCATCCGCGGCACGACTTTCCCCGCGGGCCATCCCATTGCACCTGGCCACATCGGTTTCGACATCAAAGGCGATACCTGGATCGGGCCCTTCGAGCCCACGAACACGCCCTACGCAAAGGTGGAAGAACTCGCCGGTTTCATCAGCCGCTCCGGCATGAACACGATCTCGTTGCCGGATGCCCGTGGCGCACAGTGGACCAAGCTCATTTTCAATGCTTCTACAAATCCCGTCGGCGCCCTCACGCTTCTTCACCATGGCGCCGCCACGCGCTTCGCTCCCACGGGTCAATTGTTCAATGATCTGATCGCGGAGGGCGAAGCTGTTGCCGCAAAGCTGGGAATCAAACTTCATGGGGATCCACGACAACTCGTTCAGAAAGGCGCCAGCGCCCCCGGCAAGCACCGCGCCAGCATGCTGCAAGACGTTTTTGCAAAGCGCCAGACAGAAGTCGATTTCATGAATGGCGCCATCGCCCAATGGGGCGAAAAAGTCGGCGTCTCTACACCCCTGAATCGGGCGCTTTGGCAATTAGTGAAGGGTCTCGAGCATTCCTGGCGGGACCCCGACTAGAGGAGCTGAAAACGCGAAATGTCTCTACCTTTCAATATCGGCGTATTGCAGCTCAGCATGGAGCCGGTTCACGAAACCGTGGCCATGGCCAAAGCCTGCGAGGATGCGGGTTTTGATGCATTCTGGATCGCCGAAGCGTACCCCTGGTGGCGCAAGCACGGCTTTGAAGCACGCTCTTCGACCGCCATTCTCGCCGTTATCGCCGCGCAGACGCGCCGCATCCAGCTTGGCTGGGGCATCATCTCTCCCTACACCCGCCATCCGGTACAGGTCGCAATGGAAGCGCGCGTCATGCAGGATCTTGCCGGCGACCGCTTTCTTCTGGGTCTCGGCGCCTCCAAGATCTTCATGAAAGAAATCGGCGAAGGTGAAGGCGAAAGAGTCGGCCCCGCCACGGTCATGCGCGAAAGCATCGATATCATCAAGGGCGTTCTCCTTGGCGGTCCGTTTGAATATCAGGGAAAAGTCTTTGCTGCATCCGTTCCACCGCTGAAGTCGGACGCGCGTGCGACCACCAAACTGCCGCCGATCTATGTCGCGGGCACTGGCCCAGTCATGCAAGAGATGTCCGGCTCGATTAGCGACGGCTTGCTCACCGCCAGTATCACCACGCCGGCGTTTGTTCGTTACTCACTGAAGAATCTCGAAGAGGGCGCTCGCAAAGCGGGGAAGAATTTGGCTGACCTGGTGCTAGGTTCGGTCATCGTCGGCAGCATTGGCCGTGATTCTACTAAGGGCAAGGAAGGCGCTCGCGAACAGGCGGCCATGTATCTCGCCAATAAAGTGCAGAACATCAAGGGTTCGGCCGACGTTCTCCTCGATTGCGCTGGCCTCACATTTGAAGAGCTTCAGCCGGTTGCCAATGCCATGGAAAAAGACGGTCGCAAGGCCGCAGCCAAAGCGGTCACCGACGAAATCTTGCGCAAAGTTTGCGCCATTGCCGGTACACCTGACGAATGTATCGCCCGTATTGAGGAATATCGCGCGGCGGGTTGCACAAACATCATGCTTGAAATCTGGGGTGATGACCGGACCGGCCAAGCCAAACTTTTCGGTGAAGCTGTTCTACCGCATTTCAAAAAATAGCGGCAGATTCAATCTTCATCACATAATCATCAATTACCAGTTCTTTCTGGAGCTTTCATGCGACTCGTGACATTTCAAAATTTGGCCGGTGCCCCCCGCATCGGCGCGTTTGTTGGGAGCGGCCACGTAGTGGACTTGAATTCCGCCTGCTCCTTGTATCTCAAGGAACATGAAAACGAGCAGGCCTTTGAACGCATGGCTGACGCGCTGGTCCCGCCCAATATGCGCGGCTTCTTCGAAGGTGGCGATACCAGCCTTAATGGCGCACGCCAGGCCCTGGAGTTTGCGCTACAGCAGCGAAACACCGCTCGAGGTCCAAAAGGTCAACCGCTCTTCTACGATCTTTCTTCCGTCAAACTCAAAGCGCCCATCGTTCCTAAGAAATTCTTCCATACAGCCGGAAATTTCCGGGAACACCACGAAGAAGCCACCAAGGCGGGCTTCTCGCATCCGGTCATGCCCTGGATCGTCTTCTTTCAGAATGTGGATGCCATCATTGGCCACGAAGAGCCCGTAATCTACCCCGATCATCTCACCCAGGAACTCGACTACGAATTGGAGCTGGCCGTCGTCCTCAAAAAGGGCGGCAAGCACTTCAGTGCAGAGGATGCCGCAAGCTTCATCGGCGGGTATGTCATTTTCAACGACATCACCGCACGCGACATTCAACGCCGTGAGATGAAATCCGGCGTCTTTAGCTTCTGCAAAGGGATCGACACCTTTTGTCCCCTCGGCCCCTGGATCGTCACTGCCGATGAGATTCCGGATCCACACAATCTAGCGATGGAGTTGCGTGTCAACGGCCAGCGTCGCCAGGAATCGCACTCCGGCAAAATGTCCGTCAAAATCCCCCAAATCCTCTCCCACTATTCGCCGATGGGCTACAGCGCCGGAGATGTCGTTTCCACGGGAACTGTCTCCGGGGTCGCCGCATTCTCTGGCGATCCCAAAGCGTGGTATCTCAAGCCTGGAGACGTCATGGAATGTGAGATCGAGAAGATCGGCGTGCTTCGCAACTCGGTCATCTCCTGGGAGGCGGCCTACGGGCACAAGCCGCTCACTCTCGCAACGCACGAGGCTTCCCGTTAGGAACTGCCAATGAACAACTCTCCCAGCTCCGATATTTGGGTTAGCGAAATCAACGCCCGTCCCGAAATTCGTTCCGCTTTCCCGCGTTCAACCGTCCGTTTCTACGACACAACTCTTCGCGACGGCGAACAAACCGTTGGCGTCGTCTTGTCTCCTCAGCAGAAGCTCGAGATTGCTCGCAAACTCGACGATCTTGGTGTAAGCCGCATCGAGGCCGGATTCCCTCGCGTTTCCGCTGACGATGCAGAGGCTATCCAGCTCATGCTCAAGGCTGGTCTCCGCGCAGAGCTGTGGGGCTTTTCCCGCGCCGTTCGCGCTGACGTTGAAGATCTCGTTCGCCTCGGCCTCCAAGCCTCGGTCATCGAAGCGCCCACCAGCGATATCAAACTCCGTGCCTACGGCATCAGCCGCGATGAAGTTCTCGCTCGCGTAAGCAACGCAGTCTCCCTTGCCAAACAGAGTGGCATTCGCGTTGCTTTTTTCGCCGTCGACGGCACGCGCACCGACCCCGAATTTCTGAAAAAGGTTTACCTCGCTTCGCTTGAGGCGGGCGCCGCCGAAATCGTTGTCGTCGACACGATCGGTGGCTGCGGCCCAGAAGCCGTCGCGTATCTCATTGGCCAAGTCCGCCGGTGGATCGGTCCCGGCATCCCCATCCATTTCCACGGCCACGACGATTTTGGCATGGCCACCGCTTGTGCTATCGCCGCTGTCAGCGCCGGTGCCTCCTGGATCCAGGGTACAATCAACGGAATGGGCGAGCGTGCAGGCAACGCCGACCTTGGCGAAATCGCTCTGGCCCTCCGTTGTCTATACGACGTTCCTGTCGAGCTTGAACTTACCAAACTTCGCGCAGTCTCTGATTTTGTTCAGCGCGCCAGCGGCTACTCGCTCGAACCTTGGAAGCCTGCCGTGGGCCAAAACCTTTTCATGCGCGAAAGCGGCGCCGTCGCTACCCAATTTCACATCCCCGAGGCGATCGAACCATTTTCTGCCGATCTGGTCGGCGCCCGGCGACAAATTGTTCTGGGAAAGAAGAGCGGGCTCGACAGCATTGTTTTGAAAGCCAAAGAGCTGGGTCTTGAGGTTCCGGAATCTCAGCGGTCCGCTGTACTTGCTGCCGTCAAAAACAAGAGCATCGGCGAGCATCGTCTCGTTACGGACTCCGAATTCCGCGGCATCATCCTGCAGGTTTCCGGCAAGTGACCGCGGAGCGAAGGGACCCTCGCCAGCCCCCCTGGCAGGTTCTATAGGGTATAGGTACCACCTTTTTCAGCTCTCTATTGCTATAGAATACGAACGCCCGGCTAGCGACCGGCGAGCTGACAACATTTGGGAGATACGATGGACCGCGCGCATTTTTATTCCATCATGAACGGGGAAGGAACACTCGACTACGAAATCTATTTGAACACCAAGGCGCTTCTTTCCTGCCAAAAGGATTTCAAGAATTTCTGCAACGCAGACGAGATGCAATTCCAGCTCGTCCACCAGGTAGAAGAAATGTGGATGAAGCTGATTGGCTATACGCTTCTCGACATTGACGACTACCTTCAGAAGGAAAACACCCACCGGGTAAATACCCTGTTTCGCCGCGTGCACATTGCTTTGCGTCTCATGACCGAGCAGCTCGCTCTGCTCGAAACCATGTCCCCGAAGGAATATCAGGAAATCCGTCTTCAGCTAGGCAACGGCAGCGGCCAGGAGTCTCCGGGTTTCCGCTGCCTGCTCAAGATGCATCCGCACATCTGGCAGTCCTTCAAGTCGTACTATCTCGACAAGCAAAACCTTACGATCGAACAAATCTACAACTCAAATTATTCACATTCGGATGCCTACGTGCTGGCCGAGGCCCTGGTGGAATACGACGAATTATTTCAACGCTTTCGCTTCGTGCACCTGCAGCTGATTCATCGAAGCATCGGACTCGGCTCAGAGTCTCTCAAGGGCCGCTCGGTCGAGCTCTTGAACGAAGGCCTTCGCGCCCGCTTTTTCCCGGAGTTGTGGGAGATCCGTCACCAGATGACGGACTTTTGGGGCGCGCAATACGGACGTGTTCGGGATTCGATCGGCGGACACTGACACTTCAAGAAGCATGCCTGGCTCCCCTGACCATCCCGAGTTTTTGTACCAGTTTCACTGAGAGTGTCTACATCACATCGTCGGGCCGGCTTCCTTGTACCAATTCTAGCGCGAGTTTTCGAAACAGCGCGCAGGACTCGTTCCCAGACCTGGACAGCAAATGACGCGCTTTCAGAGCCTAAACGTTCTGCGCTGAACTCCCTATTCGCGTGTGCTGCAACGCGGGGCCAGGCTTTGCGATCAGCGGAGATCAATTCGGTATCTGGGGGACCGGGGCTTTCGCCCCCTCTTTCGTTGGCCTGAAATAACACCCAATCGTCGTACGGGTCCGGTTTCTAAAATGGGTGCTTCGGGTAATTTGGTCGCTATGCCAAGTCGCGAGCGATGAAAGCCTGCCTTCCTGTCGCTATGCGGGTTATGGTACTGAGATGTATCATCTGCTGGGCTCCAATTGTGCGAGAGGCACTTCGGACAGATCGAGAACATGGCGACGTAACGACAAATGGGCTGCTCCAAGGTCCGCGCGTCACTTCGGAGCGAAGACGTACCGGAGCATCGGAATTGAATGGTGGCGCGCCAATCTCTAGTATAAAGTTAGATAACTATATATATAGTTAATATTAACACACGATCTCACCCCAAACGAGATTAACCGGCAACGCCAACTGTCTTGCAGCGCGAACACTTCCGCCGACGTTGCAAGGCTGGGATTCTTCGGATCCGCATGTCTGAATTGCCTGAAACTCTCAAGAAATACTTGTCCGCTCCTTTGTCTGTAGTTGTAGAGTTCGGCAGGTGGGTCGGCAGCGATCGTATTAAGGATTTTGCTTGGGACCAGTTCACCCCTCCGTCGGCGCACATTTGGGTCGAGCACCTAAAAAATAATCTCCTCATTCTCTACGTCGAAGTAGCACGGTACTCAGAGAAGTTGTTTGAAGAAATCGGGATTGAGGTCCAACTTCGAAAACTATTGGTCGGAATAGAGATCCCCATTACTCAATTCGTAGGCGCATTTACCAAGAAGTCTAAATACACCTCTTCACTATTGGCAAAACTTGTTGATTCGCCCCGATTGCGGCTCCTCGGTTCCGCCAACTTTCGATGAATTTAGTTTCATACTCGACCGCAGAACTTCAAAGCCTCCACTAGACAATGCGTTTGCTTAGGTACAAGTTAGGTACAACTGAGAAAGGGGAAATAACACTTCTCGTCTCGTAAGCGACGCCAAATAAAGCGTTTATGGGATTCAAATGCCTGGTTCGGGACCAGGAGGTCGATGATTCAAATCCATTCGCCCCGACCATTTACTTAAAATATAATATATGATAATAAATAATTATATAGAAACAGTAAGTGCTCCGAAGAAACCTCCTTCTTGCGGGAGCGGCGCATGTAGCTGATGTTCGCGCAAGTCGGCTTTATATCCAAGTGAACCAGGATCATCGAGGACCGCCGTGACTTCCCAGAACCGGACTTGGGGACCGCTTGGCGGATTCACATCAAAAGTGAAGTGCGTTTTGTCTCGAAGCGGATTACTTCCGTGTATTCGACTATACGTCCACTTGAACGCGGGGCTTCCAGGGAAGCGCGATATCGGTCATTTGGTCTAAAAGGCCGTTCGACAATAACCTTTGGGAGTAGATCATGCCCATGATCAAGGTGTCCCAAAATACCTGGAACCTAGCCAATAGATGAGAGGGCCGCCAGTCAGTATCTTCATCGTTTGTTGGCAGCCTTGTTGCGGACAGCGGAAGTTCTCCAAATTTGTGTTTGCGTCGAATGACTCAATAAGCATCGCGTCCTTGCGCTGGACACATATAACCCGTGTGCTGCTCCTTGTTATCCGGAAGCTCGCTGCCCGATTCGGTATGGTTTGCAGCAGTAAGCCGCTGGAAAGAAAGAGTGCTTTGGCCGAGCTGTTGATAGAAGGCGTGTTGATAGAAGGCGTAGCCCAGCCGACGATTGCGATGGTTTGTGATCGTGAGCGTACAAGATACGGAATTGATTCTGCTGCTCGACTGTTCTTTGGGATACTGAGTGATGTTGTGCAACAGCCATCCGTACCGATTTCGTGGTCGAGACGAACTCGAATACGGAAGCGCCAGATGGGGAAAATCAACCCGCATGGGTCGCTCGACGTCGAGTGCGGCTGATCGGACTTGGCCTCGAACCTTGAGTTGCCGCCATCTAGTGTCTGAAGTGTTACGGGAGCAAGCAATGGAAAAACTACTGTTAGAGGCAGCGAAACGAGGGTCGCGATACGTCACAGAAGTGGCCAGCAGGCGGGTCGCGCCACGTCCAGAAGATGCCGCAAAACTTGACGTCCTGGGCGGACCACTTCCCGAGGACGCCTCGGATCCCGAGGCAGTGCTCGCCCTGCTCGACGATATCGGTTCGCCGGCAACGATGGCATCTACCTCGGGTCGTTACTTCGGATTTGTCACCGGGGGCGCACTGCCAGTGACGCTGGCGGCCAACTGGCTAGCAGGCGCCTGGGATCAAAATGCCGGCCTCCACGCCACTTCTCCCATCGGCGCGAAGATCGAGGAAATTGCCGCCCACTGGCTTTGCGATATTTTTGGACTGCCCGACACTTGCGGATTTGGATTTACGACCGGAGCCACAATGGCGAATTTCACGTGTCTCGCCGCTGCCCGGCATGCGCTGCTGAAGCGCGCCGGCTGGAATGCCGAGGATGACGGCCTGTTCGGCGCGCCTCCGTTGACCGTTGTCGTGGGGGCTGAAGTTCACGTGTCCCTGTTGAAAGCTCTGTCGTTGCTGGGCCTCGGCCGGGCGCGAGTGATAGCCATCCCCGCGGACGAACAAGGCCGAATGAAGCCCGCGCACCTGCCCAAGTTAAATGAGAGCACGATCGTTTGCATGCAAGCAGGCAACGTCAATACAGGTGCCTTCGATCCCGCGGCAGAGATTTGCGCCCGCGGTAATCAAGCGGGCGCATGGGTACATGTTGACGGCGCATTCGGTCTGTGGGCAGCGGCCGCGCCGCGGCGTTCCTATCTCATGAAAGGCGTTTGCGAAGCAGATTCCTGGGCAACGGATTGTCACAAATGGCTGAATGTGCCTTACGACTGCGGTGTCGCCTTCGTTCGCGATGCAGAGTCTCTCCGCAACGCGATGATCGTCAGCGCGGCGTATTTGCACACGGGAAACAAGCGCGAACCGGCGCATTACTCTCCGGAAGCATCGCGGCGTGCGCGCGGTGTGGAGGTCTGGGCAGCGATACGGTTCTTGGGACGGAGTGGTCTGGCGGAGCTTATCGAGCGAGACTGCCGGCTGGCGAAGCACTTTGCTCAAAGCTTACGGCAATGCGGCTTTGACGTGCTGAACGACGTGGTACTCAATCAGGTCCTCGTCTCTTTCGGTACTTCGGAAATGACCCGGCGGTTGATCGCCGACGTGCAGAGTGAAGGGACTTGCTGGTGCGGAAGTACAGAATGGTATGGACATACGGCAATGCGCATCAGTGTTTCCTCCTGGGCGACCACGGAAGAGGACGTCAATGCAAGTGTGGCGGCCATCGCGCGGATCGCCAAGCGAGCAGGTACTTCGCAAAGTGCCGGCTAACAAATTGGGCAAAAAAAGGGTCAGAGGGTGAGGATGCGGAAAGACGGTGTTCTAAGTCCTAACGTGGGTGCCCACTCGCGAGCTTGAGAACTTTGTCCCGCGAGCCGAAGATGTGGTCGTACATCAACTGGCGCGCGGCGCGGGAGTCGCGCTTTTTTATGGCGTCAAGTATGCCGCGATGCTCGCGCCCCGGGAATTCTCCGTAGTAGCCGATGTCGATCGCGGCGTACATGATGCGCTCCATCTGGCAGCGCGCAGCTTCGACAGCCTGAAGCAATAGGTGGTTCCTGGCGAGTTGAGCGATACTCAGGTGAAAATCTGTGTCCTTCGAAATAAAATTTTCGTAGGTCTCTCTATCGTTAACCCTATATTCCGTGTGCGCCAGCGCCTCCAAGCGCTCCAGGAGGGAAGGGTTCATGCCTTTCATGGCCGCGAGTTCGGCGCAGGCACACTCCACCGCCGTCCGGTATTCGTATAAGTCCGTCAAGTCCTGCACCGAAATCTTGGTAACGAAGTAGCCGCGGTTCGGGATGATCTTGAGAAGATGGTCCTGTTGAAGCCGGACGGCTGCTTCGCGCACCGGAGTGCGGCTGCTGCTGTATCGCTCGGCAAGATCCTTTTCGCTGAGAGCCTCGCCCGCTGGATGAACACCAGTGATGATGTCGTGCTTCAGGGCCAGGTACACGCGCTTACTCAACGAATCCGTGGAAGTCTCGCGGATTGCGGGTTGGCGCCCCGGCAGGCTCAGGCGTTTCCGCCGCGTCATCCGCCGGCTACTTCTTTTCTTTTTCAGCTTTTCCATGCGACCTCGACTTTAGGAGCGGGGCTATCTTACAGGCTTTCCCGGGGAACGGAGGGCTCCGAGCAAACTCGTATATTGATTGTATACCACAAGATTTTCGTTGACATGCAACTCTTTGCTGTATAAAGTGCGCGCCCCAGTGGGTCATTTCGTCCGATTCCGCTTGATCGGCCTGCCTAACCATTCGCCGCTTCCTTTGCGGATTGGTTTAATGGGGCGGGCGAAGATTCGGACTTTCGCCACGATGTGGCGAGGGAGTGTAGAGGGGTTATGAAACGAAGTGTCAATCAGCTTGCAGCCTGCATGCTACTTGCTTTCACTGTTTTGCTTTTGCCGTCCGCAATCTTGGGACAAGGTGGAGAGGGGAATATACTCGGACACGTTAAAGACGCCACAGGGGGCGTAATCAGCGGCGCCACGATCACCGTCACCAACCCAGCCACCGGCCTGAAGCGCACGGTGGAGAGCGGCAGCGACGGCGCTTTCAGCGTGATCAACCTTCCTCCCGGCAATTACAAAGTGGAGACAACCTTTACGGGCTTTGCCACCTTGGCCCAGGAAGTGACCGTTCAAGTCTCGCAAACTCTCGACGTGAACGTGGATCTCCGGCCTGCCGGCCAGCAGCAGCAAGTGAACGTCGAGGCCTTGGTGCCATTGGTGGAGACAACGACGGCGACGCTTCATAAGGCCATCACGCCGCTGCAGGTGGATGAGCTGCCGATCGATGGGCGCACCTTCACGACTTTGGCAGCGCTCGTTCCGGGCGTGACCAGCGGCAACGTTTCTGTCGACCAGAATTATGATCCGACGAAGCGCAACGTGCCGGCCATTTCGATCAACGGCCAAAGCGGGCGCAATCTATTCATGTCCATCGATGGCGGAGACAACACCGATCTGTTCATGGGCGGGCAGAACATCAACCTCTCCCTAGAGGCAGTGCAGGAATTCGACGTGACCACGCATGATCCCAAGGCGCAGTACATGCGGGGAATCGGGGGCGTGGTAACCGTGGTCACCAAGTCCGGATCGAACAACTTTCACGGATCGGGATTCGGTTTCTTTCGAAACGATGCATACGAGGCCATCGATCCGTTCTCGGCCAAAAATAAAAAGCCAAAACCACCGTTCAGCAGCCAGCAGTTTGGTGGGACCATCGGCGGCCCGATTTTCAAGGACAAGCTGTTCTTTTTCTACAGCTACGAGCGCGACCGTGAGGAAAGATCCCGAGTCTTCAACAGCAACGGAGCGTTTCCGACCCTCGACGGTACGGCGACGGCGCAACCGTTTCGCCAGAACTTGCATACAGCGCGGCTGGACGGGCGCATCAATGACAGTACTACATGGCTCCTTCGATATTCGGAGCAAGACAATATAAGGGCGAATGAATTCTTCAATGACCTGGAAGCGCCGGGCCCCAACGCGGGCGCGACTGAAACGAACAAACTGCACGACGCGGTGGGGGCGCTAACCAAACTATTCGGATCCAACAAGGTCAACGATTTCCGTTTTCACTACCAGTATTGGCAAAACTCGCTAACGGACAACGTTAGCTCCCTCAAAGTTCCGACGGTTATCCTCCCTGACGCATCGTTTGGAGCCAGCCAGGCCGGAACGCAAGCGCCGAGGGAAAATATGTGGCAGTGGAGCGACGACTTCTCGATGGTCCGCGGACGGCACAACATGCGCTTCGGCGTGACCGACGTGTACCGTCCGCGCCTGGGCATCGAAGGCGACTTCCGCCACAACCGTTACACGTTTGCTACGGATGCGTACGATCCGGCCACGAATACCGTGCTCACAGGAAACTCTTTGCGGAATTTCCGGTCGTGGACTTCTCCTGCGTTTGACATTTTCAACAAGCCGCTGACGCACGTCGGGTTCTACTACCAGGATGATATCCGGCTGGGGAGAGTAACGCTCTCGGCCGGGTTGCGGTACGACTATTTCCACAATCTACTGTATTTCCGCGGCACGCTCGCCGAGAGCCTGGTCACACAATTCGGCAGCGTGACCCCCGGTGGGCCGAGAGGTAAAGTACCTCACGACGAAAAAACGAACTTCGGCCCTCGGGTCGCGTTGGCATGGGACGTCAACGGCAACGGCCTAACGGTAATCCGCGCCGGATACGGGCGGCTCTACGATCCTTCGTCGCTTCTCTCGGGCTCCTTGTTTGCCGACCTGGAAGTGACGCAGGCGAACGGCAATTCTCCGTTCAATTTCGTATTTGTCCCTGGATCGGTGGCGAAGTTCTTTCCCGGGGTCACTTGCGGAGCGACGCGGCCCCTGGTCGCACCCTGCCAGCCAGCGGTGGCTCCGACCAACATTTTCGGGGATGGTTTTCCAATCGGTTTCGTGACGTCACCCGACAGCAGAGTGGCCTATGCGGATCAGTTCCACGGCGGCTTCTCCCACCAGTTCAAGGAAGGGCCTGTGGCGGGGCTTACGATTGACGTGGATGGGATTTACTCACGCACCAGGGCGCTGACACAGGGACGAAACCTCAATTTCTGCATCAACAACGACCCCAACTGCCTGAATGGAAGCTTCACCCCGACGGGAGTGAACTTTCCGCAGGCCGGAGCATTTGATCCGAACTCCAACCTTCCGCGGCAGATTTTTCTCGAGGACACAACCGGCCGCAACAACTACGGAGCGCTGATCATCTCCGCGCGGAAGAATCTGACCAAGTGGTATCAACTCTTTGCCAGCTACACGCTCTCGCAGTCGAGCACGGACACGGATCAATTCGACTTTGTCGTTTTGAATCAATTGAACCCGCACGGGCCCGGCGAACTGGGACCTTCTAACCTGGACGAGCGGCACCGGCTGGTTGTTTCCGGCATCATTCGCTTGCCCTACGGCATCCAGTGGTCGAATATCCTGACCGCCGCTTCCGCACGCGCGTACACGCCGGTGTGCGGCGGCGGCTGCGATGC
>WNFB01001586.1_pt1 | contig 19518 bp, 12 predicted proteins | sample 5400501 | NCBI WGS metagenome assembly WNFB01 (sample SAMN13153341, study PRJNA577476) | soil metagenome | isolation source: 200 cm saprolite under Douglas fir tree site 2 hole 1 | place: USA:California | collected 2015-04-18 | reverse complement strand
CTCATGGGCACCGGCATGTGGGGCATCGGCTTCTCGCTCGTGGTGGCGCGCCAGGGCAACCTGCTGAAGCGCCTCGTCGCCTCGCCCGCCCGGCGCAGTCACATCCTGGGCGCCCAGCTCCTCTCGCGTCTGATCTTCCTCGTCCCGGAGGCCGGGGCCCTGCTCCTGTTCGCCTGGCTGGTCCTTGGCGTTCCGGTACACGGCTCGTTCCTGCTCCTCATCGGCGTGTCGCTGCTGGGCGCCCTCGCCTTCAGCGGCCTCGGGCTCTTGACCGCGGCCCGGCCGCGCACCATCGAGGGCGCCAGCGGCATCATGAACCTGGTCATGGTGCCCATGTGGATCTTCTCCGGGATCTTCTTCTCCACCGCGCGGTTTCCGGCCGCGATGCAGCCCTTCGTGCAGGCCCTGCCCCTGACCGCGCTCAACAACGCGTTGCGCGCGGTGATGCTCGAGGGCGCGGGGCTCGGGCCGCTCCTGCCGGAGCTGGCCCTGCTGGCGGCGTGGGGCGCCATCAGCTTCGTGGTGGCATTGAAGGTGTTCCGCTGGCAGTAGCCTCGCAAGGAGGCTTCATGAGGGTCGCCGGGCTCGCCACCGCGGTGATGACGACGATCCCCACCCCGGCGCCGGGCCAGACCGTCGCCGCGATCTCCGCCGGCCAGGTACGCGTGGAGCTCGATGCACGGCTCCGCACGCGGATCGTGGCGATCCTCGGTCCCGAGGAGATCGTCGTCGGCCCGTTCACCGCGTCGGAATCCGTGAATGCGGCGCTCTCCGCTCCGCGTTCTGCGTCGTCAAGCGTCTGGCGGCGGAATGAATCCGCCGCCAGACGACGGAGGAGACGCTCCGCTACGCGCGCCGGACGCTCAGTGCCGGAGGGAAGCGTCTCCAGCGGCGCGACCGAGATCGATGACTTCGCATTCGAGGGCCGGAGCGAAGAGCGCATCGAAGATAGGCTCGGAGCGGGTCGCCGGCTCACGGTCACCGGCCGCTCCAGCAACCCGGCGATCGGCACGACCGTGACGATTTCGGTGTACGACCCGTTTCCGCGGGTCGCGGTCGCGCAGGTCCGCTACACGAACGCCGGCGCGAGCGCGTTGTCGCTGGACCGGTGGACGGCCAACCGTCACGCCATCGTCGCCGGCACCGTTAGCCGCCGTCCCGCGTTCTGGAGCTACCAGAGCGGCTCGTACGAGAGCCGCCCCGATTGGGTGCTCCCCCTCCGCAAGGGCTTCACGCAGGACAACTACCAGGGCATGAACGCGTCCGACTACGGCGGCGGCACGCCGGTCGTCGACGTATGGCGCCCGGACGTGGGGATCGCGGTCGGCCACCTCGAGACTTCTCCGCGCCTGGTGTCGCTGCCCGTAACCATGCCCAGCGCCTCCGAAGCGACGGTGGCGGTCCGGGCGAGCGGCCGCTGGAAGCTCGAGCCGGGGCAGAGCTTCGAAACCCCTCGGACCTTCGTGGCGGTCCACCGTGGCGACCACTTCGGGGCGCTCGTCGACTATCGCGGAATGATGCATAAGCAGGGCATCGTGATCTCGAAGGCCCCCGCGTCCGCGTTCGAGCCGATCTGGTGCGCGTGGGGCTACGGCCGCGAGTTCACGGTGGACCAGGTGATCGGCACGCTGCCGGTCGCGAGGCGCCTCGGCTTCCGCTGGGCGACGCTCGACGACGGCTGGCAGGTGGCCGAGGGCGACTGGACCCCCGTGACGAAGAAGTTCCCGCGAGGCGACGCCGACATGAAGGCGTTCGTGGATCGCATCCACGAAGCGGGCTTCAAGGCGCAGCTCTGGTGGGCGCCGCTGGCGGCGGACCCCGGCTCCGCGACCGAGCGCGCGCATCCCGACTGGCTGCTCCTCGGGCCCAACGGCTCGACGCGCAAGATCACGTGGTGGGACGCGTTCTATCTCTGTCCCGCCCACCCGCCGGTCAGAGAGGACGCGGCGGCCTTCGTCAGGAAGGCGCTCGGCAAGTGGGGCTTCGACGGGCTGAAGATCGACGGCCAGCACTTGAACGGCGCGCCGCCCGGCTCGAACGCCGCGCACGCCCACGCCTCGCCCGAGGACGCGGTGGCCGGTGTGCCGGGGTTCTTCCAAGCGATCTGGGACGCGGCCCAGGCCGAGAAGCCGGGCGCCCTCGTCGAGATCTGCCCCTGCGGGACCGCGTACTCCTTCTTCACGCTTCCGTACCTCAACATGACGGTCGCCTCCGACCCGGGAAGCTCCTGGCAGGTCCGGCTGAAGGGCAAGACGTTGAAGGCGCTCCACGGCGACGGAGTGGCCTACTTCGGGGATCACGTCGAGCTGAGCGATGGCGGCGAGGACTTCGCTTCCACGGTCGGGGTCGGCGGCGTGATCGGGACCAACTTCGCGTGGCCGGGTGCACCGGGTAAGAAGGACCCGAAGCTGCTGCTCAGTCCCCGCCGCGAGAGGGTCTGGAAGGAGTGGGCGGACGTCTACCAGGCCAAGCGCCTCCCCGAAGGTGAATACCTCGGCGGCCTCTACGACATCGGCTTCGACCGGCCGGAGACGCACGCGATCCGCAAAGGGACCGCGCTCTATTACGCGTTCTACGCGAAGAGCTTCCGCGGTGCGGTGCCGCTGCGCGGGCTCGACGCCCGAGCCTACCGCGTGCGCGACTACGTGGGCGGCCGCGACCTCGGCCAGGTGACCGGGCCCCAGGCGTCGTTGCCCGTGGATTTCGCGCGATATCTACTTGTCGAGGCCACGCCGGAGTAGCCGGCCCGCGTCCTGGGGCCCGGGGATCGGGGCATCGTCTCTCAAAATGGATCACGACGCGAGAGCGGTGATCGGTTACACTGCGCTTGATCCCCTGCGGCGGCCCACATCGAGGTGCCATGACCCCAGTCCGCGCGTCCGTTGCCGCTGCCGTCGGCCTCGCGCTCGTTGCCGGCGACCCGCGAGCGGTCGGCGCTCCGCCCGCGCCGTACCCGGTGCCCGTGCGACCCAACATCGTGCTGCTGCTCGCCGATGACTTGAGCCTCGCCGTGATGGATTACGCCTCCAATGCCACGCTGGAAGACGGCAGCTTCCTCATGCCGAACTTCCGCCGCTACATCCGTGACAAGGCGGTGGAGTTCCGGCAGTCCTTCAGCCCGAACCCCGTTTGCTGTCCCGCGCGCGCGACGATCCTGACCGGCCAGTACTCGCACAACCACGCCACCTACACCAACTGGATCCGGAACGGCACCGCCGTGAACATGCTCGACGGATCCGACCAGACCGGCGACGGCGTGCCCGACGGCGATACGATCGGGTTCGCGCTGCAGCGGGCCGGCTACCGCACCGCGTACGTCGGGAAGTACCTCAACGGCTACGGGCTGATGATCAGGAGCCGCGCGGGGCCGGACCGCGACGCGTCCTACCAGCAGCAGGTCGACCGCTACGACCCGGCCAAGACGAAGGTCCTGCTCCCGGTGGTCCCCGAGACCGGCCGCACTTATCAGCCGCCGGGATGGACCGAGTGGTACGCCAGCCTCGACCCCACGACGTACTGCATGTACAACACGGTGTTCAGCGTCGACGGCCGCGCGACGCTGTTCCACACCAGCGGGCTGGAGCTCGACCCGGACAACCTGCCCGATCCGCTCCCGCCCACCGGCACCGCCAACTATCAGACCGACGTCATCCAGGCCCTGAGCCTGCGGTTCCTCGACAAGCACGGGGCCTCGCCCGACCCGTTATTTCTCTCGATCAGCACCCTCGCCCCGCACGTGGAGACCTGCGACTGGAGCTTCGCGCGCCTGAACGACGTGGGACCCCTCGCCCCGAACGCGCCGCTGCCTTTCACCGCCAACATCAACACCACCGACCAGGGGGGACAGGGCTATCGCGGGCTGTTCCTCGAGACCGTCCGCCCCGCGGTCGCCGACCTCGCGTCCGTCGACCGGTTCAAGCAGGCGGCCGCGCAGCTGCTGAACGGCTCCCCCTCATTCGACGAGGCGGACCCGTCGGACAAGCCGTCGTTCACCCGGAGAGCCACTCCGATGCGTTCCCCCTACCTCGACGGCCCCGACGGCTCCCCCGACGACCGCTATCCGTACTTTCTGGACCCGGACCTGTTCCCGGTGCCGCCGCCCGCCTTCAATTCTGACCTCAGCGCCACCAACCCGCGCGTCCAGGCGATCGACCAGTTCGCGCGCATGATGGCATCGATGGGCGCCTTCGACCGCATGATCGGCGCCATCGCCCAGCGCCTCGACGCGCAGGGCCGCCTCTCCAACACCGTCTTCGTCTTCACGAGCGACAACGGTTACTCGTACGGCCAGCATCGGCTCAGCGGCAAGCTGCTCGCCTACGAGGAGTCGATCCGCGTCCCGCTCTACGTCTCGCTCCCCGCGCTGAGTCAGGGGCCGGTGCGCTCGTGGGGCATGGTCTTGCAGACCGATTTCGCGCCGACCCTGCTCGATCTGGCCAGCCGCTCGGGCGCGCCGGTGACGATGCGCATCACCCCCGACGGGACGTCGTTCAAGCCGCTGCTGCAGACCCCCGCGGTCGGATGGCGGAAGCAGGGGCTCATGGAGCATTTCGCGAGCGTGTGGCCGGACGAGATCCTCGCGCTCAGCGAGCATCCGTCGCTCTTCTCCGTTCGCACGTCGTACCACAACGCGGTCGTGCCGATCCGCTCGTACACCGAATACTTCAAGGGCATGCAGTACGGGGCCGCGCCCGGGACACAGGGTTGGCCCGCGGGCTTCTATCGCGTCAATTGCCGGCCCGACACGCCGGTCGACCAGGCGCCCTGCCCGACGGGGACGTCGTACCGGGTTCCGATCCGGCCGTTCATCTACACGCCGGACGACAGCAACCCGGATCGACTGCCCGAGCGCGAGTACTACGATCTCGAGCTCGATCCATACGAGCTGACCAACGGCTTCGGCGCCGGCGTGCCCACGAACATCAGCGATCTCGCCACGGCCGAGGCCCCCACGCTGAAGTGCCGGTTGGGCGCGCTCGTGCGCTGTGCGGGGCCCACGTGCCAGACCGCGGAATGGGCCCCCAGCTGCCCATGAGCCGGAACCCCCGCGCGCGCCCGCGGGGACCTCGATGATCGGAGAGACGGCCTCCCACTACCGGATCCTGGAGAAGCTCGGTGGGGGCGGCATGGGCGAGGTCCTCCTCGCCGAGGACCTGCGCCTGCGTCGGCGGGTCGCGCTCAAAATGATCCGGCCGGAAAGACGCGGCGACGAGGAGGCGCGCCAGCGCCTGCTGCGCGAGGCCCAGGTGGCCTCCGCCCTCAACCACCCGAACATCGCCGTCATCTACGAGATCGACGAGCTGGAGCGGGAGGACGGCCGGCGCGGCTTCATCGCCATGGAGTATGTCGCCGGCCCGACGCTGGCGGAGTTGGGGGGCCGGGGCGACCTTCCCCTTGCGGAGGTGCTGGCCATCGTCGGCCAGGTCGGGGAGGCGCTGGCCGAGGCCCACGATCATGGCGTCGTGCATCGGGACGTCAAGCCCACGAACGTGCTGATCACGGAGAGCCGACGGGTGAAGATCGTGGACTTCGGCGTGGCCCAGTTCTGTCCCGTGCCGGCGCCGGACGATTCGACGCTGAGCCGCTACCCGGGCCAGCCGCTGGCCTCGGGGCTCCTGGTGGGCACCGTGGCCTACATGTCCCCCGAGCAGGCGCTGGGAAAAGACGTGGACGCGCGCACCGACATCTTCTCCCTCGGCGTCGTGCTCTACGAGCTCCTCGCGGGGCGGCAGCCGTTCACGGGCGGGAACGTCGTGGAGACGATCGACGCGATCCTCCATCGCGATGCGCCTCCCCTGCCGCGCCTCACGGGCGCCGACGGGCTCGAGCTGCAGCGGATCGTGAGGAAGATGATGGCCAAGGACCGCGAGCAGCGGTACGCGTCCATGCGCGAGGTGTGCCGCGAGCTGGCGATCCTGGGCCACGACGGCGCGCTGGGGAGCGTCGCGCTCGCCGCGCCGCCGCCCGCTCCGGCCGTGGCGGTCATGAGCTTCTCCAACATCACGAAGGACACGGGCGACGACTGGCTCGGCACCGGCATCGCGGAGACGGTGACCGCCGACCTCAAGGCGCTCGCCGGGCTGACCGTCGTGGGACGCGAGCGCATCTACGAGGCGATCAAGACCCTGGCCGTCCCCGGGACCGAGACCGACGAGAAGCTCGCCACCCTCGTCGGGCGCGAGGTGGGCGCGCGCTGGGTCCTGGGCGGCGGCTATCAGCGCCTGGGCGACGTGGTCCGGGTGACGGCCCGCCTGACGGAGACGGACACGGGCGCCGTCGTCCGGACCGTGAAGATCGACGGCCGCATGGACGGGATCTTCGAGCTGCAGGACCGGATCGTGCGGGAGCTGTCCACGGGACTGCGGCTGTCCCTCACCACGGAGAGCCGCGCCGAGGCCGAGACCCAGGTCGTGGACGCCTACGAGGCCTTCTCGCGCGGGATGCTGAACTTCCGGGCCGAGAGCCACGAGTCCATGGACCGGGCGATCCTGTTCTTCGAGCGCGCGGTACAGCTCGACCCCTCGTACGCCCGCGCGTACCTCCAGCTCGGAGCCGCCTACGGCCTCAAGGCAAGCTACCTGGCGATGCCCGAGCTGAACGAGAGGGCCATCACGCACCTGCGCCGGGCCATCGAGCTGCGGCCGGGCCTGGCCATGGCCTGGAGGGAGCTGGGCAGCGCCCTCGTGGACATGGGACGGATCGACGAAGCCATCGATGCGATCCAGCGGGCGCTCGCCCTCGATCCCGCCGACGCGGGACCCCACTCCACCATGGGCCGCGCCCTCTTCGTGGGCCGGGGCCGGTTCGCGGAAGCGGCGACGTGGTTCGAGAAGGCGCTGGCGCTGAACCCGAAGGCGGGCTGGGCGGCGCTGATGCTCGCCCACTGCGCGGCCCTGCTCCGGGACTTCCCTCGCGGCGCGGCGGCGGCCGACCGCGCAGTGGCGCTGCAGGAGGAGTTCCTGTCCGGGAAGGAGGGCATCCTGATCGTGGGCGCCTACATGCGCCGGGGCCATCTCCTCGCCCTCCAGGGGCGACATCGGGAGGCCGTGCACGAGTTCCGCCGCGAGCAGGAGTTCGTGGCCCGGGTCGATCACGCCCTGCGGGGACGAATCTCGATCGAGCTCAACCAGCGCCTGGGCGCCGCATACCTCAAGCTCGGGGAGGCGGGCAAGGCCGAAACCGCTTTCGCGACCGCGCTCGCGGCCTGGGAAGAGCGCCTGCGCATGGGCGCCGACGAGCCGTTCACCCGCTACTACGCGGCGTGCGTGTACGCCCTGCAAGGGGAGACGGAGCCGGCCCTGGCCAACCTGGAGAAGGCCGCCCGGGCCCGCCGCACCTTCGTCGTGGAACGCGCGCGGATCGAGCCCGAGTTCGAGGGCCTGCGCGGGGAGAGCCGCTTCCAGGCCCTGATCGAGGGCTGACGGACTCGCCCGCTGATACCGATTGACACACTCCCGGGACTTGTGCAAGTCTCTTGCAAAACCGTTCCCCGTTTTGGGCCCTATTAGAGAAGGAGCACACCATGCAGTTGGGAAGAGCCTCCTTGACTGCGATCTGTTCTTTCCTCTTCCTCGTGGGCGGAAGCGCCGGACCCCTCCACGCTCAGTCCATGCAGGAGGGGAAGTTGACCGGCACCGTGTTCAGCGAGGACAAGCTGGCGCTGCCCGGGGCGACCGTGGAGATCTCGAGCCCCGCGCTCATCACCGCCACGCGAACGACCACTTCGTCGGCGAAGGGATCGTATGTCTTCCTCAACGTTCCGCCGGGGAAGTACAAGCTCACCGCGTCGAGCGGCGGATTCAAGACGGTCTCGCGTGGCAACATCGACGTCGCGGCCGGGGCGGTCGCGACGCTCGACCTGACGCTGCCGGTGGGCACCATCCAGGAGACGATCGAGGTCAGCGGAGGCTCGATCGTCGACACCAAGACGTCGAGCATCGAAACGAGGTTCGACTCCGACCTCGTAGACAAGCTCCCGACGAGCCGGGACGCCTTCTACGACCTGTCGCTGACGGCGCCGGGCATGTCCGAAGGGTCCGGTGCGCCCACCGGGACCACTGAGTTCCAGAGCCCCACCGCCTACTCCAGCGCCACCAACGAGAACGTCTTCCTCATCAACGGCGTCGACGCCACCAACCCTCGCGCCGGCTCCTTCGGGTCTCTCGTCAACGTCAACTACGACACCGTCGAGGAAGTGCGGGTGGTGGCCCTGGGTTCGAAGGCCGAGTACGGGAGCTTCTCCGGCGCGGCCATCGACGTCTTGACCAAGTCCGGCAGCAACAACTTTCACGGCAGCGGGGCGTTCTACTCCAAGCTCGGCTCGGTCGCGAGCAACCAGCCCGCCCCCGGAAAGGATCTCGGGGCGCCCTTCCTCTTCGTCGGAAAGGGCGAGCAGCTCGCCGGCGAGGTGAAGAAGGACTGGGAAGGGAGCGCCACGCTGGGCGGCCCGATCCTCAAGGACAAGCTGTGGTTCTTCGGCGCCTTCGACTACACGCGCGGCGCGAGCCTGCCCCCGCGGTGGCCGCTCCAGAGCGAGTCCTGGGGGCGCAACGCCGACGCCAAGCTCTCGGCGGCGCCCTTCAAGAACCACCGCGCCTGGGCCGCCTATCACTACGAGAACAACGACGGCAACGGCTGGAGCTGGGGCAGCCAGCCGGGATGGGACACCACGATGACCTACGGCTCCAAGCAGGGTAACAACACCGTCTCTTCGCAGTGGCAGTGGTTCAGCGGACCCAAGACGACCCTTTCCGCCAAGTATCTGGGCTTCTGGACGAAGGACAAGCCCTACCTTCCCGCCGACCATCCCGACCATCCCGGCTACATCAACTGGTGGAAGTGGACCGATGCCTACGGCAGCTACGGCATCAACGGTGCCTTCCCCTACGTCGAGGGCTACCAGTCGAGCCGCCACACCACCCAGGCCGACCTCTCGCACTACGCCGAGGGGTTCCTGGGGACGCACGACCTGAAGTTCGGCGTCCAGTACACGAAGGGGCGCAGCAACTCGCAGGGCGGCTACTTCCAGAACTACGTCAACTTCCTGTACCCGTACCGCTGGACGCAGAGCGTGCAGTACATGCAGTCGTGGTACGGCGACACCGGGCTCCTCTTCTACAACCAGAAGGACACGATCAACCCTTCCCTGACCGTGCGCACCGGCGACTCGACGGGGGCGTTCTTCGACGATCAGTGGAACCCGACGCGGCGGCTGACGGTCAACCTCGGGCTGCGCTTCGATCACATGACCACCAAGTACGGGGCGGGAAAGGTCTACGACTTCCCAAGCTCTCCCGACGCGATCAACAATCCCCCTCCGGTCCTGCGCGACCGCGCCTCCACCAAGAACATCTTCGACTTCAAGACGTGGGCCCCCCGGGTCGGCCTGAGCTACCAGCTGACGGGCGACGGCAAGACCGTCGCGCGCGCTTCCTTCGGCCGCTACTACATGCCCCTCACCGCCGAGTTCCTGCGCCGATTCGGCCCCGACATGCCTCTCGTGAGCCGGAAGTACCAGATCTACGAGGTCGGGCCGTGGAGCGCGGTCGACACCAACGGCGACGGGATCATCGACTCGATCGAGACGCGCGAGGCGGCCCGAAAGGTCTACGGGCTGACGCCGATCAGCGAGGAGACGCAGACGATCGACTACTCCTGGACGCTGAACGTGGCCGACGGCGTCAAGGACCAGCACACCGACCAGTTCACGGTCAATCTCGAGCGGGAGATCGCCCACAACTTCTCGGTCGGCGCGTCGTACATCTACAAGCACTCCACCGACCTCTTCGCCAACATCCCCATCAACAAGGTGACCGGGCAGGAGTGGGAGTACGAGCGGATACCGTTCACGACCTCCGCCGGCAAGCAGCTGATGCTCTATAGCGTCGTGCTCAAGGACTACGACGGGAACGGCGTCATCGACAGCGACGACGTCGCTTGGATCGGCAACCACGGCACCTCCCGGGTACAGAACCTGCCGTCCTTCGACGGCGTCAAGCCGAAGCGCGACTATCACGGGGTCCAGCTCGTTTTCAGGAAGAAGTTCTCCAGCCGGTGGCAGGCCCTGGCGTCTGCCCTCTACTCGAAGTCCAGCGGCATCTCCCGCCGCTCGTTCCGGCAGGACTTCAACGTCGAAGGGCCGATGTTCTACGACGACAACTGGATGGGCAACCTCAACTACACGGTCAACAACCTCGAGGGCCCGCTCCCCTTCACGCCCAAGTGGGAGGTCAAGGTGTCCGGCTCCTACCAGGTCCCTGGGATCGAGGTCGACCTGGGCGCCCGGCTCCGGTTCCACACCGGACGTCCGGTGTGGAAGCTGGAGGGCTATCCCCAGCACACGCAGTTTGGCGATCCGCCGGGGGGCGTGATCGACCCCGGGGGGCTGCCCCAGATCGTCGCCGTGGATCCCAACAAGCCCGACTACCTACCCAACCTGACCCTCCTCGATCTCCATGCCGAGAAGCCTCTCAAGCTGGGCGGGCATAAGGCGCTGCATCTGGTTGTCGACGGGTTCAATGTCTTCAACTCCAACACCGCCACCGACATGAATGTCTACTCCGAGGGGTATGGAAAGATAGACAACATCCCCCAGGGCCGACGGTTCCGTGCCGGTGTGCGGTTTACGTTCTGAGGGTCACCCCTCACCCAGGCCCTCTCCCCTTCGGGGAGAGGGATTAGGGGATGCGCCGTTCGGGGACGGAGCGCACCTCTACCGGGGTGGTGCGGGATAGCTCCGCGTACTTCCGCGCCAGGTCCGACTCTCCGAGGCGCGCGTAGACCGTGGCGAGCAGGTAGTACACCTGGAGATCGAGGACGAGGCCGGCGGGGTCACGCAGGCTGAGGGCGCGCTCGGCGTCCTGGCGGGCGGCGCCGTATGCCTTGCGGGCCAGGTTCAACTTGCCCCGCTCGTAATGGACGGCCCGCTCATCCGGGTGGAGGGCCACCGCCCGGTCGAGGTGAGCGCGGCTTTCCTCCAGCCGGTCCTGCTTGAGCAGGAAGCGGCCATAGTAGTAGTCGAAGAAGGGGTCGCGGAACGCGCCCTCGTTCACCTTCGACGCGCCGCGGTAGGCGAGGTCGGCTCGCCCGGCTTCGCCCAGGCCTTCGAGATTGAGGGCCAGGTAGTCGTGGGCACGAGCGTCCAGGGGACGCAGCGCGACGACCTTCTCGAACTGCTGGACGGCCTCGGGGTACGCCACTCGTCGGTAGAGCCAGATTCCAAGCTGATACCGCGCCTCGGCGTTCTCCGGGGCGAGGCGAACGGCTTTCTCGAGCGCTTCGCGTCCTTCGCGTAGCCGGCCCTTCAGGGTCAGGACCCGCCCTTGGACCACGAGGGCCTCGGGGCAGTCCGGGCTCAGCGCCAGGGCGAGCGAGGACAGGTAATCGGCCCGGGCCACCTCGCCCTCGTCGAGGGCGGCCGCGGCCGACGCCAGGTCGCGCGCGCCCGCGCACGGATCCGCGCCGAGGAGAGGAGCGCTGAGAAGCAGCGCGATCGCGAGGTTCACGGCTCCTTGACCTCGACCACCTGCCCAGCAGAAACGTTTCTCAGGACCTGCTTGATTCCGCTCGGCCAGTGGATCTCGATCTCGCGGGCGGTCCGGTCCGCGCCCAGGCCGAAGTGCACCCGCTTATCGGAGGCGCTGGCATAGCCCACCGCCGTCGTGGCGTGGTTGTACTGGACGCGCCCGGACTCGGCCGTCAGCTTGACGGTCGCGCCGATGCCGTCACGGTTGCTCTTGGTGCCCTCCAGCTCAAGCTCGAGCCAGCGCCCGCCGCCTGCCGTCACGTTGTACAGGAGCTCCGGCGTCTCTCCGATGACCGAGACGACCACGTCGACACGGCCGTCGTTGTCCAGGTCACCGAAGGCGCATCCCCGGTGCGCGCGGGGGCGCTGCATGGCGGCTCCGGTCCCGGCCGTCACGTCGCGGAAGCGGCCGTCCCCCCCGCCTCGGAAGACGGCGTTCGGCTGTCGATAGCGATGATGACCGTACGCCTCGATGTTCTCGCTCACATGCGAGTTCGCGATGAACAGGTCCTTGTTACCGTCGTTGTCGAAATCGTACGCGCCCGTGCCCCAGCCGCTCATCAGGACCGTGGCGAAGCCCAGGCCCGCTCGGTGGGTGGCGGGAACGAAGAAGCCCTCCGCCGTGTTGAAGTAGAGCGGAAACTTGTCCCCGCTCAGGGCCGTGAGGAAGACGTCGGGGCGGCCGTCCTGGTCGAGGTCGCGGAAGTCGGCGCCCATGCCGGAGACGGGCACGCCGTCCTCGGTGTAGGCGATGCCCGTCTCCACTCCGGTCTCGACGAAGGCGCGGCCGCCGACGTTCCGGAACAGGAAGTTCCGGAGCTGATCGTTCGCCACGAAGACGTCCGCGAACCCGTCGCCGTCCGCGTCCGCGACCGCGACGCTCATTCCCCTGCCCACGTGCGCCGCGATGCCCGTGGAGCCGGACACGTCGGTGAACCGTCCGGCGCCGTCGTTGCGGTAGAGCAGGTTCGGCAGCCCTTCGTAATAGGTGGGCGAGCAGCCCAGCCGCTTGCCTTCCGCGCCGCAGATGCGGTTGTTCTCGGGCGACCAGTCGAGGTAGTTGGCGACGAACAGGTCGAGGTCGCCGTCGTTGTCGTAGTCCAGCCAGGCGGCGCCCACCGACCAGAGCTTCTTCCCCCCGGCTCCGAGCCCCGCGACCCCGGCTCGCTCGGTGACGTCGACGAACCTGGCGCCGCGTTCGTTGCGGTAGAGCACGTTGCGGTTCACCCCCGTCACGTAGAGGTCCGTCCATCCGTCGTTGTCGAAGTCGGCCGCCGCGGCGCCCATCGAATAGCCCTCGCCTCGCAACCCCACCTTCTCCGTGACGTCGCGGAACGTGCCGTCACCCTGGTTGCGATACAGCCGGTTCCAGAAGCGCGGGTCGTCCTTCGCCAGGCCGGGGATGCGGGCGCCGTTGGTGAAAAACACGTCGAGCCGGCCGTCGTTGTCGAAATCGAGGAGGGCCACGCCCCCGAGGACCGCGTCGATCACCGGCTTGTCGGGCGTGGTGCCGTTGTCGAGGACGAAGTCGATCCCGGAGGAGCGCTGCCGATCCTGGAACCGGATCTGACCATCACGGTCATGGTACGCGCTCGACGCCAGGGCGACTGCACAGGCGAACGTGAAGAACCTGGTCATCGGTCAGGGCATCGAAGGATCGGGTGGGATCGTCAGAAGCCCAGGGAAAACAGCAGCGCCGAGCGGATCTCCAGCATCCGCTTCGGTCCTAGAGTCGTGATGACGGCGCCCAGCCTGGTTTTGGACACTGTCTGGACGTGGTCGAGGTTGATGGCGCAGTCGCGGGGCATGCCATCCTCCGTCGTGAGGATGACCTCCGAAGGAATGTCACGGATGGTAGACGTCACCGGAGCGACGGTCACTTCCCCGAGGAACTCGAGCGCCGAGTCCCGCGTCAACAGGAGGACAGGGCGCTTCCTTTCGGGTCGGGAGAACCTGTACCACCTGACCTCGGCCCTCCTCATCACTCGATCACTCGACCCAGACCTGCTCTGTCTCCCAGTCGCTGAACTCGCCGCGCTTCACCGGCCGGCGGCGGTAGCCCTCGCGATGCTTGAGCTCGAGCGATCTTTCATGGAGCCGACGCAGGGCGGCACGGAGTGCATCCCTGGCGAATGCCGAACGGGTCGTCCCGAGCCGCCGGGCGGCTTTGTCGACGGCCGACACCAGGTCGGCATCGAGGGTCATCTGCACGGTCCGCACCGTTTCTCCTCCTATGTGGATTCCCATAGCTAGGCTAGTCCACATAGCAGGCGTGGTCAAGCGCGAGAGGGCCGCGGTCCGGTTCACCGCGATCCCAACTTCCGGTCCTCCTCTTCCGAGAAGACGGGCATCGGGATGGGTTGACGGCACTGCCGAAGCCGGCGTAGCTTAAGCGCCTCATGACAAACGAACTGACGCGACGCGAATGGCACCGCCTCGTTCTGGGAGGGCTGGGCGCTTCCGCCCTGGCCTCCACCGCGCGCGGAGCGGGCAAGAAGATCGACTCTCGTTTCCTGGGCGTTCTCATCGGCGCCCAGAGCTACAGCTTCCGCGACCTCCCCCTCGACAAGGCGGTCGAGGCGTACGCAGCGGTGCCGCTCGGCGAGGCCGAGCTCTGGCAGGGCCACGTCGAGCCGCGCCCGGACTTCGCCCGCGTTCAACAGTTGAGCGCGGCGGAGAAGGGCGAGAGCCGCGAGAAGCTGCGGAAGTGGCGGCTCACGACGCCGCTCTCGACCTTCCACGAGATCGGCGACAAGTTCCGCGCCGCCGGCGTCGATCCCTACGCGTACAACTACAGCTTCCAGGACGACTTCACGGACTCCGAGGTCGACCGCGGGTTCGAGATGGCCAAGGCGCTGGGAGCGAAGGTCATCACCGCCTCCGCCAACCAGAAAGCCGTGCCCCGCATCGCCGCCGCGGCGACGAAGCACAAGATGCGCGTGGGCATGCACAACCATTCGCGGATCGACCCCAACGAGTTCGCCACCGCGGACGACCTCGAGAAGGCGATGGCCACCTCGGAGTACATCTGCACGAACCTGGACATCGGCCACTTCACCGCCGCCAACCAGGACGCGGTGGGCTTCCTCAAGAAGCACCACGACCGCATCGTGACCCTGCACATCAAGGACCGGAAGAAGAATCAGGGCGACAACATGCCGTTCGGCGAAGGCGACACTCCCATCAAGGAGGTGCTCGGCCTCCTCAAGCAGAACAAGTGGCCGATCCCCGCCAACATCGAGTACGAGTACAAGGGCGGGGACACCGTGGAAGAGGTCCGGCGGTGCCTGGACTATTGCAAGAAAGCGCTCGGGACGTAGACAGCGGGCGGCGGATGCCCTAAACCTTTTCCCAGCGTCCCGAGGCGGCGGCGCGCTCGTGGGCGTCCAGGACCCTCTGGTTGCGCACGCCGTCTTCGAAGTTGGGGCTGGGGACCTTCTGCTCGTGGACGGCCTTCAGCAGGTCGAGCACCGTATGAATGAAGGTGTGCTCGTAACCGATGATGTGCCCCGGCGGCCACCAGCCCGCCATGTAGGGATGGTGCGGCTCGGTGACGAGGACGTTCTTCCAGGCGCTGTCTTTTCCCTCGTCGACATACAGCTCGAGCTCGTTCAAGCGCTCCAGGTTGAACGCGATGCTCCCCTTGCTCCCGTTGATCTCGAACCGGTTGTAGTTCTTCCGCCCGAGGGCGAAGCGGGTGGACTCGATGGTGCCGATGGCCCCGTCCTGGAACTTCACCATCGAGAGCGCGGCGTCGTCGACGTCCACCTTGCCCTTCCCCTTGCCGTCGGGCAGCGGCCGCTCGGTGATGAAGGTCTTCAGGAAGCCGGCCACCTCGGCGATCTCCCCCACCAGCATGCGGGCGAGGTCGACGGAATGGGAAGAGAGGTCGCCCAGCGCGCCCGACCCGGCCTTGGACTTCTCGAGCCGCCACACGCGCGGGAAGTCGGGCTTCACGATCCAGTCCTGGAGATAGGTGCCGCGGTAGTGGTAGATCTGGCCGATCTTCCCGTCCAGGATGAGCTGGCGGGCGAGCGCGACCGCGGGCACACGCCGGTAGTTGTGGCAGATCATGTGGATGACGCCGGCCTTCTTCACGGCGTCGAGCATCTTCTGCGCCTCGGGCAGCGTGTTGGCGAGCGGCTTCTCGCAGAAGACGACCTTCTTGTTCTCCGCGGCCGCCACCGCGATCGGCATGTGGCTGTCGCCGGGGGTGCAGACGTCCACGATGTCGACATCCTTGCGGGCGACGACCTGTTCCCAGCTCGTCGCGTGCTCCTGCCAGCCGAGGGTCTCCGCGGCCTGGCGGACTCCCTCCTCGTGCCGGCCGCAGACGACCTTCATCACCGGCTCGAAGGGCGTGTCGAAGAAGCGGCTCACCTGCCGCCACGCGTTGCTGTGGGCGCGGCCCATGAACTGGTAGCCGATCATGGCGACGTTGATCTTCTTCTTCATGACCGACGAGGCTACGACACCTGCCCGCCGGCGGTCAACGGGTCAGCGTTACTCTTCAACGCGGAGAACGGGGAGAACGAACGGAGAGGCCGCGGAGAAAGGAAGGAAGCGGGTTTCCCTTCCGTCTCCGTGACCTCTCCGTTTTCCTCCGCGCCCTCCGCGTTAAAAAGCCAGGAGGCCATGCGATGAGGTCGATCGTGGTGGGGAGCGTGCTGCTGGCGATGGGAGTGTCGACGGCGACGGCGTCGGCGAAGCCGTTGCCCAGGGTGCTGTTCGTCACGCACTCCGGGGGGTTTCATCATCAGGTGGTGACGCGGTCGCCCGACGGGTCGCTTTCCTTCGCCGAGAAGCAACTGCAGGCCGCGGCGAAGGGGCGCTTCGACTTGGTGGCCACCCAGGACCTGGGCGAGCTGAGCCGCGACAAGCTGAAGGGCTACCAGGCCGTGGTCTTCTACACCACGGGCGAGCTGCCGATTGACGTCGACGCGCTCACCGACTTCGTCAAGGCGGGCGGAGGCTTCGCCGGCATCCACAGCGCCACCGACACCCTTTACAAGTCCGCGGCCTACGGCGACATGATCGGCGGCTACTTCGACGGCCATCCCTGGCACCAGAAGGTCCGGATCAAGGTCGAAGACACGAGCCACCCGGCCACCGCGCACCTCGGCCGTTCGTTCGAGATCGCGGACGAGATCTACCAGTTCAAGGACTGGGACCGGAAGAAGCTCCATGTCCTGCTCAGCCTGGACACGGAGAGCGTGGACGTGACGAAGCAGGGCGTGAAGCGCGCCGACCACGACTTCGCCAACGCCTGGACGCGCGACTACGGCAAGGGGCGCGTGTTCTACACCGCGCTCGGACACCGCGAGGAGGTCTGGGCCGACCCGCGCTTTCTCAGCCATCTCGTCAACGGCATCGCGTGGACGTACCGTGGCGCGCCGCCCGCCCGCCCAGCGGCGGCCACCGGCGAGGAAGGCTTCCAGTGGCTGCTGCAGGCGGCCCCCGTGCCCCCGGCCTGGACGCAGGCGGGTCCCGGCGCCTTCAAGCTCGACAACGGCGTCGCCACCGCCAACGGCGGCATGGGACTGTGGTACTACGATGGGACGAAGTTCAAGGACTTCACGCTGCGGCTCGAGTACCGGCAGGCGAAGCCGAGCGCAAACTCGGGCGTCTACGTGCGCTTCCCGCGCGTGGACGGCACCCCCAACCTCCCGATCGACGAGGGCTACGAGATCCAGATCTACAGCGGCGAGCCGGCCAAGAACTCGACGGGCGCGATCTACAGCTTCCAGCCGCCGAGCGAGGTGCCGCAGAAGGCCCCGGGAGAGTGGAACGACATGGAGATCACGGCCATCGGCCAGAAATACACGGTGCGCTTGAACGGCAAGGTCATCAACACCTACACCGGCAGCCGGGCCCTCGAAGGAATGATCGGGCTGCAGAACCACACCGACGAGGTCTCTTTCCGCAACGTCCGCGTCAAGGAGCTGCCCTGATGAAGACCCCTGTCCGGCTGAAGCTGTCCGCGATGATGTTCGTGGAGTATTTCGTCTGGGGGTCGTGGTACGTCACTCTCGCCACCTACCTCGGCACGACGCTGCACTTCCCGGGCGCGCAGATCGGCTCGGCCTACAGCACCACCGCCATCGCCGCGATCATCTCGCCCTTCTTCGTGGGGCTGGTGGCGGACCGCTTCTTCTCGACCGAGAAGATCCTGGCCGTGCTGCACCTCGTGGGCGCCGCGGCCATGTACTACGCCTCGACGCTCACCACCTTCTCGGCGTTCTACCCGGTGCTGCTCGTCTACACGCTGTGCTTCATGCCGACGCTGGCGCTGACCAACTCGCTCTCGTTCCGCCACATGGACGACCCGGGCAAGGAGTTCCCCGCGGTGCGGGTCCTGGGCACGATCGGCTGGATCGTGGCCGGTCTCATCATCGGGGCGCTCGGCGTCGAGGCCAGCGCCCTCCCCCTGCGGATCACCGCCGCGGCGTCGGTGGTGATGGCCCTTTACTCGCTGGCGCTGCCCCATACGCCGCCGGCGAAGAGGGGCGAGAAGGTCAGCGTGCGCGACGTGCTCGGCCTCGACGCGCTGGTGCTGCTGAAGGAGCGCTCTTTCGCGGTCTTCATCCTCGGCTCCTTCCTGGTCTGCATCCCGCTCCAGTTCTACTATACGTTCACGAACCTCTTCCTCAACGAGATCGGCGTCCAGAACGCGGCGGGCAAGATGACCTTCGGCCAGATGTCGGAGATCTTCTTCATGCTCGTCATGCCGTTCTTCTTCGTGCGTCTCGGCGTGAAGAAGATGATGCTCATCGGCATGGCGGCCTGGACGGCCCGCTACCTCCTCTTCGCGTTCGGCAACAACGGTACGCTGGTGTGGATGCTGTACATCGGCATCCTCCTCCACGGCATCTGCTATGACTTTTTCTTCGTGACGGGGCAGATCTACGTGGACCGCAAGGCCCCCGCGGACCTGCGCGCGGCCGCCCAGGGCTTCATCGCCTTCGTCACCCTCGGCGCCGGCATGTACATCGGCGCGTTGATGTCGGGCCGGGTCGTCGACATGTATGCGCTGCCGGGCGGCGGGCACGACTGGCAACGGATCTGGCTGGTGCCGGCGGCGATGGCGGGCGCGGTCCTGATCCTCTTCGCGTTGCTCTTCCAGTACCGCGAGAACGAGCAGCCGGCGGCCGTCGCAGCGCGAGCGGCCGGAGGCCGGGCGTGAGGGGAGGGCTGCGCATGGCCGTGCTCGCCGCCGGGCTCGTCGCCTCCGGCGCCCCGCTCCGCGGCCAGGCCGGTTACCAACCGCCCCCGGAGAACCTCGCCGCGCGGCGCTGGTTCCAGGACGCGCGCTTCGGGATGTTCATCCACTGGGGCGTCTACAGTGTCCTCGGTGACGGCGAGTGGGTGATGAACAACCGGAAGATCCGCGCCGCCGAGTACGAGAAGCTCCCCGCGTTCTTCAACCCCGTCGACTTCGACCCGGCGGCATGGGTCGCGCTCGTCAAGGCCGCGGGCATGAAGTACATCACGATCACCAGCAAGCACCACGACGGCTTCGCGATGTTCGACTCCAAGGTGTCGGACTGGGACATCGTGGACCGCACGCCGTACAAGAAGGACGTCCTGAAGATGCTGGCCGACGAGTGCCACCGGCAAGGGATCAAGCTGTTCTTCTACCACTCGCAGCTCGACTGGCATCACCCGGACTACTACCCACACGGGCGCACGGGGCACGACACCGGCCGTCCCGAGAGCGGCGACTGGTACCGCTACCTCGACTTCATGGACGCGCAGCTCAAGGAGCTGCTCACCGGGTACGGCGAGATCGGCGGCATCTGGTTCGACGGCTGGTGGGATCGGCCCGAGGCCGACTGGCGCCTCGCGAAGACCTACTCGCTCATCCACCAGCTCCAGCCCGCCGCCCTCGTCGGCAGCAACCACCACCGGCGGCCCAACCCCGGCGAGGACTTCCAGATGTTCGAGAAGGACCTGCCGGGTCGAAACACCGCGGGTTTCAACGACCAGTCCGAGAT